>Ga0137307_100492_pt1 | contig 51410 bp, 39 predicted proteins | sample NAcewD2O_March_2_FD_97180 | JGI IMG/M metagenome (GOLD analysis project Ga0137307, IMG submission 97180) | Mouse cecal microbial communities from Vienna, Austria - N-Acetylglucosamine amended D2O_March | ecosystem: Host-associated > Mammals > Digestive system > Large intestine > Cecum | place... | reverse complement strand
CTGCTTTGCTGAAAGTACAGCAAATGGGAATACGTGTTGTGTTGGCCTCCGGCAGACCCACGTATGGACTTATGCCTATTGCGAAGGCTTTGGAACTGGGTAACTATGGTGGCTTTATCTTGTCCTACAATGGCGGACAGATTATAGATGCACGAAATGGAGAGTTACTGTTTGAACGCAGGATCAATCCCGAAATGTTGCCTTATCTTGAGAAGAAAGCACGTAAGAACGGATTTTCCATCTTTACCTATCATGAAGATACGCTGGTCACCGATTCTCCCGAAAATGAACATATACGCCGGGAAGCGCAACTGAACGGACTGAAAATTGTAGCAGAACCGGAGTTCTCTATAGCTGTGGACTTTGCTCCTTCTAAATGTATGATTGTCAGTGATGACGAAGAAGCATTGGTAGGGCTGGAAGAACACTGGCGAAAAAGGCTGAGCGGAGCGCTGGATGTCTTTCGTTCGGAACCCTACTTCTTGGAAGTAGTACCTTGTTCTATTGATAAGTCGCATACACTGGGAGCCTTGCTCGAAAAGTTAGGAGTCAGCTCAGAAGAAGTCATTGCTATTGGTGACGGGGTGTGTGATGTCTCCATGATACAGTCAGCCGGACTGGGCATCGCTATGGGAAATGCTCCTGATTCGGTGAAAGTTTGTGCCGATCGGACTACCGCTTCCAATGATGAAGACGGAGTGGCCGAGGCGGTAGAAAAAGCTATTCTTTCGGAGATGCGTCCAGCCGATGTTCCTTTGGAGCAATTGAATCAACGTGCACGCCATGCTCTGATGGGAAATCTGGGCATACAATATACTTATGCTTCCGAAGATAGGGTAGAGGCTACTATGCCCGTAGACGAACGTACCCGTCAGCCTTTCGGCATTTTGCACGGTGGAGCCAGTTTGGCGTTGGCGGAGACAGTTGCTGGCTTGGGCTCTATGTTGATTTGCAAACCGGATGAAATAGTGGTTGGTATGCAGGTCAGCGGAAATCATATCTCTTCGGCTCATGAGGGAGATACGGTGAGGGCCGTAGCAACGATTGTGCATAAAGGGCGTTCTTCGCATGTCTGGAATGTAGATGTATTTACTTCGACAGACAAATTGGTCTCTTCGGTACGTGTGGTCAACAGTATACTGAAAAAAGGATAGTCCGGTAGTCGAAATCTAATAGAAAACTTACATGCCTGTTATTGAAATATCATCTTTGGCGCACCCGGGAGTGGATGTGTTCTCCACGCTTACCGAAGCCCAGTTGCGTAATCGCCTTGAACCCGACAAGGGAATTTTCATCGTAGAAAGCCCGAAAGTAATCCGGGTAGCTTTGGATGCCGGATACGAGCCGTTGGCTTTATTGTGCGAACATAAGCATATCACTGGTGATGCTGCTGACATTATCAAGCGTTGTGGTGACATACCTTTATATACAGGAAGCAGAGAACTACTGACGACACTGACTGGATACGTTCTGACGCGTGGTGTGCTGTGTGCCATGCGTCGCCCTGTATGTCGCAGTATGGAAGAGGTGTGTCGGGATGCACGGCGCATAGTGGTTATTGATGGGGTAGTGGATACGACTAACATCGGTGCGATTTTCCGTTCGGCGGCAGCCTTGGGGATAGATGCGGTGTTGCTGACGCGCAATTCATGCGATCCGTTGAACCGTCGTGCGGTCAGGGTGTCCATGGGTTCAGTCTTCCTTGTCCCTTGGACTTGGATGGAGGGTACTATCGGCGATTTGGGCAAGTTGGGATTCCGTACGGCTGCTATGGCACTCGCGGACGATTCCATTCCGATTGATTCTCCTGCCTTGGCAATTGAATCCAAGTTGGCTATAGTGATGGGGACAGAGGGAGACGGACTGCCGCATGAGACGATTGCGGAGGCTGATTATGTGGTCCGTATTCCGATGGCTCATGGAGTCGATTCACTCAATGTGGCAGCAGCTGCGGCGGTTGCTTTCTGGCAACTTCGTGTTCCTGAAAAATAGAAAAAACGGATTAATCATGATTGATACAGAAAGGCTATTATTGCGGGAATGGGTCGAAGAAGACATTGTTCCTTTTGCAGCAATCAACCGGAGCGAGAAGGTGATGAAATACTTCCCGAAGCCTCTTTCCTACGAAGAGACTGTAGGATTCTATAACCGCATAACGCGCGAGTTTGCAGCGTGCGGATTCGGTTTGTATGCTGTGGAGCTGAAAAGTACAGGTGAATTTATCGGTTATACCGGTTTTCATCGGTTCGACTTTGAAGCTGACTTTTCTCCCGGGATAGAGATTGGATGGAGGCTTGATGACAGACATTGGAATCGAGGATATGCAACGGAGGCTGCACAAGCCTGTTTGGATTATGCCCGCAAGAGGGGAGGATTCGATCGGGTATACTCTTTTACTGCGGTATGCAATCGTCGGTCGGAACGTGTGATGCAGAAGATTGGCATGAAGCAAGTGGGGACGTTTTCTCATCCGGCATTGCCTGACGGGCATTGGCTTAGGGAACATGTTTTATACTGCATTGATTTTTTATAAAGAGCTATCCGGGAGTTATCGGTCGATACTCTCAACGTGACCGAAGTTGGGACTGATGACTCCCGGATAAAAATAAAATGCCCTGAAATTTTGTTATTTCGAAAACTTATCCTAACTTCGCGCCCCGAATGAGGAGAGATGCTCGAGTGGTTGAAGAGGCACGCCTGGAAAGCGTGTATACCCCCAAAGGGTATCCGGGGTTCGAATCCCCGTCTCTCCGCGCAATGAAAATAATGATTCACAGGTTTTACACCCGATTTTACATCCAATCATGTAAGATCGGGTGTTTTTCTGTCTACGAAACGGATAATTTCGGGTCAGTCCCCCCCCCATATCTTTAAATATTATTTAAAAGGTACGGGCAATGGAAGAAAAGGAGATATTACTCAAGACGATAGAGGCATTGAATACTACAGTAGCCTCCTTGTCCGCAACCCTTTCTCTTTCTTACTACATAACGAAATGCCATAATCTTGTCGTTTTTTAGAGCCTGTTTAAATTTTGTTCAGCCTTCTTTTGAGAGTTCTTTTTGAGGATGTTTTTCTGTTTTTATAAGGAGCATAGCGGGCTATGTGACGAATAAAAAGAGGAAAACAGACTGGAAAGAAACTCTAAAGAAGTTGAATAAAAAAACTTTTTGAAGAAAATTTAAACAGGCTCTAAGTTAACCTGAATAATTCATGTATGTTAAACCAATAACTGCTGACTGCGATGAAAAAGGAAATTAAATTCAGTCTTGTTTACCGTGATATGTGGCAATCTTCCGGTAAATATCAGCCTCGTGTAGATCAATTGGTACGCATTGCCCCGCTGATAATCGAAATGGGGTGTTTTGCTCGTGTGGAAACCAATGGAGGAGCTTTCGAGCAAGTAAACTTGCTCTATGGTGAGAATCCCAACAAGGCTGTGCGCGCTTTTACCCGGCCGTTCAATGAGGTTGGTATACAGACACACATGCTCGATCGTGGTTTGAATGGGCTGCGCATGTATCCTGTTCCTGCCGATGTACGCCGCTTGATGTATCGTGTGAAGCATGCCCAAGGGGTGGATATCACACGTATCTTCTGTGGACTAAATGAGACAAGGAATATTATTCCTTCCATCAAATATGCGCTGGAGGCAGGAATGATGCCGCAAGCTACGTTGTGTATCACTTACTCACCTGTGCATACGGTGGAGTATTATGCCCGCATTGCCGACCAGTTGATAGAGGCAGGAGCACCCGAAATCTGTTTGAAAGACATGGCAGGAATCGGGCGTCCGGGAATGTTGGGTTGTCTGACGAAGACCATCAAAGAGAGGCATCCGGAAGTGATCATCCAGTATCATGGCCATAACGGCCCGGGTTTGGCGATGGCTTCCATCCTTGAGGTTTGCGAGAATGGGGCGGACATTATCGATGTGGCTATGGAGCCGATGTCGTGGGGAAAGGTACACCCGGATGTGATTTCAGTACAAGCCATGCTGAAGGATAAGGGCTTCCAGGTGCCGGATATCAATATGAAAGCGTATATGAAAGTACGTGCCATGACACAGGAGTTTATCGATGATTTTTTGGGCTATTTCATGGATCCGACGAACAAACATACCTCTTCTCTGCTGTTGAAGTGTGGTCTGCCGGGTGGAATGATGGGCTCTATGATGGCTGACCTGAAAGGCGTGCATTCAGGCATAAACATGATACTGCGTGGAAAGAATAAGTCGGAACTCAGTCTCGACGACCTGTTGGTGATGCTGTTCGACGAAGTGGAATATGTATGGCCCAAGCTGGGTTACCCACCACTGGTGACACCCTTCAGCCAATATGTGAAAAATGTAGCATTGATGAACCTTATGCAGTTGGTGAAAGGTGAGGAGCGATGGACAATGATAGACAATCATACCTGGGATATGATACTGGGTAAGAGCGGACGTCTGCCCGGTGAGTTGGCTCCTGAGATTGTGGAGTTAGCAAAAGCGAAAGGATATGAATTTGTCGACACGGATCCCCAGCTGAACTATCCGGATGCACTGGATGACTATCGAAAGGAGATGGATGAAAACGGTTGGGAATACGGCGAAGACGATGAAGAACTTTTTGAGCTCGCTATGCACGACCGTCAATACCGCGATTACAAATCAGGGGTTGCCAAGAAGCGTTTTGAAGATGAATTATTGCGTGTCAAGGATGCTTTCATGGCAAAGAGCGGCTATTCGGAAGAAGAAATCCGGAAAATGAAGCGTGCCAAGGCAGATCCTATTATCGCTCCGGAGAAGGGGCAGGTGTTGTGGGAGGTCTCGGTCGAAGGTCCTTCGATAGCACCGTTCATCGGTCGTAAATACCAGCATGACGAAGTTTTCTGTTATCTCTCTACCCCGTGGGGCGAATATGAAAAGATATTCACCGGCTTTACCGGGCGCGTAGTGGAAGTATGCGCCAAGCAAGGCGATAAGGTGAACAAGGGTGATGTGATAGCTTACATTCAACGAAGCGATATTTTTGCCTGATTTATGCGGATGGAAGGTGTGTCAAAACGCCTTTTTAAAGAAAATCACTCCTGCCACAGCTATTTGTGACAGGGGTGATCCTTTCAATTCGAGCATTATGACACGCCTTCCGGAATGCCGTCTGTCCATCGTCAGAACGCTTCTGTTATGTTAAAGTAGAAAAGCGTCTGATTATTGACTGTGTTTTTCCCCAGTTCGAGGCGTACGTTCATACGGGGTTGTACTTCGATGCGCAGTCCTAAACCATAATTGGGCAATACACCTTCTATTTTTCCAGGAGTAGGCCCCATGAAGCCGCATCCTGCCCAGCCTGCAAAACCGAGATGGCTGATCAGCCGTTTCAATCTCGTGCTTTTATCCGTATTTATCATCTGACGGTACTCCGCTATGAGTATGTGCGAAGATTTGTCGCGATATTGTCCCATGTAATATCCGCGCAGGTCGAATGGAGTTCCGGTAAGCACATATTGTGTCAGAGGCACATGTCCGAAGACATTCTTGCTTTGTGCTGTCCAGGCGATGACTTTTCGGTTGCCTACACTCTTATATTGGCGGTAATCTATTTCCAGGCGATAGAAGTTCTTGTCACTTCCGAGTAATTTGGTGTACATCATTCCCCGGAAATCAAGATACATGCCCCGATAGGCATTGGCAGGAATGTCGCGGCTGTCGTATGTCAGCAGGAATCCGATACCAGAGTTGAAATTGTTATATCCGCTGCTTGTACCTCCGGCAGCCTTGTAGGAAGGTTCTTCCACCAGATGCTTGGCAGGCTCCGTGAGCTTGTCATAATTGATGTCTATCTGTGGGCCGGCAAAGATGTTGCTGTTGCCCAGACGGAAGAGAAACCAAGGATTGACCTGTATACCACTGTAGCGATATTGGCTGGTGGTGTCGCTACGCACATAATCCTTGTTCGTACGATAACCCAATCCGTAGAAATTGTCCGTCGTGTTTTTGTAAGCAAACTTTCCGAATATACGGAAACGGTCGCCCTTGAAGAACAACTGAGGCTTAGAGAAGAGGTTTATCCCTCCATTAAACATGAAAGCGATACCTATGGGAACCACCGAACGCAACTGAGTGCTGTCGTTAGGATTCATTCGGAAGGTCAATAGGGCACTTCCGCCAAGTACGGCGCCAAAATCGGGAGTATAGCTGGGACCACCTAAAATGTTGTAATGCAAATTCCGTTTTGCTACCTTTTGTCTCCGCAATTCTCGTTTGGTCAATGCGGTTATTGTGTCCTTGCCGGCAACTAACTCCGCAGTATCCTGAGCTGAAATAATTGTTGCAGAGAATAATAAGATCAAAATACCTGTTATAATTTTTTTCATATCATATTACAATGAGAGTGCAAAGAAAACTAAATTATTTGGTTTAGTTTTTAGCCTGAGTGACAATAAATCTAAAGAGTCTACTAAAAGTTCCAAAAAAACGATTAAATTTGCGTCATTCTCGCAGTTGGGCAAGGTTGGCAAAGAAAAAAGAATGTTTCCATACTGTGCGGGATGATTATGTAAACCAAATATACTCAACATAAAAATAGATTCTTATATGAAGAAACGAATTTTATCAGTTTTTGTTTTTAGTGCTGCTCTTTTTCCCATGCAGGCACAAGACGGAAAAGGCGGTATTAGCGAAGCCATGCTGAATCAGATCAAACAAGCCTATCAGGGAACTGCCTCCGACAAGGCGCTACGCAATGCTATTGGCAACAACGACATCCGCAAACTGGCACTCAACCAAGAGAACCTGACGGGTATGGATACCCACTTCTCCGTAAAAGTTGAGTCAAAGGGAATTACGGACCAGGAGTCTTCGGGACGTTGCTGGCTCTTCACCGGACTGAACGTGATGCGTGCCAAGGCTATCGCCCGATATGGCTTCCAGTCGTTCGAGTTTTCTCAAATCTACCCCTTCTTTTGGGATCAATTGGAAAAAGCAAATCTTTTTCTGCAAGGCGTGATTGATACAAGTAAAAAGCCGATGACCGACCAGACTGTAGAGTGGTTGTTCAAGCATCCACTGAGCGATGGAGGTACATTTACCGGTGTAGCCGACATTGTGGGCAAATACGGAGTAGTGCCTAAAGAAGCCATGCCGGAAACGAATAGCAGTAATAATACATCGCGTATGTCTAATCTGATCTCTCTGAAACTGAAAGAGTACGGTCTGCAACTTCGTGAACTTGCTGCTGGAGGAGCGAAACCTGCCGCATTGGATAAGGAGAAGACAAACATGCTTGGCACCATCTATCGCATGCTGGTGCTGAATTTAGGCGTTCCGCCTACGGAGTTCGATTATATACGCAAAGACGCCAAGGGTAATCCTGTAGAGACGGAACACCATACTCCCATGTCTTTCTTGAAGAAATATGGCGACGAAAATCTCCTGAGCAATTACGTGATGGTCATGAATGACCCCACCCGTGAATACTACAAATGCTATGAGATAGACTACGACCGCCATCGCTACGACGGCAAGAACTGGACTTATGTCAACCTGCCCGTAGAGGAAATCAAAGAGATGGCCATCGCTTCGCTGAAGGATAGTACGATGATGTACTTCTCCTGTGATGTAGGTAAGTTCCTGAATTCCGAACGTGGTTTGCTCGATGTGAAAAACTATGATTACGGTTCACTGATGGGTACTACCTTCGGTATGGACAAGAAACAACGCATCCAGACATTCTCCAGTGGTTCCAGCCATGCTATGACTCTTATGGCCGTAGATCTGGATAAAGACGGGAAACCCGTGAAGTGGATGGTGGAGAACAGCTGGGGAGCAGCGAGCGGCTATCGGGGACACCTGATTATGACCGATGAATGGTTTGATGAATACATGTTCCGCCTAGTGCTGGAGACAAAATATGTCCCGGCCAAAGTGATGGATCTGTTCAAGCAGAAGCCTGTCCGCCTACCAGCATGGGATCCGATGTTTGCTGAGGAATTATAAAATTTGAATTATGAAATTTGAATTGCTGTGTAGCCGGATTTGAATTATTGCACTGTCTGATTTGAATCGCCGTATTGTCTGATTTGAATAGCTGTACTGTCGGAACAAACACCCCCTTTCATAATTCAAATATGAACCTCGTGTTCGTTAACGAAAGGAATTACGGAAATTTCTCCGTAATTCCTTTCTTTTTTGCTCTTTATTCACGCTCTTTTTTGTTACTTTTGCGGCAAATTAATGAAACCATTATTTTATATACACGCATGGCAAATGTAATTAAGTTACGTAAAGGCCTTGACATTAACCTGAAAGGTAAAGCCGTTCAGGAGTTGAAGCCTGTGAAAGAACCGGGATTCTATGCATTGGTTCCCGACGACTTTACGGGTATCACTCCGAAAGTGGTGGTCAAAGAACAGGAGTATGTGATGGCCGGAGGACCCTTGTTTATCGACAAGAATCATCCTGAATTGAAATTTGTTTCGCCCGTGAGCGGCGTAGTGACAAGTGTGGAGCGCGGTGCACGCCGTAAGGTGCTGAACATTGTCGTTGAAGCTGCTGCCGAGCAAGACTATGAAGAATTCGGAAAGAAAAACGTGAATGCCCTGGATGGAGAATCGGTGAAAGCTGCATTGCTGGAGGCCGGTATGTTTGCGTTCATCCGTCAGCGTCCCTACGACGTGATTGCTGATCCTACGATGTTTCCGAAAGCTATCTTCGTGTCTGCCTTCGACAGCAATCCGCTGGCGCCTGATTTCGAATTTGTTCTGAAAGGGGAAGAAGCAAACTTCCAGACAGGACTCGATGCCCTTGCCAAGATGGCAAAGACGTATCTGAGTATTAGTGTAAAACAAAAGACTACTGCACTGACGCAGGCTAAGAATGTGACTGTTACCGCTTTCGATGGGCCTAACCCGGCCGGAAACGTCGGTGTGCAGATCAATCACATCTCACCTGTTGTGAAAGGTGAAACCGTGTGGACAATCGGTGCGGAGGCAGTCATCTTCATCGGTCGCCTGTTCAACACTGGTCGCGTGGACATGACACGCAAAGTGGCTGTGACCGGTTCGGAAGTGTTGCGCCCCGCATATTGCAACCTGAAGGTAGGTGCACTGCTGACCAACGTATTCAGTGGAAACGTGACTACAGATAAGTCGCTACGTTACATCAGTGGTAATGTGCTGACTGGTAAGAAGGTAAGCCCGAACGGTTACCTCGGAGCTTTCGACAGCCAGCTGACGGTGATTCCCGAAGGCGATAATATCCACGAAATGCTGGGTTGGATTATGCCTCGTTTCAATCAGTTTAGCGTGAACCATTCTTATTTCAGTTGGCTGATGGGCAAGAACAAAGAATACGTGCTTGATGCACGCATCAAGGGTGGCGAGCGCCACATGATCATGTCCAACGAATATGATAAGGTATTCCCAATGGATATTTATCCCGAATATCTGGTGAAAGCCATCATTGCAGGGGATATTGACCGGATGGAAGCCTTAGGCATTTATGAAGTGGCTCCCGAAGATTTTGCCCTTTGCGAATTTGTATGCTCTTCGAAAGTGGAGGTTCAACGCATTGTTCGTGCCGGACTCGACATGCTTCGTGCAGAAATGGCATAGTTTTTAACTAATAAACTAATAAACTGAAATTAATGAAAGCGTTAAGAAATTATCTCGACAAGATAAAGCCGAACTTTGAAGAAGGCGGCAAACTCCACGCATTCCAGTCCGTGTTCGATGGATTCGAAACATTCCTTTTCGTTCCTAACACGACTTCGAAATCGGGAACGCATATTCACGACGCTATCGACAGTAAACGCATCATGTCGATGGTAGTCATTGCGTTGCTGCCGGCGTTGTTGTTCGGTATGTATAACGTAGGTTATCAGCATTTCCACGCTACTGGTGCTACAGGTAGCTTCATCGAACTGTTTGCCTACGGTTTTCTGGCAGTATTGCCCAAAATCATTGTATCCTATATCGTAGGTTTGGGCATTGAGTTTGTAGTAGCTCAGTGGAAGAAAGAAGAAATCCAAGAGGGTTTCCTCGTTTCCGGTATCCTTATTCCTATGATTGTTCCTGTAGATTGTCCGCTGTGGATTCTGGCTGAGGCAACCGCATTTTCTGTGATTTTCGCCAAAGAAGTATTCGGTGGAACAGGTATGAATGTGTTCAATGTAGCTCTGGTTACGCGCGCATTCTTGTTCTTTGCCTATCCGACCAAGATGTCCGGTGATGCCGTTTGGGTATCCGGTGATTCAATCTTCGGCTTGGGTCAGACCGTTGACGGATTGACTGCTGCTACTCCGCTGGGTTTAGCCGCTACTTCGGGAGCCGTTCCTCCTTTCTCATGGGATATGGTGGTTGGTTTGATTCCGGGTTCTATCGGTGAGACGAGCGTTATTGCCATCGCCCTCGGTGCTATCCTGCTGTTGGCAACGGGTATTGCAAGCTGGAAGACGATGTTATCTGTGTTCGTAGGTGGTGCATTTATGGGATGGGTATTCAATACAATCGGTCCTGATACAGCAATGGCTCACATGCCTTGGTATCAACACCTTGTGCTGGGCGGTTTCTGTTTCGGTGCTGTGTTTATGGCTACTGACCCTGTGACATCAGCCCGTACGGAGACAGGTAAGTACATTTTCGGTTTCCTGATCGGTGTGATGGCAATCGTGATACGTGTACTGAATCCCGGCTATCCCGAAGGCATGATGCTTGCCATCTTGCTGATGAATATCTTCGCTCCGCTGATTGACTATTGTGTCGTACAGAGCAATATCAGCCGTCGCGAGAAACGTGCAATCAAGTCTAACAATTAAAAATACCGGAAAAAATGAATACCAATAGTAATAGTTATACTATCATTTATGCTTCGGTAATGGTTGTTATCGTTGCATTCCTGCTGGCATTCGTAAGCTCTTCACTGCGTGCTACGCAGAACAAGAACGTGGAACTTGATACAAAGAAGCAGATTCTTGCCGCTTTGAACATCAAGGATGTGAAGGATGCCGACGCAGAATATAATAAATACATCAAGGGAGACATGCTGATGGATGCCGACGGCAATCTGGCAAAGAATGAAGGCGCATTTGCCACGGCATACGAGAAAGAGGCTAAGGAAAACCAACGTCTGCACGTGTTTGTAGCAGAAGTGGATGGAGAGACTAAATATGTATTCCCGGTTTACGGTGCCGGTCTTTGGGGCGCTATCTGGGGATATGTTGCGTTGAACAGTGACAAGAATACCGTTTATGGTGTCTATTTCTCTCATGCCAGCGAGACTCCGGGCTTGGGCGCTGAAATCGCTACTCCGCACTTCCAAGGAGAATTTCCTGGCAAGAAGACACTGGAGAACGGTGAAATTGCCCTCGGTGTAGTAAAGAATGGCAAGGTTGAAAAACCGGATTATCAGGTAGACGGCATTTCGGGTGGTACTATCACTTCTGTGGGAGTGAACGATATGTTGAAGAAGTGCCTGAGCAGCTATCAGAAGTTTTTAACTAATAATAATGAGGAGAAATAAGAATATGGGAGCATTGTTTTCAACGAAAAATAAAGAAGTATTCTCCACTCCGCTGGGTATGAACAATCCGGTGACAGTACAGGTGCTGGGTATTTGCTCTGCCTTGGCTGTTACGGCTAAGCTGGAACCTGCCATCGTGATGGGACTTTCAGTGACGGTGATTACGGCCTTTGCCAATGTGGTCATCTCATTGTTGCGCAAGACCATTCCTAACCGCATTCGTATTATCGTTCAGTTGGTGGTGGTTGCCGCATTGGTGACAATTGTAAGTGAAGTCTTGAAAGCGTTTGCTTACGATGTAAGCGTACAACTTTCTGTGTATGTAGGTCTGATTATCACAAACTGTATCCTGATGGGGCGTCTGGAGGCTTTTGCCATGCAGAATGGACCGTGGGAGTCATTCCTCGATGGTGTGGGCAATGGTTTGGGATATGCCAAGATTCTGGTTATCGTAGCTTTCTTCCGCGAACTTTTGGGTTCAGGTACATTGCTCGGTTTCAATATCCTGAATCATGAGTGGTTGAAGAATCTGGGTTATGTGAACAACGGTTTGATGCTGATGCCGCCGATGGCACTGATTATCTGCGCTTGCATCATCTGGTATCAACGTGCACATCACAAAGAATTGCAGGAAAAGTAAAGTAGATTTATGATTTCAAATTTATGGTTTGTTTTCTGCTGTGTATAGTGTTGATAAATCATAATTCATAAATCATAATTCTTAAATCATAAATCAAAAAAGATTATGGAACATTTTATAAGTTTATTTGTCCGCTCCATTTTTGTGGACAACATGATATTTGCGTTCTTCCTGGGTATGTGCTCGTATTTGGCTGTATCGAAGAATGTGAAGACTGCTGTAGGACTGGGTATTGCTGTGACTTTCGTATTGACTGTTACGCTTCCGGTCAATTATCTGTTGCAGACAAAGGTGCTTGCCGCTGATGCTATAATTGATGGTGTAGACCTTAGTTTCTTAGGTTTTATTCTTTTTATTGCTGTCATAGCCGGTATCGTGCAGTTGGTAGAAATGATAGTAGAGCGTTTCAGCCCTTCGCTGTATGCTTCGCTGGGTATCTTCTTGCCGCTGATTGCCGTGAACTGCGCTATCATGGGTGCTTCGTTGTTCATGCAGCAGCGCATCACGCTGGGCGAAAGCGATCCTAAGTTTATAGGAGGCATTACAGATGCTATCTCCTATGCGTTAGGTTCCGGTATCGGTTGGCTGCTTGCTATTGTCGGTCTGGCTGCTATCCGCGAGAAGATGGCCTATTCAGATGTTCCCGCACCATTGAAAGGTTTGGGCATCACATTTATCACGGTAGGTCTGATGGCAATGGCATTCATGTGTTTCTCTGGTTTGAACATCTAATAAAGAAAGGAATAGAACAATGGATATGAATTTAATATTAGCGAGCATTGGAGTATTCCTGGTGGTTATTCTGTTGCTTGTCGTTATTCTGTTGGTGGCCAAGAACTTCTTGGTTCCTTCAGGTAATGTGAAACTGACTATTAACGGTGATAAGGTGCTGGATGTTGCTTCCGGTTCTACACTGTTGAATACGCTGTCCGTGAATGGTGTGTTCCTTTCTTCAGCTTGTGGTGGTAAAGGTTCTTGCGGACAATGCAAATGCCAGGTAATGGACGGCGGTGGTGAAATCTTGCCGTCGGAAATACCTCACTTCAGCCGTAAGCAAGTGCAGGATCATTGGCGTCTGGGTTGCCAGGTGAAAGTGAAGGGTGACATGGCTATCAAGATTGACGAGTCTGTACTTGGTGTGAAAGAGTGGGAGTGCGAGGTTATCTCTAACAAGAACGTGGCTACGTTCATCAAAGAGTTTATCGTTGCTTTGCCTAAGGGTGAACACATGGACTTCATTCCTGGTTCGTACGCACAAATCAAGATTCCTAAATATGAGATGGACTATAACAAGGACATTGACAAGAGCTTGATTGGTGAAGAATATTTGCCGGCATGGGAGAAGTTCGGTTTGTTTGGTCTGAAGTGTAAGAATGAGGTAGATACTATCCGTGCTTATTCTATGGCCAACTATCCGGCAGAGGGTGACCGTATCATGCTGACGGTTCGTATTGCTACTCCTCCGTTCAAACCGAAAGAACAGGGACCGGGCTTCATGGATGTAATGCCTGGTATCGCTTCTTCTTACATCTTCACGCTCAAACCGGGCGATAAGGTTATCATGAGTGGTCCTTATGGTGATTTCCATCCGATATTCGATTCGAAACGCGAGATGATGTGGGTAGGTGGTGGTGCCGGTATGGCTCCGTTGCGTGCACAGATCATGCACATGACTAAGACGTTGAAGACTACGGATCGTAAGATGTCTTATTTCTACGGTGCCCGTGCCTTGAATGAGGTGTTCTATCTGGAAGATTTCCTGCAATTGGAGAAAGACTTCCCGAATTTCTCATTCCACCTTGCACTTGACCGTCCTGACCCTGCCGCAGATGCCGCAGGTGTGAAGTACACGGCGGGCTTCGTTCATCAGGTGATTTACAATACTTACCTGAAAGATCATGAGGCTCCTGAGGACATAGAGTACTACATGTGTGGTCCTGGTCCGATGTCGAAAGCCGTAGAAAAGATGCTTGACGACCTTGGCGTTCCGTCTCAGAACTTGATGTTCGACAACTTTGGCGGATAAGACGGTACATCTGAGTATATAAAATACTTCGATATTGACAGAAGCTCCTGCATGACTACGGTTGTGCAGGAGTTTCTTGTTGATACAAGGCTGCAAGAGCATGCTTTTGTGAACAGTTACATGCGATTCCAACTAAGTAATACAAGTGATATGGATGTTATAAATCTGTCTATTGCTTCAGATAATAGAGAACAAGCTCTTTTTAGTTGTATTCAGAGTATGTTAACATAAATGGCTAAGTATGTTGACATACATGGCAAAGTATCTTTAGATACTTTGCCGAGTATCTTGACATACTGTCTTTGACTGGTTTTAATGCTACGGCACTTCATTTCAATGGTGAAACAGTCTGCTTGCCTGAAAGTGGACGAAGAGGGTAGCGAAGGGGCTGTTGTAACAATAGCGTTTATTGATATGGCTGCTCCTCCGGTATTCGAAAAGGCTACGTTTGAGGCTGACCGTCCGTTCTTGTTCATGATTACCGAAGGCGGAACTGATGTCATCTTGTTTATAGGAAGTGTAGAGGCTTTCTGATAACCGTATTTGGAAAAGACAGAAATAAGGACTGGGACACGAATTACGCGTGACTTGCGTAATCCGTGTCCCTTTTTCGGTTTTGTATCTTGTGTTATAATCATAAAAAACATTCTATTTCTCCTATTTCTGCTGTATATCTCGCAAGTTCGTTTTATCTTTGAACCGTCAACATAGGAGTATGTATGGTTTTTCTTGTAAAAGAGTACTTAAAAACAAGATTGAGTAAATCCAGACTGCTTCTGATTTAGAAAAAAAACAATATGGAAATTCAAGAGATACTGCGCAATCTGCAAATCGCACAACTTACCCCGATGCAAGAGGCTGTACGGGAGGCTTATCGTGAAAACAAAGACTTGGTGTTGCTTTCGCCTACGGGTTCAGGCAAGACACTTGCGTTTCTACTTCCTTTAGTTCAATCGCTGAAAGCGGGATTACTGGGCGTACAGGCTGTGGTCTTAGTACCTTCGCGTGAATTGGCACTACAAATAGAAACGGTATTTAAGTCTATGGGAACGCCGTTCAAGGCAATGAGCTGCTACGGTGGCCGTCCGGCTATGGAAGAACACCGTACGATGCGTGGCATGAATCCCGCAGTCATCATCGGGACGCCGGGACGAATGAACGACCACCTGAAGAAGGGCAATATTGATGCGCATGCCGTGTCAACCTTGATTATTGACGAGTTTGACAAATGCTTGGAATTCGGTTTTCAGGATGAAATGTCGGAGGTAATCGGGCAGTTGCCCTCATTGAAAAAGAGGGTATTGCTTTCCGCTACCGATTCGGAAGAAATACCGGCGTTTGTAAAGGTCAACTCTGCATCCGTAAAGGTCAGCTCTACGCCCGTAAAGGTCAGCTCTACATCCGTAAAGGTCAACTTGACGGATGCCAACCTTCACTCTGCTGAAACGGATGGTTTCATTAAACTGAATTTCCTGTCAGAGGAGAACGTTTCCGAACGCTTGAATTTGCAAAAAGTGTTCTCTCCCGAGAAAGATAAATTGGAAACGCTTTACCGTTTGTTGTGTACGTTAGGCAATGCCTCTACGTTAGTGTTCGTCAACTATCGGGAAAGTGTGGAACGGGTTACCGGTTATCTGCAAGCACAGAAGTTTCCTTGCGATATGTTTCATGGCGGTATGGAACAGCCCGACCGGGAACGTTCGCTCTATCGGTTTCGCAACGGAAGTTGTCCGGTATTGGTCTCTACCGACCTTGCTGCACGTGGCCTTGATATTCCCGGCCTTGACAATGTGGTACATTACCATCTTCCTGTCAATGAAGAGGCGTTTACACATCGCAACGGGCGTACGGCACGTTGGGAGGCGAGCGGAGCTTCTTTCCTGATTCTTCATTCGGAGGAACGTCTGCCTGATTATATATCGGAAGACATTCCTGTCTTTGCTTTGCCTGACCAGACACCTAAACCTTTTAAGCCCCGTTGGACTACCTTATATATAGGTAAAGGCAAAAAGGATAAACTGAACAAGATAGATATTGTCGGTTTCCTCTATAAGAAAGGAGGATTGGCGCGCGAGGATGTGGGGCAAGTGGATGTAAAGGAACATTATGCATTTGTAGCGGTTCGCCGTAGTAAAGTGAAGCAATTGCTCACTTTGATACGTGGTGAGAAAATAAAGGGCATGAAGACGATTATCGAAGAAGCGAGGTAGATTGCTTATGAATATTTACTTTTTTTGCATTTGTACTTTTGAATAAGAAGTTATGAACCAGTGTTGCTTTTAGTTTCTCTAAAAGTCGCTTCCTTGTTAAGTAAGGATAACAAAATGGTGTATATATCTTGTATAAACCATAAAAAAGTAAGTGAAATGCGGTATAACAATAGAATTTCATCATGAAAGGTTTGTTTTAAAGAAATATTTCCGTAATTTCGCAAAGTCGAAAGACACTAATGAACGAAATTGTATAACCAAAACAAACTTCAAATGAAAAAGCATAATTTCAATGCAGGACCTTCTATTCTTCCTCGTGAGGTGATTGAGAATACGGCAAATGCCATTCTTGATTTCAATGGTTCCGGCCTTTCACTGATGGAAATCAGCCACCGTGCAAAGGACTTCCAACCCGTTGTGGACGAAGCTGTAGCGCTATTCAAAGAATTACTCAATATTCCTGAAGGATATTCGGTATTGTTCTTGGGCGGCGGCGCCAGTTTGGAATTCTGCATGGTACCCTTCAACTTCCTCGAAAAGAAAGCAGCCTATCTGAACACAGGCGTTTGGGCAAAAAAGGCCATGAAAGAGGCCAAAGGCTTTGGCGAAGTGGTTGAAGTCGCTTCTTCCGCTGAATCCACTTACACTTATATTCCTAAAGACTATACCGTGCCTGCTGATGTGGATTATTTCCATATCACGACCAATAATACGATTTATGGTACAGAAATCAAGGAAGATCTGGATGTGAACGTTCCGTTGATTGCCGACATGTCTTCTGATATTTTCTCCCGTCCTATCGACGTGTCTAAATATATCTGTATCTATGGTGGTGCGCAAAAGAACCTGGCTCCTGCCGGTGTGACATTTGTTATCGTAAAGAATGATGCTTTGGGTAAGGTTTCACGTTACATTCCTACCATGCTGAATTATCAGACACATGTCGATGGTGGTTCAATGTTCAATACACCTCCGGTTGTTCCTATTTATGCGGCATTGCAGACGTTGCGTTGGATTAAGGCACAGGGTGGCTTGAAAGAGATGGAACGTCGTGCCATCGAAAAGGCAGATATGCTCTATGCTGAGATCGACCGTAACAAAATGTTTGTGGGCACTGCTGCCAAAGAAGACCGTTCACGCATGAACATCTGCTTCGTTATGGCTCCCGAATACAAGGAACTGGAAGCTGACTTCTTGAAGTTTGCTACGGAAAAAGGCATGGTGGGTATCAAGGGACACCGTTCTGTAGGTGGTTTCCGTGCATCTTGCTACAATGCTATGCCGAAAGAAAGCGTACAGGCTTTGATTGACTGCATGCAGGAATTTGAGAAACTTCATTAATCATATTGTTCACCGCAGATTACACAGAGCTACACAGATTGTATTAAGATTAGAATCTGGTGGTAATTTGTGCAATCTGTGGTGAATTCTTTTTTAATATCATAAGAATCATGAAAGTATTAGTTGCCACAGATAAGCCGTTTGCCAAAGTTGCTGTTGACGGTATTCGCAAAGAAATTGAAGCTGCAGGTTATGAACTTGTTATGCTGGAGAAATATGGAGAGAAAGCACGGTTGCTGGATGCAGTGAAGGACGTTGATGCCATCATCATCCGTAGTGACATTATAGATGCAGAAGTATTGGATGCCGCTAAAGAACTGAAGATTGTAGTGCGTGCCGGTGCCGGTTATGATAATGTAGATCTGGAAGCTGCCACTGCACATAATGTATGTGTGATGAATACTCCGGGACAAAATTCAAATGCCGTAGCCGAACTGGCATTCGGTATGATGGTTATGGCTGTACGCAATATGTATAACGGAACTTCCGGTACCGAATTGAAAGGTAAGAAACTGGGTATCCATGCATACGGCAATGTAGGTCGCAACGTAGCCCGTATTGCCAAAGGGGTTGGCATGGAAATCTATGCTTTCGATGCTTTCTGTCCGAAAGAGGTGATTGAGAAAGACGGTGTGAAGGCTGTTGCTTCTGCCGAGGAACTTTACTCTACTTGTGATGTCGTCTCACTGCATATTCCTGCCACTGCCGAGACCAAGAACTCTATCAATTATGCCTTGGTGAACAAGATGCCGAAAGGCGGAGTCCTGATAAATACGGCACGTAAGGAAGTGATTAATGAGACCGAACTGATTCAGTTGATGGAAGAACGTGTCGACCTGAAGTACATGACTGATATCATGCCTGCTGCCAATGAAACGTTTGCCGCCAAGTTTGTCGGACGTTATTTCTCTACACCGAAAAAGATGGGTGCACAGACTGCCGAAGCCAATATCAATGCCGGTATTGCTGCTGCACAGCAGATTGTAGGCTTCCTGAAAGACGGTTGCGAGCGGTTCCGTGTAAACAAGAAACCTTAGTAATCCATATAACACATACTCTTATGGCAATAATTAAACCGTTTAAGGGCATACGTCCTCCACAGGACCTGGTGGAACAAGTTGCATCCCGCCCTTATGATGTCTTAAATTCCGCAGAGGCACGTGCAGAGGCGGAAGGTAACGAGAAATCCCTCTATCATATCATTAAGCCGGAGATTGATTTCCCTGTCGGTACGGATGAACATGACGAGCGTGTTTATCAGAAAGCAGCCGAGAACTTCCAAATGTTCCAGGACAAGGGATGGCTGGTTCAGGATGATAAAGAGAACTATTATGTGTATGCGCAGACCATGAATGGGAAGACACAGTATGGTCTGGTAGTCGGAGCATACGTTCCCGACTATATGAACGGCGTTATCAAAAAACACGAGCTGACCCGTCGCGATAAGGAAGAAGACCGCATGAAACATGTCCGTGTGAACAATGCCAATATCGAACCGGTATTCTTTGCTTATCCGGATAATGCCGTGTTGGATGCTGTCATTTCCCGTTATACTTCCGAGAAGCCGGTATATGACTTTATCGCTCCTGGCGATGGTTTCGGACATACGTTCTGGATTATCGATAAGCAGGAAGATATAGATGTCATCACTAAAGAATTTGCCAAGATGCCTGCTCTTTACATTGCCGACGGACACCATCGTAGTGCCGCTGCCGCTTTGGTAGGAGCTGAAAAGGCTCAGCAGAATCCCAATCATACGGGTGATGAAGAATACAACTATTTCATGGCAGTTTGTTTCCCTGCCAACCAATTGACTATTATCGACTATAACCGTGTTGTCAAAGATCTGAATGGCCTGACACCGGAAGAGTTTCTGGCAGCCGTCAGCAAGAACTTCACGGTTGAAGAGAAGGGTGAGGACATTTATAAGCCTTTCGGTTTGCATAACTTCTCCCTCTATCTGGATGGGAAGTGGTATAGTCTGACAGCCAAACCGGGTACATATAACGATAATGATCCGATTGGTGTATTGGATGTTACTATTTCTTCCAATCTTATTTTGGATGAAATACTCGGCATTAAAGACCTTCGTTCTGACAAGCGTATTGATTTTGTTGGAGGTATTCGTGGCTTGGGCGAGTTGAAGAAGAGGGTAGATAGTGGAGAGATGAAAGTGGCTCTGGCTCTTTATCCGGTCAGCATGAAACAGTTGATGGATATCGCAGATACGGGCAATATTATGCCTCCCAAGACAACGTGGTTTGAGCCTAAATTGCGTTCAGGCCTTATCATTCATAAGTTAGTGTAAGACTATTCCCCATAATAAAAAAAGGAGTGCGTCAGAATCTTCAGAGACCAATCGTGAATTGCATCCCTAAAGTTGAGTACAGAACTTTAGGGATGCAGCACAAAAGATGAGAGGAAAATGGAAGATTTTCTTTTTCGGCCTTGAAATTGGGATGTTTGTTGTTAGGTATGGGATTGGGCTGATCACGGCCTTTATTGCGGAATTGAAGCTTAGCAAGAAATAATAGCTTGAGCACAGTAAATTCTTTAGTTACTAAGAGAAAGTTGTCAGTTACTGGCAACTTTTTTTCGTAATGGAGAACATTAAAGATATCCTGCGTGTTACTCTTTTAGTAAATAACCTAAACCGAATAAGATTATGGATAAGAAAGAAGAAGAAAAGGCTCTCGAAACGAAGAGTAAGATGCAGAAGAATATCGAAGGCAGACTGCCTGGGCGACAATTGGGATTATATACCAAAATCGATAAGAAGGAAGTACGTAATATGGTTTCCGAGATAAATCCGGATAAGAATAGCTTGGATAGCCGAGGATAACTTCGCTTTTTATCATGGTAGCAAGAAAGAGTTGTCACGTATCGTCGTTGACAGCTCTTTTTGTTTTATATTACTCTTTTTGCTAACTTTGCCGTTATTAAAATAGGATAGATATGTTTCGTAAACTTGTAGCAATAGAACCTGTCAGCTTGATACCTTCGGCAGAGAAAGAACTACGCTTGTATGCCAATGAAGTAGTGATGTATCCCGATGTGCCGGCAGGAGATGAGGAAATTGTAACCCGTATCGGAGATGCCGATGCCGTGCTCTTGAGTTATACTTCCCAGATCAACCGTTCGGTATTGGAGAGATGTACGGATGTGAAGTATATCGGAATGTGTTGTTCGCTGTACTCTCCCGAAAGCGCCAATGTAGATATCCGTTATGCCAACGAACGGGGAATCGTCGTGACGGGTATCCGTGATTATGGTGATGAAGGAGTGGTGGAATATGTGGTCAGCGAATTGGTGCGCTGCTTACATGGATTTGAACAGCAACCGTGGGATGGAATGGCGCGTGAGATTACCGGATTGAAGGTAGGCGTTGTCGGATTGGGTAAATCCGGAGGTATGATTGCGGATGCTTTGAAGTTCTTTGGGGCAGATATCGTTTACTTTGCCCGTAGCGAGAAGCCGGAAGCGGCAGCTAAAGGATATCGTTTCCTTCCGTTGGATATGCTTCTTGCCCAAAGTGAGGTAGTCTTCTGCTGCCTTAATAAGAACACGGTCCTGCTGCATGAGGCAGAGTTCGGGCAACTTGGAAATAAGAAGATTCTTTTCAATACGGGATTATCTCCGGCATGGGACGAACAGGCATTTGTCAAATGGCTGGAGGGTGATAATCTTTGCTTCTGTGATACGGTGGGAACTTTGGGAGGCGAACATCTTCTGAGCCAGCCCCATGTCCGCTGCATGCAAGTATCGACAGGCCGCACCCGTCAGGCGTTTGACCGCCTGAGCGAAAAGGTGCTTGCCAATATAAAGGAGTATCTCCGTTGACCGGATCAGGAGAATACGATCGGTGACGTGATATTGAGCAGGGTGTTCACGACAGACCACCCTGCTATTTCAGCAGTGGCACTGTACACGTCGATGACGGCATGAACCTGATCATTCTTTATCTCCACTCTTTGCGTGTCTCCTACGAATCCGGGGGTGGACTGCATAGACATCTGCATATTTTCAGGACCTACGGAAGCCAGTGAGGCGGCAACCGCTACATTGACTTTGGTGGGGAACATGGCAATGGCTTCGGTGGCATTGCCGGAGAAAACTATGCGCTGTTCGGTTTGCAGCGCCTCATCATATACGGCAGTCCCTTTCAGGGCATTGGGACCTTTTTCGTTGAAGAATTTGGCGGTCGCATTGCCCATCAGCGAGGCGGTGCGTAGCACGTCAAATCCGCCGGTGGCTCCGGAGACGATATACACGCGTGTACCGTTAGCCTTGGCTGTCTCGGTCACTTCCTGACGGAAGGCGGTGTCTGCCAGTGCGCCTATGGACAGGGTGACGATGGAAGTCCCGTTCTTCAGAGCGGGTAGGGCAAGCTCTTTCATGGCGGCAGGGGAGGCTGCTTCTACTAAATAGTCAGGTTTCAGAGCCAATAAATCTTCTATGGTTCCGCAAGCCATGCAGGCTTTTCCATGCTGTTGCATTTTGGCAACAATGCGTTCTGCTTTTTCGGTAGTGCGAGAGTATACGCCCACCAAATCATATTCCGGCAATATGCCATTGACAACTGCGTCCGAAACTATTCCGGCAAGTCGTCCACATCCGACAATAACTAATTTTTTCATGCGGCAAAGATACTCCTTATTCGCATAATTCCCAAATAGAGGCGTTAGCTCTGTGTGCCTCTCTTAACGGGGTAGCGTAGGAAAGAGCTCTTTCGGCATTGAGTGACGCGCATATCTCTCCGACATTAATATGCATATCTCTCTGACATTGACGCGCATATCTCTCCGACTGTCCGCCGGATGTTGGCGTATGCAAATCCCGGCTGCATGGCTTGGGTCAGTGGCACATTCGGGGCGTTAATGGAGAATACTCCTTGAAATCCGGCTTTATGCAGTTCGTCAGGGTCCTCTATCCTGCCGGCGAGTAAGATTACCGGAATGTTTTGCTTTCGGGCTTCCCGGAGTATGCCGGAAGGTACTTTTCCCATCAATGTCTGTCGGTCCGCCTTGCCCTCGCCGGTGATTATCAGATCGGCATCCGCTATCTTCCTGCCGAAGTCAAGCACATCCAACATCAACTGTATACCCGGTGTCAACTCTGCATTCAGAAAAGCCAGTAGGCTACCGCCCATACCGCCTGCCGCACCGGCTCCGGGGCAATTGGATATATCTTTCCCTGTTGTGCGGAGAATGACGTCTGCAAAGTTTCTCATGCCCGTATCCAATGCTTCCACCATTTTCCGGTCTGCTCCTTTCTGAGGGGCAAAGACGTATGCGGCACCATCGGGACCGTAAAACGGATTCTGCACATCGCAGGCAATCGTAAATCGGGATGCAGGCAAACCCGGATGGGCGAAGTCCGTATCAATGGAGGTTACTTGCAGCAAGGCGCTTCCATTGCCGGCTTCTAACACTCTTCCTTCTTTATCCCTGAAACGGAAACCTAATGCCTGTAGCATTCCTAAGCCTGCATCGTTGGTTGCACTGCCGCCAATGCCGATGATGAAGTTGCGGCAACCACGTTCCAATGCATCTCGAATCAGTTCTCCCGTCCCGTAGGAAGTTGTTATCATGGGATTCCTTTTTTCCGGCGGCACCAGAGGCAGGCCGCTGATGCTTGCCATTTCTATACAGGCGGTTTTCCCGTCTCCCGAAATGGCATAGTATGTATTGTGGTTTTTGAGAAGCGGGTCGTGGGCAATGATGTGGATTTTCTGACTTCCGGTCGCTGCCGCCAGTGCCTCTAACATGCCTTCGCCCCCATCGGCTATAGGCAAACACTGCACTTCACATTCCGGATATCTGCTGCGGACTCCTTCGGCAGCGGCTTTTTCTGCTTCTGCCGAAGATAAGCATCCTTTAAAGGAATCGATGGCGATGACTACTTTTTTCATTTGCTTTAGACGGTTCGTTTCGGGCAAAGTTATCCAATTTCTTCCGGTTATGCAAGAACATCTCTTTGTTGGGTATTGCCGATGACTGGGTACATCATAACAGAACCCCGTCATATTTCCCAGGTTGAGTATCGCGCCGCCGCCATTGTTTGTCCAGCCCAGTATGCCGGAGAGCGTCAGGCTCGGATAGAATGCCGCGCGACTGGAGCGGGCTATCAGGGTTTGCAGGTGGGCATCGGTGAAAAGCTTGCGCCAAGCCGGGGCGGCTATGGATGATGTTGTCCCTCGATCGGAGAACGAAAATACCAATTTGTCGGTATTGCGTGAGCCTTGTCTATCAAGTAATTTTGCACCCGTTAAACATAAAGGAGTCGGTTCCTGATGGAATACTGACTTTTGGCAAAATACAAAACAAACAACGCGCAGTGTCCTATCACGTAAGTCCAGTTGGCTTTTATGTTGGGACACTGTTTTTTGTGCCGATAACCAATGAAGTAACATCACATAATATAACTATTATATAACTATGATTGGAAGAAAGAAGATAATATTGACCGTCTGTCTGTTCGTGCTCTGCTTCACGACATGGGCACAAGGACAGAATCCGCCCTCTTTGTCAGGCCGGATTGTATCAAAAGAAAAAGAAGAAGTTTCGTATGCTACCGTTCTGCTGAAAGGCACCTCCTACGGCTGTGCCACCAACGAGCAGGGCATGTACTACCTGCACGCTCCGGCAGGGAAGTATACACTGGTTGTTTCTGCTATCGGCTATGACGCCGTGGAGAAACCTGTTACGCTGACAGCCGAACGGCAGAAGATGAACATTGTCCTGACTGCCTCGCAGGTGCAGCTGGACGAAGTGGTGGTGATGGCTACCGGCGTAGGTCGGGTGAAGCGTTCGCCCTTTAATACCGTAGCAGTGGACACACGCGAGATGCAGAACACCACTAAGAGCCTGAGCGATGCCTTGGCAAAAGCTCCGGGACTGAAGTTGCGCGAGTCGGGCGGTGTAGGCTCCGACATGTCGCTCATGCTCGACGGATTCAGCGGCAAGCACGTCAAGGTGTTCATCGACGGTGTGCCGCAGGAGGGAGTAGGGCAGTCGTTCGGGCTGAACAACATCCCCGTCAACTTCGCCAACCGCATCGAGGTCTATAAAGGCGTGGTGCCCGTAGGCTTCGGTACGGATGCCATCGGCGGAGTCATCAATGTGGTGACCGATAAACGGCGTAAAGGCTGGTTCTTGGATGCCTCCTATTCCTACGGCTCTTTCAATACCCATAAGTCTTACGTCAACTTCGGCCAGACCTTCGGAAACGGACTGACGTATGAGATAAACGCTTTCCAGAACTACTCGGACAACGACTACCACGTAGACTCTCCGGTAGAGGACTTCGAGACAGGCCGCATCGACCGTGACAAGAAGGTGCGCGTGAAGCGTTTCAACGATACCTACCACAACGAAGCCGTCATCGGCAAGATAGGCCTGACCAACAAGAGCTGGGCAGACCGCCTGATGCTGGGGCTGACCTATTCGCACATGTACAAGGAAGTGCAGACCGGTGTGCGCCAGGAAATTGTCTACGGAGAGAAACACCGCCGCGGACACTCGCTGATGCCTTCGCTGGAATATGCCAAGCGCAACCTTCTGACCAAGGGGCTGGATGTAGTCCTCACCGCCAATTACAACGATGACGTCACCACGAACGTCGATACCGCCTCCTACAAGTACAACTGGCTCGGAGAGCGTGCCTTGCTCAACTCTCCCGGCGAGCAGAGCTACCAGTACCTGCGTGCCACGAACCACAACTGGAACGGCACGCTGACCGTGAACTACCGCCTCGGAAAGGCCCACCTTTTCACCTTCAACCACGTACTGACCGACTTCCGCCGTTCCAACACTTCGCTACTGACCCGTGAAGCCGTGACTGACCCCATCGACAAGCAAACCCGGAAGAACATCTCCGGCCTCTCTTACCGCCTGATGCCTACAGAACATTGGAACTTCTCTCTCTTCGGAAAGTATTACGACCAGTATGTATCCGGTCCTGTAGCCACCACCGAAGCGATGGAGAACTACGAACGCGCCTCGCGCAGCATCTCTTTCTGGGGCTACGGTGCTGCCGGAACCTACTTCATACTGCCCTCCCTGCAAGCCAAGCTCTCCTATGAGAAAGCCTGCCGGCTGCCTACCATCGAAGAGATGTTTGGTGACGAAGACCTTGAGATGGGCGACATCGGCATCAAGCCCGAGCGTAGCGACAACCTGAACTTCAACCTGAGCTATGCGCAGACCTTCGGCAAGCACTCGGTCTATGTGGAGGGCGGCTTGGTCTATCGCAATACGAAGGACTACATCCAGCGCAACATCGCCTCCATGAGCGGCGGTAAGTATGCGGCAACCTACATCAACTACGGCAGTGTGCTGACCAAAGGCTACAACCTTTCCGCCCGCTACAATTTTGCCCGTTGGATAGGCATCGGCGGCAACTTCACGAAGATGAACGTATGTGACAACATGAAGACCTCGCAGGGAAGTACATCGCCCAACGTCAACTACAAGGAACGGATATCCAATCTGCCCTATTTGTTTGCCGATTCAGACGTCAACTTCTATTGGCACAATCTGGGCCGGAAGGGCAATGTACTAACTGTGACCTATGACAATCAGTATCTGCACAGTTTCACCTACTACTCCGCCAACATCGGAGCCAATAAGGGAGACTATGTAGTGCCCGACCAGTTTGTCCACAACCTCACCCTCTCTTACAACTTCTCCAAAGGACGGTATAATCTCTCCTTCGAGTGCCGCAACTTTACCGACGAGAAGTTGTATGACAACTTCTCCCTCCAGAAAGCAGGACGGGCGTTCTATGGAAAGGTGAGGGTACACTTATAATTTCTCAACTCTTAAAGAAATAACAATAATAGTAATAACAATAATAGTAATAACAATAATAGTAATAACAATAATAGTAATAACAATTGATTATGAAGAAAAACTATCTAAACAAGATCTCATTCGCTGCCCTGATGGCAGTAGCTCTTACGGCATGTTCCGATGATAATGGTGTTCCTGAAGTGCCGGTGACTGGAACTGACAGTAGCTTTGTATTGGCAACTTCCGTCAAGGACGGTGAACAGACTGCCAACGTGTTGCTCACCTCACAGAGCCTGGAAGAGGGTAGTGTATCTGTCCGAAACAATGGATTAGTCAACGATGGAGCTACAGAGTGGGTATTCTACAAAGACCGCTATCTTTACGCCCTGACCTACAATCAAGGAAATGCCGGGACAACCCGTTCTTATGTTATGGGTGAGGATGGACAGGTACATCCCCGTTCTGCCGAATACAAAGTCAGTCGTTTCACTTCTTTCGGTCAGTATGGCAAGTATATCCTTTCAGTCTCTACTGGCGACGGCCTTGCCGAATATGCGGATGCTGACGGAAACCTGCCTAAAATGTTGCTGCTGACCTACCTCGATGTAGAGGCTGAGACTGCCAAGGCAAGCGACTCGCGCGGCAACAAGGATGCCCTTATGGCAGAAAACTTCTTGGGTAACGGTGAGTATGTGACGCTCTCCGGTTTCGAGGAGGCAAACGGCAAGCTGTATAGCGGTATAGTCGGCATGGGGCTCAGTCCCTACGGTTCTGCCATCGACGGGGGCAAGTATATCCGCGAAGGCTATGAAGACTTGGTGAAGACCGAAAGCGGCGGCACAGGCAGCGGCTCTTATAAGAAAGGCGAACTCCTAGGAACGCAATACCCTGACGAATGCTGGGTAGCTATCTTCGACAATGAGACTTTGGGTGGCAGAAAGCTCATCAAGACCGACAAGATCAGTTATCCGTGCGGACGCTTCCGTTCTCAATATTACCAGTGTGTATGGGCAGCCGACAACGGTGACGTCTACGTATTCTCGCCCAGCTATGCCAAGACCTTGACAGACAAACGTCAGCAGACCAAACTGAATGCAGGCGTTGTGCGCATCAAAGCCGGTGCCACGGAATTTGACCCCAACTATTACTACGACCTCGAAGCACAGAGCGGCGGCGTATCGTTCCTCCGTTGCTGGCATGCCGGCGGCAACTACTTCCTGCTGCGTATGTACGACCGTTCCTTCACACAGTCGGGCACACCCGTTGCCAACCGTCTTGCTGTTTTCAACGGTGACAATGGCAAGCTGACTTTCGTCAGCGGACTGCCTGAGGCAGACCAGATTTCCGACTTCGGTAAGATGCCCTACGTGGCAGACGGTCATATCTACATGCCTGTCGCAACATCCGACGGTTATCCGGCCATTTATAAAATCAATCCGGCGACTGCCACAGCCACGAAAGGCTTGACGATGGAAGTCAACACCGCAACGGCAGTGGGTCGGTTGAGCATGTTGAATTGATGGAATGCTTTATGCAATGATTTGAATACTTTATATGACGATTTTAAATGTTTTATACGACAATGAAAAAGTTATTCCGTAAGATACATCTTTGGCTTTCTGTGCCTTTCGGCCTTTTTATTACACTGATATGTTTCTCGGGCGCCATGATGGTGTTCGAGAAAGAAATCAACGAGATATGCCGCCACGACCTCTACTTTGTGAAAGAGGTCAAGGAGAAGCCCCTGTCGCTGGACGAACTGATGCGGACGGTAGCAGCTACTTTGCCCGACAGTGTCACTATCACCGGAGTAACAGTCTCTCCGGACACTGAGCGTGCTTATCAGGTAAGCCTTTCCAAGCCCCGTCGCGCCTCCATCTATGTAGATCAGTATACGGGCGAGGTGAAAGGTCGTAGCGATCGTCTGCCTTTCTATGACACCATGTTCCACCTGCATCGCTGGATGATGGGAAGTTCTCAAGGTTTCGGCAAGTGGCTGGTAGGTACCTGTACGCTGCTGCTCGTAATCATCCTTATCACAGGTATCCTGATGTGGCTCACCAACAAGCATAAGCCTTTGGCAAAGAGCCTGACTATCTCCTTTACTAAAGGATGGCCCCGCTTTTGGCACGATCTGCACGTGGCAGGAGGTATCTATGCTACCGTCTTTCTGCTACTTATGGCGCTGACAGGACTTACGTGGTCGTTCTCTTGGTACCGTACCGGTTTCTACACCTTCTTTGGCGTAAAGGCAAGTGCTGAACAGCGAGGGGGAGGTCGTGCCGGAGGTGGACAGACGGGGCATACTCCTCGTGCTCCGTTTGCCCATTGGCAGGAGGTTTACGAGAATCTGGCAATGACGCATCCCGGTTATCGGCAGATAACGCTTTCCGAAGGTTCGGCAAGTGTGGTTCCTGCCGGGCGTAACAGCCTGCGTGCGGGCGATCGCTTCGACTTCGATGTCAGAAGCGGCAAGATAACGGGTAGCAAGCCCTATGCCGAGCAGGACAAGGCGACCAAGCTACGTAGCGCCATTTATACTGTGCACGTAGGCAGCTGGGGAGGAATCTTTACCCGTATCCTCAATTTCCTTGTTGCCTTGCTGGGAGCCACATTGCCGCTGACGGGATATTACCTGTGGATCAGAAGGTTGGTGAACAAATCTGCGCATACATCGCATCTCCGAAAGTAAGTCTGATATTTCTAATTAAGTAGATGCCCTTGTTCGTCTCGTGAGATAGGTGATTTCGTCTCATGAGGCGAAAAAATCCGTCCCGTGAGATCAAAAAATCCGTCTCACGGGACGGATAATTTCATCTCGTGGGACGAATAATTTCATCTCACGAGACGGATTTTTTCATCTCACGAGACAAATAAATTCATCCCGTGAGGCAAATCCGTCCGTTCTATGGGATGAAGAAAATCCTCCTGTGAACAGGAAAAAACGACAAGGGAGAGAGCAATAAACAATTTCTCTATAACGATAAGAATTAGTATCTTTGCGGCATGAGTGAAGATACCTATAAAACCATAAGCCTTCCTTCCGAGGGGATTTATACCGAAAAGCGCAGCAAGTTCATTGCTATAGCCTTGCCAGTGCGTACTGTAGACGAAGTAAAATCGCATCTGGAAACTTATCAGAAGAAGTATTACGATGCCCGTCATGTCTGCTATGCCTACATGCTGGGGGCAGAGCGCAAGGACTTTCGTGCCAACGACAACGGCGAACCTTCCGGTACGGCAGGAAAACCGATACTGGGGCAAATCAACTCCAATGAACTGACAGACGTCCTGATTATCGTTGTCCGTTATTTCGGCGGCATCAAGTTAGGTACAAGCGGACTGATCGTAGCCTATAAGGCAGCTGCTGCCGAAGCGATAGCCGCCGCCGAGATTGTAGAAAAGACTGTGGACGAAACGATAACCTTCCTCTTCGAATACCCTTTCATGAACGACGTCATGCGCATTGTCAAAGAGGAAGAACCCGAAATTCTGGAACAATCATACGATATGGATTGCCGCATGGCGCTCCGCATCCGCAAGTCGATGATGCCGAAGCTGAGGGCACGCTTGGAAAAGGTGGAAACTTTGAGAGTAGAGGATTGAGAGCGGATAGTTGAGAGTTAGGAAGGGAATAAAGGTATTCTGAGTAACTCTCCACTCTTAATTCTCACTTAATTAAATAAAAACATAACTATGTCATTCGAAGCAACAAAACGTGAATTGGGCGAACTATACACCTTCTTTCGTCTGCTGGCGGACGGAAAAGTCTCGTTAGGTACGCCGCAAGCAAAGAAAGATGAGACCAAGTGCTGGCCCGTGGCGCTGGTACAAAGAGAAGAACATGACGGTACGCGCCGTTATTATATCGGAAATGACAACGTCCGCATAGTCAGCGGCACACTGGAGAAAGACGGCACGTTCATCGCGTCTGCTGAAGGAACCCAAGTCCCCCGCGAAGACTTTGGCGGAGCAGCCGACCTGATACTGCAACTGCTAAAAACGACAACCGGTTCCGATGCGATCGAAGTTTCCGAAAGCCTGGAAGGATTTCTCGATGCCGTCAATATCTACGACCTGGAGGCAAAGACGGAAGACCGTACGGACTTTTCCGTAGCCTTTTGGCATACCGAGGCTCCGTTGACGGGGTTCAATGTACGTTGCAGGCTCAGCGGAATGAATCCCTTGCTGGACGGTGGGCGCACGGCAAACCTCAAACTGGAACAGACAGGTGTCAAGTTTGCCACGCCTACGGTGAACAAGATAAATGCCCTGCCGGAGTCGCCGACCGAGGTGACGGAACGCATGCTGATGATTGAACGCCTGGGCGGAGTACTGAAATACTCGGATGTTGCCGACCGTGTATTCCGCTGCAACCTGCTGATGATCGACTTGCATTTTCCCCGTATGCTGGCGGAGATGGTGCGCATGATGCACCTCGAAGGCATCTCCCGCGTCAGCGAGCTGACTGAACGTATCAAAGAGACCAATCCCCTGAAGATAAAGGACGAACTGATAAACAAACATGGTTTCTATCAGTATAAGATGAAGCAGTTCCTGCTGGCACTTGCCTTGGGCATGCGTCCGGCGAAGATATACAACGGCACGGATTCCGCCGTCGAAGGTATCCTGCTAGTCACTGCCGAAGGTGAGATACTTTGTTACCACCAGTCGGAGCGCCGCACCTTTGCCGATTTCCTTTACCAGAACTCCCGTTTCGAGAAAGGCTCGTTGGACAAAGACAAGTACGGCTTTCTGGAGAAGGAGAACGGTACGTACTATTTCAAACTGAATGTAAAAATCGGACTGACCAAAAAATAACAAGTATGAACGAGATTCTGAAGAACATCAAGTCGCGCCGCAGTGTGCGCGCCTATACGAAGCAGCAAGTTTCGTCCGAAGACCTGACCGCCATATTGGAAGCGGCAACCTATGCCCCCAGTGGGATGAACCTACAGACGTGGCATTTCATTGCCATCCAAGACGCCTCCGTGCTGGAGGAACTGAACGAGAAGATCAAAGGCGCTTTTGCCAAGAGTGACGAACCCCGCTTGCAAGAGCGCGGGCATAGCCAGACTTATTGCTGCTATTACCATGCGCCTACGTTGGTCATCGTCTCCAACGAGCCTACACAATGGTGGGCAAGCATGGATTGCGCCTGTGCATTGCAGAACATTTTCCTTGCAGCCCATTCGCTTGGCATCGGTTCCTGCTGGATCAACCAGTTGGGACAGACGTGCGACGATCCCGGAGTCCGTGCTTTCCTTACGAAGCTGGGCGTGCCTGAGAATCATCGTGTGTATGGTTGTGCGGCATTGGGCTATGCAGTACCCGATGCTCCGATAAAGGATAAGAAGCTGGTGAAAGGAAGCGTGACGGTCATAAAGTGAACGTTTGCACGCTTGCCCTTACCTGATAAAGTGTGGCGTATGAAGATGCCTTACCGATAAAAGACGGGTGTGTCTAAGCTGCTTTTTATCATAAGTTACCCCGATTAGTACAGATTATCTGACGCGATTCTTGATCGTTTAAAGATAAATCCGTGCTAATCGGGGTAATCTGTTGTCAGTCTCGGCACGTTGTCCTCAGAAGGTGCGAGAAACTACCGTTACTCGAAGCATCCGTAGCATGTCGGCAACAGCTTGCGGTCACCCAGCGTATTATCTACGCGTGCCACGTTCACCCAGAACTTGTTCTCGCGTACGCTCTCTATCGGATAAGCTGCTTTCTCACGTGTATAGCTGTGTTCCCAATTGCTGGACACTACTTCATACTCGGGATGTGGCGCATTGACCAGAACATTATCCGTCTTGTCCGCTTTTCCGTCTTTCACTTCTTTTATTTCCTCCCAGATGGTGAGCATCACATGCACGAAGTTATCCAGTTCGGCAAGGCTTTCGCTCTCCGTAGGCTCTATCATGAGTGTGCCGTGCACAGGGAAGGAGAGCGTAGGAGCGTGATACCCATAATCCATCAGACGTTTGGCAATATCATTTTCGCTGATGCCCGTCTCTTCGTGTATCTTACGGCACTCCAATATCATTTCGTGGCCGACAAAACCCGTAGCGCCGCGATATACGATGCCGTATGTATCTTTCAGGCAGGCAGCCAGATAGTTGGCGTTCAGGATAGCTGTCTTGGTGGCGCGTGTCAGTCCTTCCGTTCCCATCATGCGGATATATCCGTAGGTGATGGGCAGGATACCCGCACTGCCGAATGGAGCGGCGGAAACTTCATTGGCCGGATTGCCGAACAACGTATGTCCGGGCAAGAACGGAACCAGATGTTCGGCAACGCAAATCGGACCTACACCCGGACCGCCGCCGCCATGAGGCGAAGCAAATGTCTTGTGCAGATTCAGGTGGCAAACGTCTGCACCGATAAAACCAGGATTCGTCAGCCCCACCTGTGCATTCATATTGGCACCGTCCATATATACTTGCGCTCCGCAAGCATGGATAATGCGGCAGATCTCTACGATTTCCGTCTCGAAGATGCCGTGCGTAGAGGGATAAGTGATCATCAGTGCGGCGAGATCATCTTTGTTCTCTTCCGCCTTGGTGCGCAAGTCGTCCATGTCTACATTGCCCTGATTGTCGCAGGCGCAGGTCACCGTAGTGAAACCTGCCTGAACGGCGGATGCCGGATTAGTGCCGTGTGCCGAAGCAGGAATCAGTATCTTGTTACGGTGTCCCTGACCGATGCTTTCCAGATAGGCACGGATAACGCGCAAACCTGTATATTCGCCTGCCGCACCGGAGTTGGGTTGCAGGCTGACTCCGGCAAAGCCGGTAATGGTCTTCAGCTCTTCGCTGAGGTTGTTTATCAGTTCGCGGTAGCCTTCGGCCTGGTCTTCGGGGACAAGCGGATGCATGCACATGAATTCCGGTCGGCTGAGGGGCAGCATTTCTGCCGCGGCGTTCAGCTTCATGGTGCAGGAACCGAGGGAGATCATAGAGTGGGCAAGGGAGATATCCATGCGGTCGAGTCGTTTGATGTAACGCATCATTTCTGTCTCCGTATGGTATTTGTTGAATACCCCATGCGTCAGATAGGAACTTTGGCGTTTAAGGTCTGCACTGATCGTATTGGCTACGGGAATATCTTCCACCTTGTCCCAATCCCTCCCGGCAGCAATGGCAAAAATGGAGAGCAGGACGTTGGCGGCAGATACATTGGTCGTCTCGTCGATACTCATGCCTACATCTCCGTTGTGGAAATAGCGCAGGTTGACCTCTTTACTGAGGGCGATGGTACGTATCTGTTGTGCCGAAACGTTGTCGGGCAATGTGAAGCGCAGTGTGTCGAAGTACTGGGCATTCACCTGCTTGTATCCTAATTTGTTGATGGCACTCTCCAAGTATGCGGCAATGCTGTGGATGCGTTCTGCGATGGTGCGGATGCCTTCAGGTCCGTGATATACGGCATAGAATCCGGCCATTGTGGCAAGCAGGGCCTGTGCGGTACAGATGTTCGAGGTGGCTTTTTCCCTCTTGATATGCTGCTCGCGGGTTTGCAGTGCCATGCGGTAGCACAGTTTCCCATATTTGTCCTTCGACCAACCAATGATTCGTCCCGGCATGCTACGTTTGTATTCATCGCGTGTGGCAAAGTATGCAGCCGAAGGTCCGCCATAGAACATGGGCGTACCGAGGCGTTGGGTGGTTCCGAACACGATGTCGGCTCCCCATTCTCCCGGAGGAGTGAGTAGGGCAAGGCTGAGGATGTCGGCTGCTACGGCCACTTTGCAGTGGGCGGCATGTGCCTTTTCTACAAAATTACGGTAGTCTTCTACGTTTCCGCTGGCGTTGGGATATTGCAGCACGCAGGCAAAAACGTCCGGAGTGAGTTCTGCTTCCGTATATTTTCCCGTACGTATCTGGATGCCTTGCGGAATGGCACGCGTAGTCATTACGGCCAGTGTCTGCGGGAAAATCTTCTCGTCCACAAACACGACGTTTGCACCGGACTTCTGCATGTCGCGCGGACGCAGGGCATACATCATGCTGACGGCTTCGGCAGCGGCAGTGGCTTCATCCAGCAGCGAGCAGTTGGCAAGCGGCATACCCGTCAAGTCGCAGACGGTCGTCTGAAAGTTCATCAACGCCTCGAGACGTCCCTGCGAGACTTCTGTCTGATAAGGAGTGTATGAGGTGTACCATACCGGATTCTCGAATACATTCCGTTGGATGACAGCGGGGGGGATGGTGTTGTACCAACCGAGACCGATGTACGTGGTGTAAAGTTTGTTTTTGCATGCCAGTTGGGCGATATGCTGGCCGAATTCATATTCTGTCATCGGTTCGGGCAATGCCAATGGTTCTTTCAGGCGAATGTTTGCGGGGATGGTTTGGTCGATCAGTTCATCCAGGCTGTTGACTCCGATTTTGCGGAGCATTTTCTCTTCGTCTTTTTCATTGATGCCGATGTGGCGGCAAGCTAAAAGGTCGCTTTTCATGGTAGTATCTATTTATTTAAGTTTATCTGAAAAATGGGTTTTCTGCCTTCTCTACACCTATGGTGGTCGGAGTTCCGTGTCCCGGATAGACTACTGTTTCATTGGGCAGCACGAACAAACGGCTGCAAATGTGCTCTTTCAGTTCGTCAAAGTTGCCTCCAGTAAGGTCGGCGCGTCCGATACTGCCTTGGAAGAGGACGTCACCGGAGAACATGCAGTGGTCTTTGGCGCAATAATAGACAAGACTGCCCGGCGAATGCCCCGGTACGTGGATCGCTTCGAGTGTTGTATTGCCGAAGGTGACCATATCACCGTCATGCAGGTAGGCACCTATCGGTGCCGGTGTTTCATTCCACTGGAAGCCGAACATGCGGCTCTGCTTTGGGGCTTCGTCAATCCAAAACTCGTCTGCTTTGTTGGCTTTTATGGGCAGGCCGAATTCTTTGGACATGAAGTTATTTCCGAAGATGTGGTCCAGATGTAGATGAGTGTTGAGGAGGTGTTTCACTTTTAGTTCATTCTTTACGATGAAGTTTTTCAGTGTCTGCTTTTCCTCTTCGTAGAAGCAACCGGGGTCTATTACCGCTGCTTCGAGGGTATCGTCCCACACAACATAGCAGTTGACGGGGAACATGTTGAATTCAAACCTTTTTATTTTCATGATAGGTATATGTGTTAATCATCTTCAGTTGTCAGACAGCCACGTAGACCACTTTCTTGGTGTCGAAGAACTCTTCGTCGAAGTAGTTCTTCAGGTCGTACATGGTTGTTTTGTGTTTGAAAGGCATGGTTTCGTTGGCCAGCTCACCACCTTTCAGGCAAATCAATCCGTTGGGCAGGGCATTATGCTGTTCGGATGCGATGTTCTTGCGGATAATCTTCAGCAGGTCGGCAAGGGGCATCACAGCACGGCTGACGACAAAATCAAATTGCTGTTTCTCTTCTTCAGCGCGTGCATGGCGGAAGGTGACGTTCTTCAGCCCGATGCTATTTGCCACTTCCGTAGCTACGCGCACTTTCTTGCCGATGCTGTCGACAAGATGGAACTGCACTTCGGGAAACAAGATGGCAAGGGGGATGCCTGGAAAGCCGCCGCCAGTACCCAGATCCATGATACGTGTACCTGTCTTGAAGTGGATGATCTGAGCTATTCCCAGCGAATGAAGTACGTGGTGTTCGTACAGGTTTTCGATATCCTTGCGGGATATGACGTTTATTTTTGAGTTCCAGTCCATATAGAGGTCGTAGAGGGCGGCAAACTGCTGCTTCTGCGTTTCTGTGAGGTCAGGGAAGTACTTTAGTATGATTTCCATGTTCATAATGAATAAACCGTATATTAATTGTTGTATCTCACTTCGTTCAATACCATAGTGTCGTCGCTCAATAGATGGGACATGATTTCATAGGGCAGAGTGATCTCTATCGGTCCCATCACGTAGGGGGCAATTTCATAGATATTATAATAGAAAGTGATGCCTTTATCATTGAGGTAGAAGTTTTCGGTAGGTTCCAGGTTTCCGGTACTGGTGTATCCTAAGGCTTCCACTTCCTGGCGGGTGGCGACTTTATTGTCCGCCATGAGCTGGTTCCACAACAAATCGGTGAGCGCTTCCTCGTATTCATTTACAAAGAGGTCGTCCAGACGTATTGGACTTAGGGTATGCAGGTTGATGTTGAGGAAGGTGGACATATACATGCCATGCGCTCCTCCGGTATATTCGTTGTAGTCGATGCGGTAGACCAGCAGGTGCTTCTTGTAGAGTTGCACGTGGCTTTCGATACCCCTGTAGTAGGAGTACCATGCCTGCATGGAAGAGGAATCCTCCTTTTCCGCTTCATCTTTGGCATACATGGGTTCCAGGTCTTTCAGGTATTCTTTGATGTAGTTTTCCTTGTAGAGCCTGATGGCCTCGTTGGGACTGAGTGTCATGTATTTGTTACCGAAAGATGCGGAGAGAAGGTAGTTGTTCAGGCTGTCTTTCAGTTTGTTGTCCGATGATGTGCTGACATAGGTGAAGTGTATGGCGATGTTACAACCAGGCTTTGCTGTATCGCCAAAGAGATGACCGACTTCATTTATCTGTATACTGTCGAACTCCAGCGCACCTGCGTTTCTGTTCACGGTGTTACTGCATGAAAATAAAAAAACACTTGCCGTAAGTAGAATGACAAGTAGACTGACATATTGCTTTCCCATTTGCATTTTCTTAGTTAAATTCAACATTGCTCTTTGGTTTCGCTATCGACAAATATAGAACATATTAACGAATAGAATGTATAAAAATAAAAAAATAATAAGAACAGATAGCTTTATTTCCCTATTTTTGTGTTATGTAATTGCTCTCTGGGGTATGTTGCAACTTTGTTGCACGGCATATAATTCTATATTTGCATCCTCTGCTGATGTACTCAGTGAGGTAACTTTATTAATCCACTAAAAAAGGAGAACTATTTATGAAAACGAAAAAGCAGACGTTTCCTGTGCTGGGCATGCACTGTGCAGGCTGCGCCAATAATGTAGAAAGGACTGTCCGAAAACTGGACGGCACGATAGAAGCATCGGTCAATTTCGCTTCCAATACATTGTCCGTTTCTTATGAGACAAGCAAACTGACCCCTCAGAAGATACGCGCGGCAGTGCAGGCTGCGGGTTATGATCTTATTGTCGGAGAGGAGTATGCCGAAGAGCGTCAAGAAGAGGAGCAACGTAAACACTATCGTCGTTTGAAGTTACGTGTGATAGGAGCATGGATGTTTGCTTTCCCGCTGCTGTTACTTTCTATGCTCTTCATGCATGTGCCTCATTCCGGTGAGATACAGATGGTGCTTGCCGTTCCGGTACTGGTGTGCTTTGGTGCACCGTTCTATATCGGAGCATGGAAGCAGGCACGGCTGGGACGTAGCAATATGGATACGCTGGTGGCACTGAGTACGTCGATCGCTTTTTTGTTCAGTGTATTTAATACCTTCTTCCCCAACTTCTGGTATAGCCGTGGGCTAGAACCTCATGTCTATTATGAGGCTACCGTGGTTATCATCGCTTTTGTCCTGACCGGTAAGCTGATGGAGGAGCGTGCCAAAGGAAATACTACTGTCGCTATCCGCAAACTGATGGGGCTGCAACCTAAGGTGGCACGTGTGCTTCGTGGCGGTAAAGAGCAGGACATCCCTTTGGAACAACTGAAGATTGATGATCTTGTCAGTGTCCGTCCCGGTGAGCGGATTCCGGTGGATGGCAGCTTGGTTGAGGGTGACTCTTACGTGGATGAGAGCATGATCAGCGGCGAGCCTATACCGGTGGGAAAACGGATTGGCTCGCACGTGCTTGCCGGCACCATCAATCAGAAGGGGAGCTTTGTTGTCCGTGCCGAAAAGGTGGGCGGAGAGACCGTGTTGGCACGCATCATACGTATGGTGCAAGAGGCGCAGGGCAGCAAGGCTCCCGTGCAACGTATTGTTGATAAGGTGACAGGCATCTTCGTGCCGGTTGTGTTAGGTCTGTCGATGCTGACTTTTTTGGTCTGGATGCTTTTCGGCGGGGTAGGGATGCTTTCACATGCTCTGCTTTCGGCTGTCTCCGTACTGGTGATAGCCTGTCCTTGTGCTCTGGGGCTTGCCACTCCTACTGCCCTGATGGTGGGTATAGGCAAGGCAGCTGACGAGCATATACTGATAAAGGATGCCGTGGCATTGGAGCAGATGCGTAAGGTGAACGTTGTAGTGCTGGATAAGACTGGCACACTGACTGAAGGGCATCCCACAGTAGTCGGCTGGTTATGGGCGCATCGGGAGAATGAACAAGATAAAGCCGTACTTTTGGCTGCTGAACTCAAATCGGAGCATCCACTTGCCTATGCCATCGTAGCCGCATTGCAGGAAGAAGAGCGGATAGTGCCTGCTGTTTTGGACGGCTTTCAGAGTATTACGGGCAAAGGTATTAAAGTGTTCTGCCGACAGACGGAATACTGGGTGGGTAGCCATAAACTACTGAAAGATTACGACGTCACGCTGACCGATGCATTGGGCGAGGAATTGGCCCAGTATGCATCCGAGGGATGTAGCATTGTCTACTTTGGGCGGGAAAATGAACTTCTTGCGGTAGCAGCTATCAAGGACCGGATAAAGGAGACTTCTGCCGAAGCTGTCAGGGAACTTCGCAAGCAGGGTATTGAGGTCTATATGCTGACAGGCGATGGAGAACGGACCGCTTCCGCCGTTGCAGCGCAATTGGGAGACATCCGCTACGAAGCCGATGCACTGCCTGACGACAAAGAGGAGTTCGTGCACCAGTTGCAACTTCAGGGTAAGACAGTAGCTATGGTAGGTGACGGCATCAACGATTCGCAGGCTTTGGCTCGTGCCGATGTCAGCGTGGCGATGGGCAAAGGAACCGACATAGCGATGGACGTGGCGATGGTTACTCTGATGACGTCTGATTTGCTCTTGTTGCCGAAGGCATTCAGCCTCTCCCGGCAGACCGTACGTCTGATCCATCAGAACCTCTTCTGGGCGTTCATCTACAACTTGATAGGTATTCCGGTAGCGGCAGGACTGCTCTATCCCGTCAATGGACTGCTATTGAATCCCATGCTGGCAAGTGCCGCTATGGCATTCTCCAGCTTTTCAGTGGTACTGAACAGTTTGCGGCTGAGAAACTAAATCTTCTGCAACGCAAGAACCATATGGCATATCGCTGGAGTACTAAGAGCCTGTTTAAATTTTCTTCAAAAAGTTTTTTATTCAGCTTCTTTTAAGTCTCTTTAGAGTTTCTTTTCGGTCTGTTTTCTTCTTTTTATTCGTCACATAGCCCGCTATGCTCCTCATAAAAGCAGAAAAACATCCTCAAAAAGAACTCTCAAAGGAAGGCTGAACAAAATTTAAACAGGCTCTAAGCATTTCTGTACTCCAGTGGGCTTATTCCCACGTATCTCTTGAAGTATTTCCCGAAAAAAGAGGCACTGGGGAAGTTGAGCGAGTAGGCAATCTCCTGAATGGTCATGTCCGTAGACTTGAGCCGCGCCTTGACATCGGTGATGACTACTTGCGAGATGATGTCGAGTGCATTTCTTCCTGTAACCTGCTTCACCGTGGTGCTGAGGTGCTGCAGAGAGATGCCCAGTTTGTCGGCATAGAACTGTGCGCGGCGTTCGATCATGTAATTCTCGATGACCAACTGCACGAACTTTTGGCATATTTCTTCTTTTCTACTTTTGGTTACAGTGTTCTGAGGGCGACGTGCATAGAGCGTATTGATGCCAATCAATATGTTGTGGAGCGTACTTTGCGCCATAAGGGTATTGGTGGAGGTCGGAGTGGCAATGGATACGCGTGTGAGCAGTGCGAAGTAGTCGGTAAAGTAAGAAGCTATCTGGTCACTGATGCTGAGTATGGGGTTGTCCCATATTTTGGAGAATGAACCCATTGTAGCCTGTATCAGGTTGATTCCGTTGACACAGTGGGAGGAGAACCCGACGAAGCAAAGCCGTACTTTCTCTTTCTGTTCGTTGAGCTGGATGATGGCACCCGGCATCAGGATGATCAGATCATTCTTCTTTATTTCATATTCCATCAGGTTGATGGATGCCGTGATCGTACCTTCGGTGCAAAGGGCGAGAATGAATGTTTTCAGTCGGCACGACTGGCGGTAGAGATTCAGGATGTCTTCGGTGACGTCCGTCCATGCCAGCATTTCCACTGGCAGGTCCACTTGGGGAAAATTATATTTCATCTTTTTATTATTTGCTGTCGGCAAATATACAGTTTTCTCTCTAAAATATTAATTTTGCAGGCATGAAACTAAGTGTTGAAGATTGGAATGTGATTCCGTATGCAGAGGCTTGGACCCGGCAGTCGGAATATTTCGAGACTCTCATCCGCGCCAAGGAGGCGGGACAGGAGTACACGAACCGTATCATCTTGTGCGAGCATCCGCATGTCTACACCTTGGGGCGTAGTGGCCGCGAGGGAAACATGCTATTGGGTGAAAGGCAGTTGCAGGAGATGGGAGTTACGCTCTATCATATCGACAGAGGGGGAGATATTACCTATCATGGTCCGGGACAGTTGGTTTGTTACCCCATACTGAACTTGGAGGAGTTTTCGCTAGGGCTGAAAGAGTATGTGCATTTGCTGGAAGAGGCTGTGATCAGTGTGTGTGCATCGTATGGCATTTCTGCCGGACGGTTGGCAAAGGCTACCGGTGTGTGGCTGGAGACTGAGACGGTGCGGGCGCGTAAGATTTGCGCTATTGGTGTGCGGAGCAGCCGTTTTGTTACCATGCACGGGTTGGCACTCAACGTGAATACCGATATGAGATACTTCGGTTATATCAATCCCTGCGGATTTGTAGACAAAGGAGTGACTTCGTTGCAACGCGAGCTGGGGAGAGAACTGCCGATGGCGGAAGTGAAAGAGAGAATGACAGAAGCGTTGCTTCGGTTGCTCGGCTAGTGGAAGTTTTTTTGTTTACTTATGGTAAAGCCTGCCTTCGACGATTGTAGATATCGTCGATTGGCAGGCTTTTTTTATTTGAGTCTATTTTTTCAGCCAGCGGTCGAGCCACTCGAAGAAGGTACGTTGCCAGAGTACGCCGTTTTGCGGTTTCAGTACCCAGTGGTTTTCGTCGGGATAGATCAGCAGTTGGGCAGGAACTCCGCGCATCACTGCGGCGTCGAAGGCTGCCATTGCCTGGTTGGGCAGGATACGGTAGTCCTTCTCACCGTGGATGCAGAGTATGGGCGTGTCCCATTTATCCACAAACTTGTGCGGAGAGTTGGCGAAAGTGCGTTGCGCCGTAGCGTTGTCCTTTTCCCAGTACGCACCGCCCATGTCCCAGTTGGCAAACCATTTCTCCTCGGTTTCGAGATATTGCATTTCCATGTTGAAGATACCGTCGTGTGCAATGAAGGCCTTGAAACGTTTGTCGTGGTGTCCGGCAAGCCAGTAGACGGAGAATCCGCCGAAGCTGGCTCCCACGCATCCCAGGCGGTCGGCATCAACGAAGGGCTCTTTTGCCATTGCATCGATGGCGGTGAAGTAGTCTTTCATGCACTGTCCGCCGTAGTCACCGCTGATGGCTTCGTTCCATTCCACTCCGAAGCCGGGCAGACCGCGGCGGTTGGGTGCTACGATGATGTAGCCGTTGGCGGCCATGATCTGGAAGTTCCAACGGTAGCTCCAGAACTGGCTGACGGGGCTTTGTGGTCCTCCTTCGCAGAAGAGCAGGGTGGGGTACTTCTTGTTCGGGTCGAACTGCGGGGGATAGATGACCCAGGTGAGCATCTGTTTGCCGTCAGTGGTTTCCATCCAGCGGGGTTCTACTTTACCCATTTCGAGTTGGTCGTAGATGTGCTGGTTTTCGGTGGTCAGTTGTCGGGCGGGAGCGGGTTGTTCGCTGTCTGCCTGTACGGCAAATATCTCGTCGGCGGCACTCATGGAGTGGCGTTTGGCGATGAGGCTGTTGCCGCAAAGGGCGATTGAGGCGTAGTCGTACATACCCTGAGTCAGCGGACGTACGGTAGGTTCCTCTTTCGTGATGTCAGCGTGGTAGATGTGGGTCTCGCCGTGCCATACGCCGAGGAAATAGATCCCTTGCGAGTCTTTGTTCCAAAGGAAGGCATCGACGTTCGAGGGGAAGTTGCGTGCGTCTACTACGAAGCGTTTCTCACCAGTGGTGCGGTTCATTACGCACAGGCGGTTGAGGTCAGCTTCATATCCGTCGCGCTCCATACTCTGCCAAGCGATGTACTTTCCGTCGGGCGAATATTGAGGATTGGTATCGTAGCCCATGAACTCGTCGATGCTGTTCGGTTGTACACCGTCTCCGTTTTGGGCTGCGGCTTCTGTCTGGGTCTTGACATCCCGCTTACAGAGGTTGATGAAGCCGCCGCGCAAGAGATCGTATTCGTAGATGTCGGAGTCAGTGGAGATGGCATAGGCGAGGCCTGTCTTCATGCGGCAGGTGAAAGCCACCTTGTCCGATGCCGGGCTCCACGCCAGTTGTTCGATGCCGCCGAAGGGCTTCATCGGGCTTTCGTAGGGCAAGCCTTCGAGGATGTCTTTTGTATTGCTGATGGCATTGCCGTCAAAGTCGGCGATGAAGGGATGGGGGGCGGTGGTTACCCATTCATCCCAGTGTTTGTACATGAGGTCATCGACGATGATGCCTGTTGCCTGAGGCAGGTCGGGGTGCTTGTCGGCTGTGCTCTGCTTGGTTTTCACCTGAGCGATAAAGAGCAGTTTCTTTCCGTCGGGTGAGAAGGCGTAGCCCTCTATGTCGCCGTCGTACTGCGTCAGTTGTCGGCGTCCGCTGCCGTCCGGGTTCATTTCCCAGATCTGGCTGCTGCCGCTTTCGCTGGAGAGGAAGGCGAGTTTGGTGCCCCCCTTGATCCAGCTTATCTCACCTTCGCGGAAAGTGGTGTAGGTGAGCTGGCGGTTGTCGGTGCCGTCGGCGTTCATGAGGAAGATTTCGCTGTTGCTTTTGTTCTGTTCTACGCTGTAGTAGGATACGGTGTAGGCGATTTGTTTCTCGTCGGGCGATACGGCTACGCCGCCGATGCGTCCCATGGCCCAAAGGGCTTCGGGGGTCATGCGTTTGCCTTCAATCTGGATGTCCGACCGCTCGATGAGCGGTGTTCCTGCCTGTCCGGCATCTTTCGTTCCGCCGCATGAGGCAAATGTCATTGCTGCTGACATAAGCAATAGATTTACTGATTTCATATTATGTATTAATTGGGTTATTGTGTCACGGAGTTGGTTTTATTATCATAGGGTCAGTTCACTTTTCTTATTGGGCCATTTGTTTCTTTTTGTGGGAACGGTGTTTTCTTATATTAAAGGTTCGACTGTCCTGGCTTATGGAGGCATCCGCTTTATATGTCCTGTCCGAAAGGAATGGCGGAATGCCTCCGGTTAGCTTTTGCAAAGATACGATAATAAAATGATTTGGAGCCTCTTCGGGCTTGGATAAAATGCGGGATTACGCACTCAGATCTCTTTCTCTTCCCATTTTCCCCGTTTTATATACCATCGGCAGAAGAGCAAAATGAATGCTGCATATACCATCTCTGAGGTCCAACACAGTGCTACGTCCATCCTCAGGTAGAGTATCGTATAAGTGATGTATGCCACATAGATGGCAAGCGTTCCCAATTCCAGCACCAATGCCATGCGTGTATTTCCTGTTCCGGATACGGACTGGAAGTAGACATTAGCCGGCACAAGCAACAGGTAAGAAGCGCACATCACCCAAAGTGAGTGCACCGCCGCATCTTGCAGGTTGCCCATATCGGTATAGATGCCAAGTATCGTTGTGGGGAACAGTGCGAACAACAGTGCCAGTGGCAATACAAACAGGTAGGCTATGCGAATATGCTGCCTGATGGTTCCCGCTACACACTCCTTGTGTCCCGCTCCGATCAGGTTGCTGACCAGCGAACCGCATGTCGATGCAAACGCCATCATCACCATAAACAGGAATCCTGATACGCCCCGGACAATGTTCGTCACCGCCAGTGCCCGTTCGCCCAGATGTTCCACATAAAGGAAAAACAGGAACCAGGTGGAGAGCGAAATCACGTTCTGTATCATGGTCCAGAACGAAACGTCCAAAATCCTCTTTAGTATTCTCCGGTCGAACTTCGGGATACGGTCGAGTCCATACTTGCGGCAGTCCACTCGTTTGCGCATGTAGAGGATGAAGAACACCAGAGAGACCAGTTCTGCCAACGATGAACCTATCGCGGCCCCCGCAATACCCATTGCCGGTATCCCGAACTTACCGAATATCAGTATATAGTTGAAGAGTATATTGCTCAGTACCATCACCACCGAGTTCAACGTCAGCGTCTTTGTCTGCGTTGTCCCGAGGAAGAATGCACGGAACATTACTCCGCTGAACGAGAAGAATGCTCCGAATACCCTCCAGTTCAGGTAACTTACTGCTGCATCGTAGATGTGTTCCGAAGCCACGATGCGTTTCAATATCAGCGGTGACAGGCTATGGGACAGGGCGAACATGACTACTGCCAGTCCCACTTGAAAATAGATCCCCTGATAGAACATGTTTCCTATCTGTCCGTACTGTTCTTCACCGTTTCTTCGTGCAATGAGAATCTGTGCCCCGATGCTGAATCCGAATGCTGCCATGAATATCACCAGATAGAAGACTCCCGCAATGGCGGATGCTCCCAGTTCCACTTCGCCCACTCTGCCCAGGAAAGCGGTGTCTGTCATACCTATCATTTGTTCCATCAGCAGGCTGATCAGGATGGGATAGGCTATTGTCCATATCTGCTTGTATGTATATTGCGTTTTCATCTGTTTTTTGTTTTTAGTGTGAATATTCTGTTTCCTCTATTTTTATCATTCTCTTTATTCTATAGGTGAGATCATTCGTCTTGTGAATGTGAATACTCTCTCATCTTTGATTTTTTACTTTTAGCTCTTGTTTCTTTTTGCTGCACTCTCCCTTTAAAATCGTCTCGTGGGACGGATAATTTCGTCTCGTGAGGCAAAAAAATCTGTCTCGTGGGACGAATTTTTTCAGCTCACGGGACGATTTTCTTCGTCTTACGAGACGAAAAAATACGTTTCATCATTCAGAGCCTGTTTAATTTTTCTTCAAAAAGATTTTTCTTCAGCTTCTTTTGAGTCTCTTTTCGGCCTGTTTTCCTGCTTTTAGGAGCATAGCGGGCTATGTGACGAATAAAAATAGAAAAACATCCTCAAAAATCGCTCTCAAAAGAAGGCTGAACAAAATTTAAACAGGCTCTCAGCTGCTATGGTTTCAACAGGCTTTTCGGATTGATCCTCCTGATTATCTTTTTGGGGTAGAAAGCAAGAAGCTGGGCAATTACGTTCAATTGTCCGGCTTCCAGGTCGTCAGGTCGATGAAAGATCGTTCAGGATTATCTCCTGTTTTGTCTCTCTTTCATCAGTTGTTCCTGTTGTTTCTGCATTGCCTCCAGACGTGCGGCAAAGCTACTCTTATTCATCTTCTTCGGATCCTTCTTTCTTGCTTCGAGTTGGGCGAGCAATTGCTTTTCGTCGGTTGTCTTCCGCAGGATGATTGTAGTCACTACGCTGATCAATGTCGAAATGAAGTAGTAATAGTTCAAGCCTGACGGATAACTGTTCAGGATGAACAACATCATGACTGGCATGAAATAAGTCATCCACTTCATCGCTGCTACTTGCGGATTGGCTCCCGTGTCCTGTTGTTGCATCATGAACTTCGAGTTCAGCAGGTTCACAACCGTCATCAGCAGGCAAAACAAACTCAAGTGGCTGCCCAAGAATGGGATGTGGAACGGGAAGTTGACGATGGCATCATACGTAGAAAGGTCGTCAGCCCACAAGAAACTCTGCTGGCGCAGTTCGATGGCGCTCGGCACGAACATGAACAATGCAATCAGTATCGGGAACTGTATCAACATCGGCAAGCATCCTCCCATAGGACTTACGCCATATTGGCTGTACAATCCCATGATCTCCTGCTGCTTCTTCATGGCATCTTCCTGCTTGGGATATTTCTTGCCGATTTCGTCTATTTTCGGTTTCAGCACGCGCATCTTTGCCGATGACATGTAGGTCTTCCATGTTGTAGGGAACACTACAATCTTCACAATCAGCGTCATCAGCAGCAATACCATGCCCATGCTCAGACCCCAGCCCGACAGCCAGTCGAATATATTGATCGTAAACCACTTGTTGATCCAGCGTATCAACGGCCAGCCCAAGTCGACCAAACGGTTCATTTCCCACTTCTCTTCGCGCCCTTTGTCCAGTGCGGTCAGTGTCTTGTAGTGGTTCGGTCCGAAGTAGAAGTGCATCTGCGTAGCTTTCTCTCCTGTGGGATCGAAGGCGGTACTCATCTCGGCAGAGTAATCCTTAATGTATCCGCTACCCTCATGTTCCATCCTCGAAGCCAGTTTCGTCTTCTCAAAGTCGGCGTCTGCAATGAATACCGATGAGAAGAACTGGTTCTTGAAGGCGATCCAGTCCACGCGTTCGGCTATCTCCTTCTTGTCGTCTTTTCCTGCCGACAGGTCGTCGGTACCCTCACCGCTGATCTTATACGTCAGTTCCGACAGCCGGTTCTCATACACATATCCTTTCTCTATCTGCCGTGCACGTTGCGCCCACTCAATGTCGACATAGTTATTGCTTGTCGCCAACTTGTTTGCCATTCCTTTGGCTTCGATGCTGAAGTCGGCAAGATAGGTGTCGGCATGCATTGCATACTTAAAGTCAATGTAGCTTGCACTATCGGCAACCAGTCGCAACGTAACGGTACTGTCGGTACGTTGCACGATGTTGAAATAATAATTTCGAGTCTGTATGGTCTCTTTCTTATTATAGAAAAGGAAGTTCATGGAGACGTCGTTTCCGTTGAATAAGGTCACAGGCGTCTTTTTGTCCTGCTCCATATACTTTTTCAGTACGGCCTTATATATGGAACCTCCCTTTGTGTTGAGGGTCAGCTCTGCCAGATTGTTGTGTATGGTCACCAACTCTTCTTTCCCTTGTCGCGCATTGAAGAAGAGTGAGGCGGAGTCTGCCGCTTCTGCTTCTCTTTCGTTGGCGAGTGCTGCTTCAGCTTTGGCTTTCAGCGCTTCTTCGCGTTGTTGCACAAGGGCAATAGAGTCGTAGTAACGTTGCTGTGCTTCTAATTGTTCTTGGCTTGGACGGCTCAGAAAACTGAATACAACCAACAAGATAGCTATTAAAACAAACCTTGTAATGGTATTTTTATCCATAGAATCTTTATACTATTTACTATATGATAACTTTAGAATTTATTGGAGTGTCGTTTTTTCGTCGAAGTTCTCGATAGCCGCTTTGATAAAGGACACGAACAACGGATGCGGTTTCAATACCGTACTGCTGTATTCCGGATGGAACTGTGTTCCGACGAACCACTTCAATTCCGGTATCTCTATGATCTCTACCAGATCAGACTCTGGATTGATGCCCACACATTTCATGCCGGCAGCTTCATATTCGGCTTTATAGTGGTTGTTGAACTCATAACGATGACGATGGCGTTCTTGGATATGCTCTGTCCCGTATGCTTCGTATGCCTTGCTACCTTGCTGCAATACACATTCATAAGCACCCAGACGCATGGTTCCGCCCATGTTGGTGATGGACTTCTGCTCTTCCATGATGTCTATCACGTTGTGCGGAGTCTTCTCGTTCATCTCGCGTGAATCGGCATCAGTGTATCCCAACACGTTGCGTGCAAACTCGATGGCGATGCACTGCATGCCCAGACAGATACCGAACGTCGGAATGTTGTGCGTACGTGCATACTTGATGGCAACAAACTTGCCTGCAATGCCACGTTCGCCGAATCCCGGTCCAATCAATACGCCTGCCATGCCTTTCAGTGCTTCGGCTACGTTGTCTTCGGTCAGCTTCTCACTGTTCACGAAGTCTACCGATACTTTACGGTCATTGTAGGTTCCTGCCTGCGAAAGAGCTTCGCGGATGGACTTGTATGCATCTTGCAGGTCATACTTGCCTACTAAGGCAATGTGTAAAGGTTCCGTATCTTCTGCCTTGTGACGACGTTCGAGGAATGCACGCCACGGACCCAATCCCGGAGTATCTCCTACGGGCAATCCCATTTTTCTCAGGATCGTCTCGTCCAACTTCTGTGCCTGCATCAGGATGGGCACTTCGTAGATTGTCGGTGCGTCGATACTTTGCACCACTGCATTTTCATCTACATTGCAGAACAAGGCAACTTTCTTGCGGAGATTTGTACTCAGTTCGTGCTCCGTACGCAGCACCAAAACATCCGGCTGGATACCTGCGCTTTGTAGTTCCTTTACGGAGTGTTGGGTCGGTTTGGTCTTCAGCTCACCGGCAGCGGCAAGGTAGGGCACATAAGTAAGGTGTACGCACAATGCGTCGTGTCCCAATTCCCATTTCAACTGACGGATGCTTTCCAGATACGGCAAAGACTCGATGTCGCCTACTGTACCACCGATTTCCGTAATCACGAAGTCAAACTTATATTTGTTGCCCAGTAACTTTACGTTCCGTTTGATCTCGTCCGTAATGTGCGGAATGATTTGGATGGTCTTACCTAAATAATCCCCACGACGTTCTTTGTCAATGACACTTTTGTAGATGCGTCCGGTAGTAATGTTGTTTGCCTTGGTGGTCTGAATACCTAAAAAGCGTTCGTAGTGTCCCAAATCCAAGTCTGCCTCATGGCCGTCTACGGTCACGTAGCATTCTCCATGTTCGTAAGGGTTCAAAGTACCCGGATCAATGTTGATATACGGGTCAAACTTCTGGATGGTTACTTTATAACCTCTTGCTTGCAGCAATTTACCGATGGAGGATGAAATAATGCCTTTACCTAATGAAGAGGCCACGCCACCGGTGACGAAAATGTACTTTGTTTCTCCCACAGCTATACTGTTTTTAATATTATTTTGTTATTCTGATGTTGTACACTTGAGCAATCTGATCATGCAAGTGTGAAACTTAAAAAGCGCAAAATTACAAAAAAAAGGAGAAGTATATCAAGTTTCCATGAAACAATTCTATAAAAACTTGCTTTCTTTTCCTTTGCTTTTCTATGTTTTCTAAACATTTTAAATTACTTTTGCACTCAAAACATAGATTTTAGGGCGTTATGAAGAATAGATATTTATCGTTGTGGGCGGTTGCTGCACTTTTATCTTCGTCTGTTATGGCGCAGAATCCGGTGCAGTCTGTCAAAAAAGCCGCAGAAGAGTCGGCTACAGTACAAGTAGATACCTTATCGGACTTGATGAAACAATATTTTGTTTTGAAATTGAAACAGGGAGAAGATACATTAAATTTGGATACGGTCTCCATGTTGCATGAGAAGTATTTCGGAATCCTGAAATATCTGAATGATCCTTCTACTCCGGAACGTTATATCGCACTGAATCCTGACTATTATCGTCTGTTTATCCCCCTGACATATTATAATTCTCCGTTGGAGAGCATTTCCACGTTGAAATGGAAACCCCAGCCTTTGGATACGATTGAGGATCCAACCAAAGAACTTTTGCCTTTCGATGAAAGAGCCTTCACTGCAAAGAAACGTGCGAATGAAGTTGTGGATCGGACGTTGCTTTATCTGTATGCAAATGAAGATCCGCGCAGGATTATATCATGGGAAGATGAGATCATGCAGGTGAAAGCCTTCAAAGATGATATCGAAAAGGAAGTCTCTTCCAAACCCTCTGTAGTCAAACTGTTCTCTCAGGAAAATATGGTGAATGTGAAAGAGGACGTGGAAGTGGTTATCCGTAAACCGAACTGGTGGGTGACGGGTGGAAGCGGTTCTCTGCAGATCACCCAGAACTACATCTCAGACAACTGGTACAAGGGAGGCGAAAGCACCAATTCCGTACTGGCGAGCCTACAGTTGTTTGCCAATTATAATGATAGGGAAAAGATACAATGGGAGAATTTATTGGATGCTAAGTTAGGGTTCTCCTCAGCGCCCTCGGATGAGTTTCATAATTATCTGGTGAATACTGACCAGCTCCGTATATATAGTAAATTAGGTGTGCAGGCTGCCTCCAATTGGTATTATACCATTTCGACAGAGTTTAAGACTCAGTTCTGTCACGGCTATAAGGCGAATAAGGAACCGTTGGTGTCTTCTTTCCTGGCTCCGGCAGACTGGTCGGCAAGTATCGGTATGGACTATAAACTGAAAAAGAAGAAGTTCAACCTGTCAGTGTTTATTGCTCCGTTAACGTGGACTATGCGTTATGTAGGCAACAAAGAAGTGAACGAGGTGGACTTCGGTTTGGAAGAAGGCAAGACGGTGCGCCACAACTTCGGTTCGCAAGTGAAGCCGACGCTTTTTTGGCAGATTATACCTTCCATTACGCTGGATTCCCGTTTGGACTACTTGACGAGTTATGAGTGGGTTCGTATCGAATGGGAAAACACTTTCAATTTTGTGCTGAACCGGTATCTTTCTACTAAACTCTATATACATGCCCGTTTCGACGATAGCAGTATGCCGACTACCGGAAGCAGTCACTTCCAGGTGAAAGAGTTGTTGAGTTTCGGTATCAATTACAAATGGTGATTGGCTATATGACAAGTGATTGATTATAATGTTGGTGTTTTTTTGTAAGGCTGTCTCTGGTCAAGATCAAGAGACAGCCTTATTTTTTTCTATCTCATCCGATATTTGGAGTGATGCGTAATGGTAATGGCATGACACCTTGTATGTTATGTATCCGGAGATTTGGGGTGGCTAAAGTTCACGTTTGTGTCGCTAAACCTAAGCATTGTCATGCTAAACCTCAACATTGTGTCGCTAAACCTTAGCATTGCTATGCTAAACTATAGGCTGTGATGAATATACGGAACCAGCGTGTTGGATACGACAAACCACGGATGGGAATACAGGTAAATGAGTCCTTCTACTAC
>Ga0137307_100491_pt1 | contig 51569 bp, 63 predicted proteins | sample NAcewD2O_March_2_FD_97180 | JGI IMG/M metagenome (GOLD analysis project Ga0137307, IMG submission 97180) | Mouse cecal microbial communities from Vienna, Austria - N-Acetylglucosamine amended D2O_March | ecosystem: Host-associated > Mammals > Digestive system > Large intestine > Cecum | place... | reverse complement strand
ATCCGCTCATACCAGCCCGAATTTTCTCTGCATTCCCAGGTTCCTTTCCGGCAGTTTCGTTTTAAAAGGCTATCCTTCGTATTACACCGTTTTTCAGATACAGAATTTCCCGATGGAACAACCAGCGCCAGAATGCCTTCTTTTTGCAGTTTTTTTACAATTTCCAAAGGATTTTCTGCTGTTCGAAGCTTTAAAGCCTCTGTTTCATCCATTCCCTGCTCTTTTTCTTTTTGATCTGCGCTTTCTTTTTTCTCTTCCTCCGCAGCTGCAATTTCCTTTAATGCGGCATCTGCTCCGGCAATTGCCTCCTCTGGATTTTCGGTATTTTCTGTCTGCTTTTTCACTCCGGAAATTTCTTCCAAAATCTTTTTTGCCGCCTGTTCTCCCAGTTTCTGTTTCATTGCCTTCGCGGCCTGCATCTCAAAAACTTTGCCATTAGTGATAAAAAGATGAACAATTTCAAGCCCCGATTGCCCCTGAAGTATTGTCTATTATTCAGGCAGAATTGTGTTGCTTTAACGTGCAAACAGAGTGATTAATGTGTTAGGCAAAGAAAAGCACATCAATATAGAATCCCACCCCGGAGGTTACGAGGGTAGAAAGGACAGGATTATGAAAATCGAATTCAACGTAACGGGACCGGATAGGAAAAACTTAGTAACAGCCATCGGGGAGATTTTGGGAGTAAAGCCGAAGTACCTCGGAATGCCGACAGCGGCATATGAGATCGGCGGCTATACCGTAAGCAAGACCGGGGAACTGACCGGGGACGATGCGCCGGAGCTTCTGGAGCAGCTTGCCGCCAAAGGCATCACGGTACCAGAGCAGGAAGCGGAGTCGGCCGGGCTTACCATTGAAATGCCGAAGGACAAGGTCAACTTTGAAAACCTCACGAAGCTCCTTTCCGCAAAGGCTAACCTGATTACAAAATCCCTGGGCATTGAGAGGATCGCCGCAGTACCGAAAGGGGACAAGGTTTCCTTCCCTTGGTTCAAGGAAATGCCGGACGCCGACATGGCAAAAGCAGCGACCGCCCTAATCTCCGCCCTCTGCAGGATGAGCGTGGAACGCAAGCGCATCACTTGCACCGAAAAGGAAGTGGACAACGAAAAATACGCTTTCCGATGCTTCCTGCTCCGGCTGGGCTTCATCGGGGACGAATACAAGACCGAGCGGAAGGTACTGCTCCAGAACCTTTCCGGGAATTCCGCTTTCAAAAGCGGAGCGAAAAAAGAGAATGGAGGACAATAGAATGAACGAAGCATGGATGGTAACTTGCTATAACGAAGCGGACGCAGATTTCGGATATGATACCGGACCGGTCATGGTCGAGGGAAACTGCACAAAAGCATTTGCCAAAGCATACGCAAGGCACATGAACAAGATTTCGCCGGATTTTGTATCATACCACGCAGAGCCAGAGCCGGAGCGTTACTGGTAGGAAGGGAGCGAAAATTGATGAAGGAATATTATCAGGTCAAAACCATTCAGGAAATCCCCTATGCGGAATGGGATGATGATTTCGGGGATTTCACGGCTACAGAAAGCACCGGGAAGGTTGAGGAATATATTGCAGGGACGTTTCCAGCCCTGCACCTCGCCCAGCTCTTTGCCAAGGCATTAGAGCAGAGCATAGCGGAAAGCACCGGGTACACGGTAAACTGCTTCACTCCGAAGGTGGCAATCCTGAAGGTGGAGCGCAGTATAACAGAATTGGAGGTCAGTCATGGATAAGTTTTTTACACAGACACGTTGCGACCGCTGCGGCGGATCGCTGGAAGGCGGACGGCAGATGTCAATGTTCAATATGGACTGCTGCTGCATGGAGTGCATCAGGAAAGAGCGGCAGCGCAGGGATTACCGGGAAGCGCAGGAAGCGGAACGTGCCGCCCTGCTCCGTGGAGAACGTAACTTTGAGGGAATTGGATTCTGAAAGGAGAACGCTATGAAAATATCAAAGAATGAATATGATGAGCTGATGTCCATGCTGGATTTCTTCAGCTATAAGGTAGACCCCTGCTACAGAAGGGAAACGGATACCGTTGCAGATAAGTACCGGGAGAATTTCAAAAGGTACATCGAGAATGGATATTATCCTGATGCGGCGCACGATATATCAAGGAGGGAGTGGTAGTATGAAAAAGTGGTATTTCTCATTCGGGAGCGATCCGGGCTTCCCTTACCAAAACACCTATGTCATAGTCATAGCGGATACGGAGCATGAAGCCGTTGCAAAGTTCCGGGCAAAGTTCCCGGACAGACATGAAAACACCGTAAACTGCGCATTCTGGTATCCTGAAGAACGCTGGCACGGTTCCATGAACGAAGCCCTTTATGGCGATCCGGCAGAAATCATCGAATAAGCAAGCGGAAACGGCAGAGGAATAAATCCCCTGCCATTTCTTTATCCAGAATGCCCACCGCCGTTCCGGCAGCGAATACCCCGGCCGCTTACTTCATAAGCCTGTTCACTTCTGCCTGGACTTTTGAGTAATTGTACCCGGCCGCTTCCAGTTTTTTCTTGCGCTCCGGGTTATTCCCCCATTTCCCGTTGATGACTTCCTTCGCCACTTCCGTCACGGACTTGGACGGTTTGGACGTTCCTTTCATCTGCCGATTTACCTCCGCCTGAACAGAATCGTAATTGTAGCCGGCCGCTTTCAGCCTTGCCTTACGGTCATCTCCCACACCCCATTTTCCGGCAATAACCTCCTTGGCGATTTCGCTGACGGACTTCTTTGCAGACGTGCCTCCTGATCCACTGCCGGAGCTGGTTGCCTTGGTGGAAAACTTCGGTGTGATGAATCCCCGGATATACCTTCCGTTTACAGCAAGGTTTCTGTATCCGACCGTGTTTGACATATTGCCCTCGATTACCCGGATCGTGTTTCCACTGACCGAAACCACAAGCCCGATGTGATCCGGCCACCCGGTACAGTCCCCGGACCCGGAATCGCCCCAGTCATAGAGTACCGCATCGGCAGTCTTCGGGATGTACGCATCGTTCTCTACCCATATCCCGGCTTTCTTCGCCAGCTCGACCATATTGCCGCAGGAGCATTCCACACACGGGAAAATGTCCGCAAGCCCGGTGGCAATATAGGCCGCCGATGCCGCCGTCGCGCACCATGCATCTTTCACAGTCATTTTATACCGTGGGCAAAGCCCTGAATTGTTAAGTACGTCAAGGATCGCTTTGTGTTCTGCGCTCCCCTCCCTGATTCCGGCAAACTTAGCCAGATAGTTTACTGGCTTCTGCCGCAGTTCCTGCTCTGTCATTGTGATTCCCCCTTCCGATTTTGCATCGTATTTCGCCAGCCCATATGCCGTCACACACCTATAAACGTCCGTGACGTATGTACTGCTGGTTGCATAACCATCGTTTTTAATGGTCTGCAGATATTCTTTCGGATCTGTGATCCCTTTCAGATTCTGGTACCGGGGAAGCTGAATGAATTCAAAGTACCCTTTCACACCTTCATCCATGCTTCCATAGGCACGGAAATAATCGGTGATGGTGGTCTTTGTGCCGGGGGAATACTCCTCCTGCGTTTTCATGTTGACGCTCCTGCCTTTCCACTTCGATCCACATTTCAGACCGAAATAGTTATGGTACTGCGCCGCCAGCTTGCTTTTGCCCCATCCGCTTTCGAGGATTGCCTGTGCGATAATCGGGCTGTGTACCTTAATTCCGTACTGCCCTGCATACTTCTGGACGCACCGGGCAATATCCTCAATGAAATTCTTTTGTTTTTCTGTGAGTGCCATAGCTGCCTCCTTTACTGGCCGTCTTCGGATTCATCCCCTGACTCCCCGGCATTTGCCGCATCTGCAAGCCCCTCGCCGATGATATACCCGATCACGGTTGCCCCGGCCATGATGATCGCCGCCACCTGGGTAGCTGTGTTCTCTGCGCCGCCGTTTGCAACAATCATCATGGATACGAAGGATGCCACCGCCGTCCAGAGTTTTCTGCTTGTAAGTTTCTTTGTCCAGTTAATGTTCTTCATGGTAATTCTCCTTTCTTTTATTTTTGCGCCGGAGGCTTCCCTTCCGTCCGGCGCAGTCTGCGTGTTACATTCCAAGCTTCAGGAAGATGTACCCCACCACAATTCCAACTATCGTGGTGGCAATATGTGAAATGATTTTCCTCCACATCTCGCCGTCCCTGCCTTCCAGCGTTTCCAGTCGCCTGCCCTGCTTCTCCTGCTCCTTCAGCATGGATTTCATACTGGATGCCAGCTCCTGAACAGATGCTGTCAGACTTCCGATCTGGCGCACGGTATTCTCTAAAGAATCAAGCCGCTTATTCTGCCGCTTGTTTTCATCTGCAAGCCGCTCGTTTTCGGACTTCATGAGTTTTGCAAATTCCTCATGCTGTGCCTTGGTCATCATATCCTCCATCAATCTCACCTCCTATTTCCTGCCGCAGGGATGCGGCCGTGTTTATCTTTTGGAGTACCGGGAGGCTGTCCGCTTCCTCTGCAGTTATGTGCTGCAGGAGAAGCCGGAAAAGATCATCAATCACATTGGACTGAATCCTGATGATGGCATTCTGCCGTTCCACGGTCTCCAGCAGATCAATCCTCGTATGGCTCACCCGTGATCACCTCGTATTCCTCCACGGACAGAGTGCCTTTCTTTACCCGGTCCGCAATCTGCTGGCTGTTCACACGCCCTGCCTCATAAAGCCTTTTCAGGCTCTCCACTAACATCCTTGCCATATTACAGCACCCCCTCTTCCATTAAGCGCAGCGTGTACTCGTCAATCGCCTTGTCGGTGTTGATCTGCTCTATGCTTCCCAGCATAGCGTACTCGCTCTCCGTGATTTCCCGGCTCTCACACACATACTCCGTGAAAGCCTCCGTCCCTGCCGCCTCGTCAGCTTCATGCTCTACTTTTTCAATGTTGCGCCTCTGCATGAAAAGTCCCGGCGCAATGACCTGAAGCTCTTCAGGCCGCCCGGAGCATCGCTCCCTTGTCCAATCTTTCATGTTTGTTCTGCCTCCTTTGCAGTTTTGATATGATTTTTTTGAGTTTCCCGAAATTAACAAACGGCTTGATGCGATCCTCATAACATCCATAAGTGTCCGTACAACTGAACCATCCTCCATATGAAATCATCGCCTGAATGTGCTTCACGAAGTATCCCCGGTTCGCTTCCCTGCCTTTGTACATTTTGACTGCCAGCCGGGATGCGGAAAGCATGATGCTCTCCCGGATCACCGTCCTCGTCCTGAAGAATACGAATCCCATGTAATCAATCGGTCGCCCTATCGTCTGGCCGGATTTCTTCACGAAATCGAATTTGCACACCTGATAGTTCCTTTTCAGCTTCAGCCGGAATCTCCTGCCAATAAACTGCCGGATGGCGGCTATCGCTTCATGCAGTTTCTTCTTGCTGTTACTGAAAAATGTCATGTCATCCATATACCGTTCATACTCCTTAAGCCCCATCGTTTCCGTCACGAATTTGTCCAGCGGTTCTAATAAATAATTGGCAAGCCACTGTGAAATGTAGAATCCCAGAGGAATCCCTTTCTTTATGTTCTGGAAGCACAGCCGGATGATGTACAGAAACCATTCATCCTTGATTCGGATGGAAAGCTCTCGCATCAGGATTTCTATACGGATGTTGTTGTAAAAGTGCCGGATGTCAATTTTTGCAAAGTTACGGATGTTCTTGCCCTTCCTGATCCACCGTTCCATCTGCCTTTTTCCGTAATGCGCCCCACGCTTCGGAAATGAACCGCAGGAGTACGGATAGGCCGTGGCCGTTATAATCGGCTCTAAAATGAGGACGATGATGTGATGAAGCCACTGCTCATGGATTTCCGGCATTAAAATCTTTCGGATTTTCCCGTGTTCGCATATGTACTTTGGCTTGTGTTTCCGTGGCCGGAAGGCAAGCTCTGGATGCTCCACCTCCACGTCAGGCGGCTTGGTGTTCCGTATCATTTCTATCATTGCCGCCACCTCGTTATCAAGGTGTGCATCGATGTATTGAATTTCTTTCCGCTTGGTCTTGCCCTTGCGGAGTTTCTTGTATGCTTTTCGCACGATGCTTTCATCAAGCATCTTCTGATACAGATACTTGTACTGTTTATGGCCCGTTATCTGCTCAGCCCTTACTTTCTGCCACAGTTCTTTTCTGCGCATAAACATTACTCCTATGGGATATTTTTTCTTCTATCTCCTACAGACAGCAGGTGCGACCGCTTTACTGCCTGTCCTGTATCGGATTCATTTCCACTCATCTTTCCAGTAATGGCGAGTAAGACGTGTTTCAACGTCCAGTGGTGTAGGAAAAGGATCGGCTTTAGATTAATCTTCCATATTTTGATAGAAGGTAGGCCGCCGTGATGTTCCAGTTCGCATTCGAAGCAGTGTTGTTCAAATTCAACGCACGAGAGCCACAAATGCCCCCATTGTTGCAAGCGCCGAACCGAAGGGCCACCGCCCAAGATGACGCCGATCCAATCCCCTTTTATAAAAATCCGTTACAATTTACATTTTGCAAAGTGCAAATCTTCCCTGGGGGAAAGCCCCCAGACCCCCTATGCGGCTACGCCGACAGGTGGCTGCAGAAGAATGGCCGCCGTGATGCTCCAGTTCGCATACGAAGCAGCGTAGTACAAATTCAACGCACGAGAGCCACAAAGGCCCCCATGGCAGCAAGCGCCGAACCGAAGGGCCACCGCCGTAATGCCAACATTTACCCAAAAGCCGTCACATCCGCCAGTAGCGGACGAACCTTTATATGGGAATGTAGGGATTGCACCGAATCCCGGAACTGTCCTATATTCATGCGGATAAACAGCAGAGACAGTTGCCGGATAGCTGATTCCAGTATCTTCGTAGGTTGCCCCGGTCAGGTCGTAATTGTAATCCTTGCTGACCTTTACCCTGCCGCTCACGCACAGCGTATAAGGGTCTCTCAGCCACTGCTGCCAGCTTCCCAATACGATGGAGTGCAGGATCTTGTTCAGGCTCTTTCCGTCTGATGTGCCGTAGAACTGGCCGCCCCCGATCACGGCATTCTGCTTCACTCCATAAGTCGGCGCAAGGCTGGAATCATATCCGCTGTGATTTCCGTAGCCATACACGCTTTCAAGATTGCAGTCCTTCCCCCACATAAGCAAAAGGTCGGTGATCGTTTCCACGATGGGGCCGCCGAAAAACCTCGCCCTGCTGCCGAATTTGTCAATGGCTGTTTTCTGTGCCTCGGTTGTCTTGTTGTAATCGGGCTGGTTTCCTGAAATACACTTCATTGTCCCGTCAATGATTGCACCATAGAACATCGGAATCCATGCGCCCTCCAGCTCCTTGCCGGACGGATCAATGAATCCGACCGCCTCAAAGCCGTCACGCTTCCTGAAGGAGAACTTCACGACACGGTCAGTACCGACCATGTACTCCTGCTTGTAAATCTTCATGAGCCATGAAAATGCACCGCCGTCATAGCTGGTATTCGCCACATCGGACGCAGTCGTTCCGTCCTCCTTGTAGTTGTAATTATCCTCTTTCAGACGGTAATCAGGAGTGCCGTCACTCCGCACCATCCACGGCTTGTTCGCCACCAGCACCGGGAAGTCCGCCCAATCCCCCAGGGAATAGCCGCCGCCCTTGGTAACCGTGATCGGCCTGAAGTTCTTATTCGCACCGATGTACTCAATCCTCTGCCCCGGCGCAAGTATGGCATTATGCTCGATGAAGCCGTACACCTCATCCGAAGCAAGGATGCTATACACCTTGTCCAGAGTCTCTTTGTCTGCAATAAAAGTCTTTGACATTATTCTTCTACCTCCTCATAAAATATTAATCCGTTTTCAATTCCCAGCACGTACTTGTCCCCGGTTGCCTTGTCATACAGAAAGGTCTCATTCGGCGCAACGATGGTCACGTTTTCCGCATTGGAGACTTCCGTCAGAAATTCCAGCGTGATCGTGGATGGCAGCAGATTGTTATAGGACGGCATATAATCCCACTGGTTTTCCACCGCCGTTGCAATCGCATAAAGGATCTCCCCTTCGTCCGGGTCCGTTGCAAAAAGCCCGACTTCCTTGACATAGTACCCCTGCGCCAAATTGCCGCCCTCCTGCTTGTTTGTGATGATGAACTTCACATAGACATTCGTGGCATTCTGCGTCCTGACGGTATTCAGTGGGAATGTCTGCATCCGGCTTTTGAGTGCCGTCCTGGCTTTCAGGTCTTCGCCCCTGGCATAAGAGCCGCTGCCCGTTTCCGCTTTTGTGAGCTTGATGGCGCACCGGCCGGCCTGAGCCTTGGCAAGCAGTGCGATCCCTTTGGTTGTCAGGACAGCTTCGTTAAATATTCCTGCCATTTTGTTTTTCCTCCTTCTTAGATTTTTATATTTGGACTGGACACGGCTACAGCCGCCACATTCTTGCGCAGGACGCCCATATTCGCCGCTTTTTGGATGCCGTTGGATATTTCTACCCTTGGCACGGAAAAAGCCGACAGTGCCGCCCTCACGCTTTCCTGCAGTACGGATTCTGAAGCCATGCTGTTCCCGATAGTTTCTCCCGGAGCAGATGCCGCATATATTCCGGCAAACTCCGGCTCCCCTGAAATGGGGCTGTGCCGTGCGCCCACATTGTTGGTAATGCCCTCCCTTGGGGAAGATGCCACGATGCTTGCCGGCCTTGCATCCATCACCGCATCCCGGCATTTATCCCCACCATTGTTCGTGATGGCAGTTTCCGGGGAAGATACGGCCCCGGATGCGCTTTCCGTATTCATACGGATGCCGTTCTCCCTGCCCTGCTCATGGTTTGTGACCGCCCTCTTCGGGCTGGATATGCCGCCAGCCGCCACATACTCATGCATTGCCATTTCCCTTTTGATAAGCACCCTGCGGACGTGCGACCGCTCATTTTTCACACGCTCGATTACTGACATGAAAAACTCGGTAATATCCTCTGTCATCTGCGCATTGGTCACGATATCGAAAGTCCCCGGAGTATAGGGAGGCTCGTCAAATTCCGGCCATTCCACGACCGAACCTTCGCCGAATACAATGCCGATCATCTCGGACACTGCGCTTGCCGTCCCGGCCTTCGTATGCCAGATGAGCGTGTTCTTGATGATTTCACGCTTCACGCCGATTTCCATGTTGTCAAGGTAGTAGGGGGAGCGCAGCTCCACCGCCAGCACATCCAGAATCTTTTCCGGGAGGCTGTCCACAAAGTTCTGCGTCATTGCCGCCCTCTCATAAACGAGAAGCCGCCCCACTGCCTTTTTCATGGCATATGAAAGACAGATCATGTCCGTGTCGTTTTTCAGGGATGACGGCAGCAGATCCAAAAGCTCCCCATCTGGAAATTTAATCATCCTCAACACCCCCATACGTCACGCCCTGCCCCTGGACCCTTGCAACGTGTCCGGGAGGGACTGTTTCAAAGACCGGGCTTTCTATCACGACACGTTTCGCCCCTGCAGCCACGACCATCTTTGTCAGGACGGACGGGTTTATATCCCTCCCGATCGTGTGCGTCTGCCAGTCTATGTACTCCTGAACCGCTGCCGCCACCGCCGTCTGGATGGATATCGCCTTGTCTATATCCGATTTATTGATGTAATATGTGAACCTGATATCAAATCCCTGCCCGGTCGGCGCAAGCACCGAAACACGGTCTGTCAGCGGACGGACGTTGTCATCGCTTAATGATTCCAGAACCTTGGCACATAATGTTTCTGACGGCATGGAGCCGTCCAGAAGCAGGAAACGCACCTCCACCTCGCACGGCTCCGGGCTGGTTACTTCCACGTCACCGATTGCCGCATCCTTGAAAGATTTTGTATGGTACTTATAAGCATCCCTGGGGCCGGCCACGCTGTAGCCGCTCGGCGCAAGGTATATCCGCTCCGCAAAGTCATCATCGCTTTCCACGTCTGCGCCCCCTGCGGATTCCTCCATATTCGCCGCACTCGCCACATAAGCGATCGGATCAACGAGCGTTGATATTGCTCCGGCAGTTAATCCGTTCCCTTCCGTACCGTCCGTCTGGCAAGTACACGGCACGTCAATGAAAGTTTCCCCGATTGGGATTTCCATTGTTTCATCTGTCTCAAAATAAAGGACATCGCCATCTGACACACGGGTTCCTTCCGGGATTGTCACCACAGACTGTTGCGCCGCCGAAAGTGTAAAGCGGATTTTTACCGTAGCCGGAGCGGCATCCTTCCTTTCCACTCCCCGGAGTGCGCCGAGGTTGTCCAGAAATTCACTGTATGCATATTTCAGGAGATCCATTTTCCCGGATGTATCAATATGTAGCATCATATGGTATATCTGGACGGACACCGCATACAGCTTCAGTGCTTCCGGGTCAGCCCTGCGAAGCACAAGTTTCTTTTTAGTGATCTCTTCGTATTTTTCCTGATAATCTGCCAAAAGTTCCTCCTGCACGTCATTCAGCGTTTTATAGTCTATAAAACTGACCTCCGGGAGGTTTTCTATCTGCACAATCATTCCCCATTCCTCCTTTCCACAAATATCTGCACCGTTACATTGCCGTCCGTCCCGGAATCAAAATCTACTCCAGATATAGAAATCTCCGGGATAAATTCCTCGCACTTTTCGTCCAGTTCCTCCGCAAATGCGGAAACAGCACCCATCGGAAGGTCTGAAATGAATGATGCCGACAGCCCGAAACCACGGCTTCCGGGGAGCGTCCCTGCCATTGTCACAATCAGAGTCCGAAGCTCTGAATCAATACGCTTAAAATTGCTGATGCCGTCCAGATTTACCGTCTGAATTTGATTCGTGAACATCCCTTCGCCCCCTATCTGTATTCTGAAAACGTGACAGCCACGACCGCCCTCACAAGTTCCCCTTGCGACCATATCTTGTCCCACGATTCGGATACCGCCGTGATTGCCATTTTATTTGCGCACACTTTCTTTCCGTTAATGTAAAGATAATTCACTTCCCGGCTTTTGCAGGCCGCACGGAATTTCTTCATCTCGCTCCGGGGACGCACTCCCATCTCCGCACTCAGGACAACTTCAAGAGTGACTTCATCCATATCAATGCCGAGATATTCCATCTTCGGCCGCTTTCCGATGATGTTATGGCTTGCCCACCGTGACGAGGATGTGCGCTTCATATTCCTGAATGACAGTTGTTTCTCACTGTTGACAGAAAACGCTATGTTGCTCCCCCACTGCCCAATGGTGCCGCCCATGAGCAGCAGCTCGCTAAAATCAACCGTCCTCACCAGCTTGTCATTGATGGATACTTTTTTTAATTTCTTTTGTACCAGTTTCAGTTTTTTTGTCTTAATCTTTGCTTTTAACTTTGCCATAGAACACCACTTACCCCTTCCCGTCCAAATCATGCAGACGTTTCAGGATGCTGCCGAGAGTGGATTCCCCCTTCTGGTCATGGAAAGTGATATTCCCTCCCTCGTAATGTATATATGCCTCCCCGAAAACCTCCCCCAGCTCCTTATGGAAAATGCCATCCCCGGACGATGGGGGAGTATTGTTCTCATTCCAATACCGGCCCATTACAATTCCTGCGGACTGCCCGTTTGAAAGATGAAGCACAAGCACTTCCTGTCCTATCCCTGGCATCTTGTATTCATCGTTCATGGAGAAAACCGGGAATTCATCCGTTGTGGAATCGTCCAGATCCGGGTATGTGACGCTCACCATTCCTGCGCTGTGGTTGACAGACGATACACGCCCGATCCGCACCAGCCTCTCTGCCATATGCATTCCTCCCTTGCTTAATCAAATGTCCCTTCATCCACCCAGCCATAGACGTTTGATGCCGAATTGGTATGCACCAGATGGTAAGGATGCGCCCCACCGTTCCCCTTGCACGTCTTGTCCAGAGTGATTTTTGCCGGCCCCGCTTTTGCGGAATATCCCTTTGCCCCTGCGTAAGAGCTGACATAGTGTGTTCCTCCGTGGAAATTCACGGTATCGCCTTTTTTGTATGTCTTTCCTGAAGATGCAGGAGCTGCCGCTTTCTTTGCCTTCGGCTTGTAAACGAGCCGCTTCTGGCATTTATGGATTTCTATTTTCTGCTTTGTACCGCTTCCAACATCCAGCGTGGACTTATCCACGAAATATTTTCCGTCCAGCCTCCCGAAGCCGGATATTGTAACCGTTACCCCGGCGCATATCTTCGGGTTCGGCCAGATACTCCCGGAAATGGTGGTGGCTGATTCGTTTGATTTATTGACCTTTGCCGCCGCCTTGTAGTAGGCATCGGAAACGCTGTCTGCCGTCTCGTTTATTTTCAATACCCTGCTGCCTGTTGCCTTTTCTGCCTTAAGCCCGGTATATACGCTGATCTCCTTGCTGTCCTTTGATGATTTGTAGGATATCCTTGCCCCGGTGTAAACGCCATAAAGGCTGTCTGTCACATCCCAGCTGTTGTCCACGAAATCGGTCATTTTCAGAGTGCAGACCGCTTTCTTTTTTTCCATTGTGGTCTGGTCGTAAATGACAATCTTGTTTTTATAAACCTTCATGGACAGCCCATAGCTTTCGCAGAGGCTGTATAAAAACTGGCTGTCTGCTTGTGACTGCTCCAAGGATTTAATCTTAATGCTCGGCCCCGAATAGGACAGCTTCAGGGAATACCGCTTGGCGATTTCCTTTGCTATCCCCTGAATAGTGACATTTTTCCATGTTTTGTTCCGCTCCCTGGTCTTGAACGATTCGCTTGCCGGAGAAGATACGCAGCTAAAAGATGCTGTCATGGGATTGCCGGAAAACTTTATCTCGTCCAGCGTAAACGAGCCGCAGGAAAGGCTTTTATCCTGCCCGTCCTTGTCCCAATCCAGAAATTTGATGCTTCCTTTTACCACATCCCCTTTTTTGGGATACCAGCCCTTCATCCATTTCTGGTCGATATCCTGCAGGGATATGGAGAGCGTGTCACTGCTCCCCGATGCCACATCTGTATATGTAACGCTTTCCAGATACTCCTTCAGGGAAGTGTCCACATTTTTCCCATTAAACTGGAGCGTGGTTTCTGCCTTCCGTGCGTTACTCATCATCATCGCCCCCTTCCGTTGGGGAGAATGTTTCCATGTCCTCATCGGAATCATCCTCCCTCCAGAACGGCGCATCATATTCTTCATCTTTCACCATTTCCGGCACTTGAAGCACCGTGCCGGACGGGAATACCATCGTGTCAATATGCGGCCGGTTCGCTTCGATAAGGTCTTTCATATACGATTCATCCCCATACAGACGGTATGCTATCGCATCCCATGTATCTCCTTGGATGGTTATGTATTCAGCCATTGCCGCCCTCCTTTACGCAAATGCAGTCCGACCTTTTTCACGTTCGTACTGCTTCATGAATTTCTTGAAATCTTCGTAACTGTCCTTGGCTGCGCTTTCCACTTCCTCTTTATCCGGGGTCCCGCCGTTGAACTGGTAAGTCGGACTGAATACATAAGTCGGGCTGGACTGCGTTGTCTGGTTGGTTGCGCCGCCTTTCCCGGAAAGGTCGCTGATCGTATCGCCAATCACGCCGCTTCGGACTTCCGGCAGATCCATGTTCTGCATCTGTACGCTGCTGTCCTGCACTGGCTGCGCCATTGCCGCCTGTGCCGCCGCTGCCACGTTCGCTTTCTGGCTTTCCATACCGAGGGCAAGCCCCTCGCCAGTGTACTGCCCGGATTCCATCATCAGCCGGGACGGGGAATGTATCTTAAGCGCACTGTTCACGGCATTTGCCGCCGCACTGGCTACGCTCTGCGCCGCCGCCATTACCGCACCCCTCATGCTGTTGATCCCGTTGATAAGCCCCTGCATCATATTCCTGCCGGATGAGGATAAATCTATATTGAATGCGCTCCGTACTCCGCTGGCCGTTGAAACTGCTATTGCCACAATCTGTGCGCCGCCAGAACGGACTACCGCCACCATTGCCATCATTCCGCTTTGCACGGTTGTCCTGACCTGGGCTGTGCCGGCCGTAGTTGTTGCTGTTATGCTCGCCATAGTAGTTTTTACGGAAGCCTCTGACTGCGCCATCCCAGCCTTTACCCCTGCGGACAGCACCATGACAGATGCCAGCAGTGCCATCAGGGACGCTCCTGCAGATGCGGACGATGCCGATATAGCCGCCATGCTTGCGCTTGCCACAAGAAGCCCGGATGCCAGCACTGTTGCCCCGGATGCCGCCATTGTCATTGGAACGGCTACAGCCTGAAGCCGTGCCGCCATCGGGAGCGATGCTGCAGAAAGCATCTGGAAACCGATGGATGCCGTCTGTGCGGATGCCGTCAGCGTTGATGCCTGTGTCCTGAACAATGCCATTGCCACGCTTGCCGCCGTGATTCCGGCAGTTACCACAATGACCGCCGCCCCCATCGCCGCCAGAGCCACATCCGTTGCCGCAATAGCCGCCGCCAAAGCCGCCGCCCCTACAGCCGCACCGGCCGCCGCCACTCCGAACGGAGCGATTGATGCAGTTACCGGGACGAATGCCGCCGCCAGCTTCGCCATTGCCACGACCATGCCGCTGGATGATTCCCTCAGACTTGAAATGCCGGACGCTGCCGTGGATGCAGACGCCGCTATGACTGCGATTGCCGCCGCTACCGCCGCCATTTCTATCGCCAATGGAGCGAATGCCAGATCGGCCGCCGCTGCCGCCACTGCCAGTGCGGCAAATCCTACTGCCGCCGCTGACGCTCCGGCAGTTCCAGCCACCGCACCGGCCGCAAATGCCACGAGTGCCGCCGTGAGTGCCAGAAGCGTTGTTGTTGCCATAAGTGCCGGAGCAGATGCCGCCATCAACGAAACAGAAAGCATCATGAAGCCAGACGCCGCCATCATTGACATTGTCCCAGCCATTGCCGATGCCGCCGCCACGAGTGCCAGGGATGCCCCTGCCGCCGCTCCGCTTGCCACGATAATCAGCAATGCCGCAGACACGACCGCCAGTGCCGCCGCCAAAACTGCGGAGGACGCTGCCGCCGCTACCATAGGCGGCGCAAGCATCAGGAAAGCCCCTGCGGCCGGTACTGCCCCTGCCGCTATCTGAAGGAGTGCCATTGTGATAAGCCCTGCCGCCGAATTCATCATTGCGGAGGATGCCACAAGTGCCATGAGCGTCATGGTTATCATCTGGAATCCCAGACCGACCGCCATAGCAGAAACCCCGACAAGGGCAAGTGCCGCCCCGGTCGCTGTCAATGCCACTGCCAGAGCTGCCGCCGCCACCGATGCCGCCGCCACTTCTACCGCAAACGGCGCAATCGCCACCACCACGGGAGCGAATGCAAGTGCCAGTTTCGCCATGCTCGTTATCATCCCGGACGAAGATTCCCGAAGGGAATTTATCCCTGAAGCCGCCGTTCCAGCCGATGCCGCTATTACCGCCACGGCCCCTGCCACGGCTACCATCTCAATTGCAAGAGGCGCAAACGCAAGGTCTGCCGCTGCGGCCGCAAGCGCAAGCGCACCGAATGCCAGTGCCGCCGCTCCTGCGCCTACCCCGGCAAGTGCCGCCCCTCCGGCAAACACGGTCATAGCACCGCCAAGCTCCAGAAGAGCGAGTGCGCCGGATGCGCCGTATTCCGCAAGCTGCGGAAGGCAGGCCGATATGATTGCAATAGCCGCAGCACCAAGCAGAGCCGCCGCCGCTACCACGATCAAGGCCGCACCAAATGCCGCCACCGCTGCCGCCCCAGCAAGGAGCAGTGGTGCTAATGCGCCGGCCGCCGCCCCGAATGCCAGGATGCCGACCGCCAGTGCCGCCATTGCTATCTGGGCTGGTGCGCCAGCATTTCCGAGCGCAATCGCCGAAGCTGTCAAGAGAGCCACGGCCGCCGCCGTAATTAAAAGCCCTGCGCCAAATGCAATCAGTCCGACTCCTGCTGTCGTAAGCGTGGGGCCGAGCAGGGCAGCGATCGCCATAAAAGCTGCCACCCCGATTGCCATTCCGGCAAGAACCGCAATTGCCGTTGTCCCTGACTGTGACAGTTGTATTGCCGCAAACGCCATCAGGCTCATGCCGGCCGCCGCCAGAAGCACCGCCCCACCGAACGCAAGAAGTCCGGGAGCTGCCGCACCGAGCTTCGTTCCGAATGCCCCTGCCACTGCAAGCATCCCTATCATTCCGGCTTCCATGAGTGCGAACACGGCAATCGCCGCCCCTCCTGCGTTAGCAAGTTGCGTGGATGCGAATGCCATGACCGCAAATCCTGCCGCCACCATGAGGACGGCACCGCCAAAAGCAATCAGCCCTTTCTGGCTGGCCTGCAGTTCCGGTCCCATCTTTCCAGCTATTGCCATAAGTGCAATGATGCCACCAGTCATGGCGATTAAGCCGACCGCCGCTCCGGGACCGGCTTCCCCGATCCGTTTGCAAGCGTCCACCAAAAGCCAGATGCCAGCAGCTGCCAGCGCAAATCCTGCGCCCACACCCAAGATGTTCTTCGCCGCCGCAGACATGGAACTGCTGATGCCGCCCATTCCTTTCTTTACCACAGGAGCCGCTTTGCCCACGCCTTTCAGAGAAGATATAAAATTCTTCACGTTTTTTGCGATTCCCTTTACGGCAGAAAATCCAACAAATCCTGCCGCCACCGCCGGGATGAGTGCCAGTATCTTTTCAAACGGCTTCACTTCATCATCGCCCAGGAAGTTCACATAGCCTTTCAGGGCAGACTTCGCCTCGGTCATAAGATAATCAACCGCTTCCACCGCCGCCGCTTTCAGCGTTGGCAGATTATCAATTAATCCTTTCGCAAACTGCACCGCAAGTTTGCCGCCGACCGCAATTACCCTCGGCATCAGCCGGATGAATGCGGAAAGGAGCGACACTCCCAATTTCCCGGCAGACTGACCAATCCTGTCCGCATTGTTGTCGATGCCGTCCACAAGGGAATCCACGAGCGTTGCCGCCATATCAATAAACTCTGGTGCGTTTTCAGCAATCCCTGAAATGGCATCAGCAAACACCTCTCCGAGTGCGCCAGCCAGACCTTCAAAGCCGCCGTTCTCCAGCGCATCCGAAAGTTTATAAATCTGCTCCGTTCCATACTGCGCAAGCCCCCGGAAAGGAGCTTGCAAATGTTTATATACTTTTATTCCGAAATCTTGCGCCGCTGATTGCAATACGGCAAGATCGCCCTCAAGGTTGTCGAGCTTCGTTGCCGCCATCTGTTCCAGCGCACCGTTACAGTTTTCAAGTTCAGCCGTTAAAGCCGCCCATTCCGTAATACCCTCTTCATTAGTCGTATTCAGACCAGCCATAAGGTCATTTAATGCATCAACGTGCATTTTGCCACCGATAGCCGCAAGGGCAGCATTTCTTTCTTCCTCAGTACAGCCTTTTAATGCTGTATTTACTTGTTGCAGTGTTGCTTCCAGCCCGATAAATTTTCCGCTTGAATCGAAAGCGGAAACTCCGAGCTTCTCCATCATTTTCCCTGCCTGTCCAGTCCCGGTTGTCAGGTTTACCATAATAGCGTTCAGCGCATTTCCTGCCTCTGAACCTTTGAGACCACGGTTCGCAAGCACTCCAAGTGCCGTTGCGGATTCCGTAATCGGCACATGGAGATTGTTCATCACCCCACCCACTCCGAGATACGCATCCATTAACTGCTCTGCGGACTGGTTTGATTTATTCTGTGCTTTTGTTGCTATATCTAAATAATTAGGCAGCTGGTCTACCGTAAGCCCAAGTGCCGACATGGAGTCCGTTACAAGGTCGGATGTCCTTGCCAGATCCATGCCGGACGCTTCTGAAAGACGCAGGACGGAAGGGAGTGCGGATATTGACGTATCCACATCCCATCCAGCCAGTGACATATACTCCAGTGCCTGTGCGGATTCCGTTGCAGTCTTGGAAGTGGTGCGCCCCATCTCCATAGCCGCCGCCTCCAGTTTCTTGTACTCCTCCGCCGTTGCCCCTGCGGTTGCGGCTGTGGAGGACATTGCGGCTTCAAACTCTTTCCCGGTCTGTACACTGTACGCACCGACCGCCGCAATCGCCGTCCCTGCCGCCGCCATTGTTGCCGCCGTTGCTTTTACGGCAAGCCCTGCACCCTTCCCTATCATGCCGAGGCCGGACAAACCGCTCTGTGCGCTTTTCAGGGCATTGGAAAAACTGCCCTCAAGCTGCCCTGCAATTTTTATCGCTATTGAATAGTCGCTCATTTCGGTTTGCCCCCTTTCCGTGCATTTCTTTTCGCTTCCCTCTGTATCTCCCTCAAATCCTCGCATACGTCCAGCAAATCAAAAATTGACATATGCAGAAACGAATCATATCCGCCGAGGTTTACAGCAAGAGCGACACAGAGCTTTCTTATCTGCTCTGTGTCGGAAAGCCTTATTCCTCGCCATAGAAAAAACTGGTTACCATGTTCTTTACCTTGATGGCATCCCTCGGCTTGAGTTTCTTGTAAAACTCAATCGGGTAAGCCGTGCAGTCCGCCGCCATGACCAGCGCATAGTGGAGGCTGTTCTCCGGAAGGACGGAAACGTCCCCAGAAACGGTCAGCGTCTTATTCGCCTTGATCATGGTCTCCGCCGTCACGTCATCCAGCCCTGAAAAATCAATGGTGGAAATCTTCTCTCCCTCGAATTCATACGTCCGGGACAGCTTCAGCGTAAACTCATCGTTTACCTCTACCACGCCGTTTTTCTTGATCTCGATTACATCATTCTTCTTTTCTTCCATTTTCGCTTTTCCCTCCTGATTAAATCTGCTTGCGGATCTTCGCCAGCATATCCTCGCCGTTCAGGACATACTTGAAATTCAGCTTGTCCAGTTCCAGCCCGGTAATATTGTTGATAACCACCTTGATGTAGGAAATCTCCAGTTCAATTTCCGGCTCTCCTTTTTTACCTTTGGAGAGGACTCCGAGCGTGGTGGTGGTTGCCTTCCCCCGGACAACAATCTTGATCGGATAGTAGTCCGTGGCCCCCGTCTTCGGGTCCTGACACTGCATGGACCCACGGAGCGTAATCTCCACGGGCTTTGTCGTGTCAATCAGACTGAACAAATCCTCATGCAGAACCGCAAAAGGAATCTTCATCTTTGCAGAGCTGAAATGCCCGGTTGCCGGAGTTTCCAGTTCGCCGAGGCTTCCTGCCAGCTCGATGGTCTCAGTCATAGCTTCCAGCTCCGGGAGTTCTACTTCCCCGGAGACGCCTACCAGTTTATTCCCCTTGAGATATACGTTAAACGCATTTACCAGTTCGGGGATCACATTGCCAAGTTTTCCCATTCTTATTCACCTCCCGTGAGTGTTGCCGCCAGCATATCCGTGTCATAATTCAGGATATTATTGATGGTTTCTGCCGGAGTATATGGAGCGATATGCTGCCGGAAAGTCATGCGTCCGGCAAGGATGTCCGTGGTCGGATTGTCTGCCTCCAGATACTCTATGCTTGCCCCTGCCCAATGCGCTGGAGCGTATGCCGCACACCTGATATTCTCCGAATCAACCACGTTCTCAATGAGGACGGGATTCATCGGATCGTCTACCCGGTCAAAATATGTCAGGATGAAGGTGTTCCCCTGCCAGTTGAACATCCTGCGGACATTGATCCAGATGTCCTTTGCATCACCACTTGCCGGCCATGCCCCGGTATGGTTGCCCCACAGCCTGAAGCCGTTCATGTTGAATGCGGTTACTGCGCCGTACTCCCCGACTTCCGTAGCCTGATCCTGATCCAGCACAACTTCCGTTCCGTCCGCAAGGCACGTCCCGGTAATGGCGAGGGATTTATTGGACGGCGGATTTGACGGAATGTCCTCATTGGATGCGTCAAGGTATGCCGTCCTCGCTGCCGCTACTGCGGAGCCGGAAAGGATCATCTCGCCGACCATAAAGCACGGCCAGATTGAACAGCAGAATTCAGAAGTGAATCCGCTCTTCTCCTTAACTTCCTTCACATCCGTGTATTTCTTGGCTTTTGCGGTATCAATATCCACGAAAGCCATAGCCTTGAACACCCCGTTGATATTCGCCGCCTTTGCCGACAGCGCAATGCCGACCTCCGGCTCATACGACCAGCCGGGAGCGATCAGGATGCCAGGGACAACGCCCAGCTTCGGATACACCTTGCGGATCACTTCCATCCCGGATTCGGCCCCAGTGCTGACATCATATCCACCGATAATGTCATCCTTTGTTACGGCGGCCGGGTCCACCATGTTGCCGCTTACGGTCAGGCTCGTTGCCTCCGCTGCGCCTCCTGCCGCCAGCAGGGTTACTACCAGATAGCCGTCCGAATCGAAAGAAAGGACATAATCCTCATTCGCTTTCAGCTCCGCCTCGCCGTTCTTTACGGTCAGCCCTTCCTTCAATATGCCCTCTTCCTGAACCACCGCCTGAAGGGAAGCGACATTTACCTCCTTCGCCTCCATTGCCTTCTTGTGCTTTTTCGGGTCCAGGACGTTAATGTAAACCACCGGGGACACCTGATAAAGGTTCGCCGTCACATACATCGTCTGGCAGAGCGAATAATTCTTGAAATCCTTACTGTATCCCAGTGCCGCCATTGCCTCAACAGAGGAATTGGCGAGAACCGGGACATTGACCGCCGAAGACGGATCGTCCAGCACGTTTACCGGGGCCGTTCCGATTACGACCTGGAGTCCTGCGCTGGATTCCCGTGGCACTGTCAGGGCTGTCGCTTCCTCGTAGACAAACACGCCATGTTTCTTTGCCATTATTTTTTACCTCCAATCTTTAAATTCAGTGCCTTGCTGAACGCACTGTAGATGTAGCCTTTCTTCTCCCGGATCATCACGTTTGCTTCCGGGTATTTCCCGATCGGGATGAACAGATTCCCGATTTCCGGCTCTTTCCTGATAACCTCCTGCGCACTGGCAGGAATTTCTGTGAACACCTGATTCTGGATACCGATCCCCGGAACTGTCGGCCCCACATACATGACTTTGGTTTTCACTGCCTTCTGTTTCCCCTGTGCGACAGCAGGAGCCGCCGCTGTTTCTTTTTTGCTAGACATAGTCTGGTTCCCTCCTTCCTATTTTGGGAATGCTGAATTTAATATTGATGCCGCCGAAGTAGAACGGGTATGTATCATCATCGTCGATTGCGAACTGGATATCCTGATCCGCACGGTACACTCTGTTCAGGAGCGGCTCTGAAATAAATCTGTTCGTCACCCTCTGGATCATGGTCAGCAGATGCTCATGTCCGTTGGACTTTGATTCGTCATGCACCGAGAACAGAATCTGCGTTGTGACGTGCCACGGATCGTCATCATCCTTGGTTTCGCCGCCCTCAAACCGCACGATAAAATACGGCATAAGCTGGGAAACGTCCTCTTCGTCCGTCTCCATCACCGGGAGCTGGTGCGCATACCCTTTTACACCGACCACCTCTTCCCCGGCAGTATTTTTCGTTTTGATTTCTGAAAGGATGCCCTCCACCTCGGCTATAAGGTCATCCTGCAAATTTTTGAATGTCATATTTCACGCTCCTTATATAAGTTTGGCGATTTCCTTTTGGATTTCCTCATGGAGCCGTTTCTTTACCTTTTCCTCCATGTCCCCCTGACCGCCACGCTCTCCCTTGTAAATCTGCTCCACCATTTTAGGAGTGGAGTTTGCAGAAAAAACTTTCAAAGGGAACCGGCTTTTCCCTCGCCTCTGAACCATAAGACCGGCCGCTTTCCCGGAAGCCGGCACAAATGCCGCCCCTCCCCTTGAACCGCTCAGTTTTTTCAGGCCGGACTTTGTTATGTCCGCCTTGCCTCCGCTTTTTGGTGCAGATGTCTTAAAGTTCTTCAGTGTATGGGTTCTGCCGGAAGATTTGATGGTCGCTTCCAGCCGCCCCGGCGTTGCAGGGTATTTCTTCACATCTGCATTAAACCGCCCTGCGGCTATCGTGTAGCCCTGCGACCGTCCTGCCTTTATCATCTTCATTGCCTGCGTGGCAGTCCTGTTTATGGCATTGCGGAGTACCCTCGGAGCGTTCTTGTCTGCATCCTGCAGTTTCTTCATGACATATCTGAGGTCAGCCTTGTCGACCTCTACATAAAATGCCTGAGCCATATGCTTCACTCCTATCGTGCTTTATTGGCTTCTATCGTGATGGAGTAGACGCCGCCCTCGTCCACCGCATCCGCCACCCGGTAAATCTTGCCGTCAAGGTTCAGCGTGGAGCCCTGCTTTGGCATCGCCCCAAAATCCGAAGCCGCCACATAGATGAGTTTCTGGTTTACATAGATTCCGTCCACGTTCTGCGCCATGCGCTTTTCACGCTCAATCTGTTCGTTCGTGTCAAGCTGCACCGCCATTTCCTTCCCGTTTACAGTATGCATATCAGAAAACTCATCCACGTTCATAAATACTTCATGCACATCTGCCGCCAGAATATCCTTGAAGGACATCATGCCTTTTTCCCTGCAGTTTTCGGTTTCTGCCGTCCCGGAGTCTTCGGCACTTTCCCCTGAAGCTCCGTGCCGCCGTCCGTCCGCCCTTCCATGCCCGGTTCTGCCGCCGCTGGTTTTGCTTTCGCTTTTGGAGCAGGAGCGTCCGTGGCATCCTCCTTCCACGCTGCGCTCCCTGCCTCAATCCATGCGGCAGTCATTTCCGGGTTATTGACTGGCAGCTTATCCCCTGCGCTGTACTGATGTGCGAGATACAGCACGGGACGCATTGCCACCAGCGTCATGCGTTGATTTTCACGAGGACGGCAGTGTCGGCAGCGGATGCCGCCTCACAGGCATACCCTGCCTTGATGTTGCCATCGGAGGTTGTCGTGATCTCCCCATCGCTTTCTGAAAAATAAACGTCCGCCCCCGCGGCGATTTCCTCGCCGCCTTTCTGCATGGAATACACCCCGGTCACATGGAGCGTCCCGGTTTCTCCGGGGGAAATCTCCATCCCGGCCACGCCGATCCTGCTTCCGAGGACAATGACGGTATTGGCTTCAATTTTCTCCGTCCCGGTATTCTTATAGTCCAGGGCTTCTCCCCTCTGCCAATATGCTGCTTTCATGCTTCACATCTCCTTTCTTATGCCAGTTCGAGCTTCGTGTTCACTGCAACGCCCGGATTCTTCACTACTCCACGGTAATCCATCACGGAAATGCCCCAGTCTAAGAAGATATCCCACACGAATCCCAACTGCCCTACAGTCTCTGAACGCTTGATGGTCGGGATCTCCTGCCCGTTCAGGTAGTCCACCTCAATAAAATCGCAGTCGGATGAGCTTCCGATCATGAACCACGGCATTACGTTCCCCATGCCGCCGCACATTGCGTTGATGGTCGGGTCCTCAATCACATCCAGCCCGTTCCTGTACTGGTAGAGCGGATTGACCGCCTGAGTATTGTCGGAAGTCTCAATGTAAGGGCTGTTGAACAGCGTGTACATATCAAACTTCAGGCCGCTCGGCACGAGGATTTTGGACGGATTGATGATGATTGCTTCCCCGAACTGATCCTTCTGTGTTGCCAGTGCCATGATCATGGTCTGGACTGCCTCCTGCGTGATGCCCGTCCCGGTTTTCAGCATATTCTTATGGCTGGAATGGAAAAGGGCCACGCCGTCATAGATTGCCGGATTTTTCAGAAGGACGCTGAACACCTGCTTATTGATGGTTTTCCGGGCAGATGCCGCATACCTCGCCGGGAGGGAAGTCACAAGACCGATATCATCGTCAATGAATGCTTTTCTGGAAAGCGTGAACTGGCGGCCATAAGTTTTCAGCTTTCTGGTCGGCAGTTTGTCATCGCCGAATACGTCATGCTTCAGCTCGCCGCTTTCCGGCACTTCCAGAAATTCGCCGACCGGCCCGGCAATATAATAATTGTCATGGGTCTTGAAATCCGGCAGCGATCCTTTCTTGGTAAACTTGTCAAAAGTAACCTCCACATTCTTGTGACCTTCCTTGTAGGCTTTCTCAATCGTCTGGTCAAGGATTGCCGGGAACACGCTTTCCGGGTTAAAAAACGCCCTCTGGAAAAGCTCATCGTTGCTGGCACGGTTCAGACCGTCACCCCTGCCCCTCAGAGTCTCCGCTTCAATCAGGACGGATTTCAGGCTCATGCCCACCAGCTTTCCTGCGCCATCGGACGGCTTCTCCATATTGATGCCGCCACGGATCACGAGCGCATCCGAAACGTCACGGATGAATTTGTCCATGCCGGACTCACCGCCACGGATGCCGGAATGGATCGGTGCGCCGTTCTGGCGCAGATGGTCAAGCACCGCCGCCCTCACGCTGTCCACGGAATCCCCGTTGTCCACATACTTCCGGGAGTCAATCCCGAAGTCACGGCACATTTCTTCGATCTGGCGCACCCTCCTGCGCTCCGTTTCGAGGGCTTTCTTAGCCGCTGACTCTGCCTTTTTCTCGTCATCATCATCGCCGTCACCATCGCCACCGTCTCCGCCATCACCATCGCCGTCCTCATCATCCTTGGCACGGCTCTGGCCCGCATCGCCAGTGTTGCCCTGTGCGGATAAGTCAAGAAGCTCGACAGACCTTTTCAATCTGTCAAACTCGGCCTGCTCCTCCGCAGTCATCGCCCGGTCTGTCGCAGCGGAAAGGATTTCATTCATCCGGGCAAGCATCTGTTCTCTTGTCATCGTTGTTTCCTCCTTTTTGATTAATTGGTTATATTGAAGCTGCCTTAAGTAAGTCCCATAGACCCCGTCCCCAGCACCGCCCCCGATGGAGCGTCCGACTCCCACGCTTGGGTCTGCCGGGACGGATACGATGCTGATCTCAAACGGAGTCCACTTCCTTGCGATGGAGCATGGCCCCGTGAACCTCCCGTCCGCAGACTGCTTATTAGGCATTACTTCCTCCCATGAATCCACCAGATAGCCGACAGACACCCCTTTCAGCGTCTTGTTTTTGACTTTCTGGAATATCTTTTCAGACTCTTCGTCTGAATCGAACGTGATTTCTGCCTCGCCACGGCTATTTTCCAGCCATGCACGTTCTATCTTCCCGATTACCGCATCCCGGTCATGGTTGAATAAAAGCACCCCGATGGAATTCAGCCGCTCCATATTCACGGCCCCTTCCGAATGGTCAAGTATCTCAGTGCCAAACCATCTGTCATATGGTGCTTCGGAACTGAAGGAGAGCCGGAATGTCCGTTCCCTTCCATCACCTTCCACTGCCCGGATGGTGCAGTCACTCAGTTCCCTTATTCCCACGTCCTTCTGATTCGTCATCGTCTGGTTCTTCGGGTTCTGATCCATCGTCCTCTTTAGGATCTCCCCCTTCCGCTTCTGTGAGGGTTGGCTTCTCGTCCTCACCCTCCCCTTCATCTTCCTGCTGTAATTTGCCATCGAATATCACTCCTCCTAAATCAATGCCCTTGTCAGCCGCATACTCCAGCACCTCTGCCATGTCATCAATCTGCGTCCGCCAGTCCGTGCCGTTTTCTGCCGCTATCTGCTTATATGTCTTTACTCCAATGTTCATTGCGGTTTTCATCGCCCCGGATTCCTTCTGAGGGTCTATCCATTTCTTTGGCGGCTGTATCCACTCGTGGGAAAGGAACTCATCCTTCTTTCCCCAGAAATCGCCCTGAACCGTGATAAGCCCTGCCAGATAGCAGGAAATGACGAATGTCTCATAGATTTCATCCAGAATAGAGAGGATCATCTCCTTCTCTTCCTGGAATGTCATCTCGTCCTCGATTGCCCCCTGCCGTGCGGATGCATAGTTGGTTTCACTCATGTCCCGGCTGGTTGCCTCATACGAAAGCCCCTGCCCTGCCCCGACAAGCCTCTGCTGGAGCTTCACGAAGGATGTCGCATCCGCAGACTGCCCGGTCGGGTTCACTACTTCCACATCATCCCCGGTGTTCAGCTCCTTGATCATTCCGGGAGTGAGCGTCTTCCCGTCATAGTCAAATTTCCGTTCGCCGGACGCTGCGCCCGGACGGCCTATCCCGGTGACCGGGAGTGCCTTTTTTATGAATACCGCCAGACAGGCTTCAATCCTCTGTTTTACAGACACCGCCGTGATGAATTCATTCACGTCACGGATGCGTGTGATGGTCTGGCTCATGTCCGACATTTCCCGGATCTGTGACGGCCGCTTTTTGGAGTAGTAGAAAATCACATCCTCCGCTTTTATGTACACGGACTGCCCCAGGGAGTAGCCGTCCAGCTCGTACTGCCTGATCCAGTACCCCGTGGGACGGTTGTACTCGTTGTACTCAACCCCACCGATCACCCGATGCCCTGCCTTGTCAGGGAACGTCTGCAGATTGTCCAGCTCATCCACCTCAATCATCTGAAGGGAGAACGGTACCATGCCGTCCTTCGTGTACCGCTTCACAAACAAGATGCCGCCGTCCACTTTCTTCCTTACCACCGCCATGCGGAGAATCTGGTTTAGGGACTGCTGCCCGGTCACGTCACAGTTCCTGGCCTTGCACCATTTCTTCCAGAGCTTCTCCAGCTCCTTGTTCAGCTCTGCGCTTGGCGTCTTCGCCTGAATCTGGAAGCCGCTGCCGATCACATTCCGCTTGTACGCACCCAGCACGGAATTCATCACATCCGAATTCCGCTCCAAATCCCTCGCCCTCGCCCGGACCCAGCTCCTGCTTTCCCGGTCGGTCACTTCCGCAGAGTAATTCGTTACCCTCCACCCTGCGTTCAGCCGGCCGTTGCTCCCGGCATCATAATTCCTCAATTCCTCGTATGCGTTCCTCCATGCGGCACGTCTCGCCGCCCTCTCCGGGGAAAAGAACGCTATCGCCCCGTCTAGCCAGCTCATCCACGCACCCCCTATCTTCCGTCAAACACGGCCACATAGGTGTCATCAAATAAGCCGGAGTTCCCCTCGGCGGCCACTTGCGCCTGAAGCTCCTTCTGCCTTGCCACAAGTGCGGAATACTCCGCCCTTGTAAGTTTCCGGGAGCCCATCTGATAGGACTGCCCACCGAGCGTCACCCTTGAAATGGCAAGCTGGACTTCTGCCAGCTCCTCTGCCGCCGTCTTTATATTTGCCATATGATCGCCTCCTTACAGCCATCCCTCATTTGTCTTTATCCATGCCTCTTCAGGTGGGGATTCTTCCTGCTTCGGCTTCTGTTCTTCTGCCCCTGCATCATTGTCCAGATGCATGAACCTTACTTGCCGGATATCTGCCGCCGCCAGCGCATATACCTCCGCATCCAGATAATGGTTGTCGGCATGGCTGCTTTTCTGCTTCCATCTCTGCACCGTCCGGCTTCCTACTTTCACATTGACCTTATGCTCTGCCGTGACCTGTTCGGCGTAATCCATATCGCAGTCTTTGTGAACCATCCACGACCCCCGGCCGTTTTTCTTTTTCATTCTGGATGCAATCATGTCCTTGTAATGCTCGCCGTCCACAATCGCCAGATCCATGCCGTATGCCCTGCTGTCCGGCTTGTTTATCTTATTCAGCTTGAAGTCCGTGTTCATCGGGTTGGAAGAACCTTTGGACGGCAAAGCCCAGTCCGCATTGTCGGCGCAGAAATCATAAACCGCATCGCTGTCATATCCTGAATCAATCAGGCAGAGGGACACTACCATCTGCTCCCCGTTTTCCTTCAGGTATCCCAAATTCATGACGTACTCAATATCTGCCCATGACAGTGCCTGTCCGTGTGCTATGTTCTGGCTGGTGATGTGGTCTCCCCATGCCCGGATCGTCCAGTAGAAAGAAGTTTCCTGAACGTCCACGCCCCCGGTGAGCATCTTCGCCCATTCCGGCACGACAAACTCCGGCAGCTCCGTCCGCCGTTCCATGACGATGGAAGCGAACACAAGGAGCTTCGTGTCCTCCCACGGCTCTGCAAGCCATGAGTTCGTGAAATTCTGCATCTTCTCCGGGTCCCCAAGGGAATCCAGATACTCCAGCGCAACTTCGGAGAAGCGCACGAACGGGGAATACAGCACATTGATCCAGTAGCCGACCTTCCGTCTGGACGCATTGTTCTCCTTCACGGTCTGCCACCGCCCCTGCTGGAGCATCCTGTCCTTGTGCTGGTCGGTAATGATACATCCGCATTCCTGGCAGATATACACCGCCTGATCCGCCCGGTCTGAAATGGTAAGCCCCTCTTCATCGCCCGGATACTTAAGCTGCTTGAATTTCAGCTCTATATACTCACCGCAGTGCGGACACGGTACAAAGTAGTGTTTCTCTATGTCCGACCCCTGCAGGGCTTTCCATATCTGCCCCGTTTCAATGGTCGGTGTGCTGGTCATGTATATTTTCCGGTTCCTGAATGTCTTTACACGTTCCCGTGCAAGGGAAATCGGATCAGCCTCCTTCTTGGAGGCAGCAGGGTATTTGTCCACCTCATCCAAGAACAGATACTTGATGGCTTTGGACGCAAGGCTTGACGGACTGTTCGCTCCCGAAATCGTGAGATACATCGCCTCGAACTGCATCTCCAGTTTCTGCGACTGGAATTCCTTGTACAGCCGCTTTAATGCCGGACTGCTTTTCAGCATAGGCTTGATGCGGTTCTCGCTGATGGATTCCCCCAACTTGTCGGACGGATAGACCACCATCGCTGGGGACGGGTCCTGCTGGATGATGTACCCAAGCATATTAAGCAGGGCTTCCGAACCGCCAATCTGTGTGCATTTGCACAATGCGATTTCCTCTGTTTCGTAATTGCACAGCTCATCCATGATCTCCTTCAGATACGGAGTCTTGTCATTCCTCCACGGCCCCGGCATTGCCGCTGTCTTGGAGTCAAGGAAACGGTACTTCTCTGCCCAGTCTGAAACGGAGATATCTTCCGGGGGCTGTAGCTGCCGCAGGGTTTCCAGAATATAAAATGCCACTTCATACTTCTTGCGCCATTTCCGGCACTTAACCATCACCATCACCCGGCTTTTCTGCCTCGGCGATAATGCCCTTCGCATCACTCGGCTTTACTACCCCTGCAATTACGAAAGAGTTCAGCAGCTCGGCTATTTCGCCGGATATTTCTTTTTCTATCCTCCGGGCTTCGAGCGGCTCTAACTGCCCGGAAAGCATACCGCTGACTCTGGCCGGAAGTGACATTGCGAATTTCTTAAACACCAGAAAGAATTTTGCATAGTCCAGCTTGACCTCTTCCACAGAGATATAGTCCCCGGCCGCAATCGCCGTTTTTAATCGGTGCAGTTCTCCCTGGCTTTCCTTCAGGGCAATGTCCGCCGCCATCTTCTGTTCCCGGAGTTCTATCTCCTTGTCCGTCCGATGCTGCTTTCCATATGCCTTTTCAGACAAATACTGGATATACCTCTGCGTTGTCGGGATCAGGTCATACCTCCGGCATTTTTTGCCGTCCTCATCCACGGCTTCCACCGTTTCAATCACGCCGTCCTGCGTGAGCTGCTGCACCCTTCGGATGCCGGAGAATCCGAAGAGCTTCGCTATAATTTCTGTCCTTACAAGATTTGTTGAATTTCCTGTCTCACTCATCCAAATTACCCCCCCCCGCAGCGGTTATAAGCTCTGTCAAGTTTTCTTCTACAATCATCTTTCCTCTTTTACCGCCACTTTCCCGGTATATTCCTCCCATCGTTTAACAATCACGTCACAGTAGACTTCATCCAGCTCCGCACAGTATGCCCTACGACCCAACTGCTCTGCTGCCATGACGGTCGTACCAGATCCGCAGAAAGAATCGAGGACGATATCCCCAGCTTTCGTGCTGTTCTGAATCAGATACCCAAATAACGGAATCGGCTTCATGGTCGGATGTGTTTCACTCCGCTTCGGTCTGTCAAACGTGAGAACGGTTGTCTGCCGTCTGTCGGAATACCATGCGTGGCTTGCGCCCTCGTTCCATCCGTACAGACATGGTTCATGCTGCCACTGGTAATCCTGCCGCCCAAGAACGAAAACGTCCTTGCACCAAATCAGGCACTCCCGGACTTGCCAGCCTATATCGAAACACGCACCACGGAAATCATATCCCTTGGAATCGGCGTGCCATATGTAGAATGCCGCCCCGGCTTTCATGGACTTCTTGGCAGCGGAAAACGCATCCAGCAGGAATGCCCGGAATCCCTCATCGCTCATTCGGTCATTTTCTATTTTCAGCGCATCCTTGGTCTTTCCGACATAGTCCACGTTGTACGGAGGATCTGTCAGATAAAGATCCGCTTTCGCTCCGTCCATCAGCCGTTCCATGTCAGCCATGCTCCTGGCGTCTCCGCATATAAGGCGATGCTCACCAAGAATCCACACGTCCCCTCGCTTCGTCCGGGTTTCTTCCCTGGCTCTTGCGATGGCTTCATCCTCGTTGAAATCCTCATCCTCCTGCGCATCGTCATCATCAAATTTCACTTTCAGGTTTTCCAGCTCATCAAAAGTGAAGCCGGATAGCTGCATATTGATGTCACTCAAGTCCAGCTCGATCAGAAGATCAACCAGTTTCTCTTCATCCCACTGCCCGGTAATTTTATTCAGGGCAATGTTCAGGGCTTTCTCCTGCTCCTTGGTTGCTTCCACCACGACCACTTGCGTGGTGTCGTATCCCAAATCCAGCAGGACGTTGTAACGCTGGTGGCCACCGATAATTGTGCCGTCTGAATTTATGATGATCGGATCAACGTACCCGAAAGCCTCTATGCTGTTCTTGATTTTCTCGTATTCAGGATCACCCGGCTTCAGTGCCACCCTTGGGTTATATTCCGCAGGGTAAATATCCGAAAGCCGCCGCTCCTGAAGGTTCAGTGTGGTTTTCACGGAATCCCTCCATCCTCCCGTCTGGGCCATGCGTAACGAAACGCAAAAATTTTTTTTTATAAAATCCGGGCAAAAGCCGGACCTTCCTCGGACCCGCAGGCCGTACCCCCTCCGGGGAGTACCTACGCCGGGAGGCGGCTTGCCCCTCTACGCTTCGCCGTGCTGGCACTCAGCAGAACAAAAAAGACAGCTTTCGCTGTCTTCGTCAGAGCGCAGGGTCTATCCCCCTGCCGCTTCATCTCTTCTATTCAGTTGTTCCACGCTACCATCATATCACACACACGAGTCGCATGGAGTCGCATCTTTCTTAAAGCCCCTCAAAGCCTTACAGCACAAGGCTTTGAAGCCTCTCGCTGTGCGTGTATGCGTGTGCCTCGCTGCGCTTGCGTATGCCCTGACAACCCTGCATATGAGCCGCTACGTGCGCTGTGTGCCGTGCGTGGTGCGCCGCCCTGCGTGAGCGTGGTGCGTGGCTGTGCGTGTGTGCGTGTCACAAGCGTTGGTATACGCCCTGCCCTGCCCTATATACCCTGCCATATACAAGCCCCTATATTTCGCCCCTATATATGGGCTATATATACCCCCTCATAATAAGCCCTATATACAGCCCCCTATATATGCCCCTGAAGCCGCCCTGAAAATGCCCCTTGAAATTTCCAGATTTATTTCCCGGTAAAAATACCCCACTTTGGTTTTCCGGGCCAATACCCGGCCTTGATTTTTTGCCTTGCCTGAAATTGGCTTTTTTCAAAATGCCCCTGCGGCAAAGCCTGAAAAAATCGGCCCTGATTTCTGAAATGGAAATCCCCAGGGAAGAGAAAACTCCCGTTTCACTTTTTCTTCCCTGGCATCCGCTTATTATTCCGGGATTTTTTCTGAATGGAATTTCCAGATTTATTTTCCGGCTTGATACCCCCACTTTGATTTTTCGGCTTACCCCTGTCACGTTCCGCGCACCATAGGATATAGTCTTTTTCACTTTCCTTTACCATCCTCTGAATTCGTGGATTTTGCAGGAGCTTGTCAATGGTGGCATTGTACCGCCTGATGCACTGGCTCTTTGACATTGGGATCGCTGCCTCAATATCCGGCCACTGCATCATGTCAATGTGTCGCATTTCAAAAATCTCCCGGTCGATTTCCGTAATCGGTATGTATTCAATGATGGTCATCACCCGGACGATGGCTTTTTCAATCTCGCTTTTCTGCTTGTAGATGCGCTCCTCAATATCCGCCAGCTGGAGAACGATGGATGCCGCACCCTCTCCCGGATCTGTCCGCTTTATGATTGGTTCGTAGCCAATGCCGCCGATCGGCGCATTCCTCTCCGCATTTATTCTTTTCAGCCGCTCATCCAGCCTCTTTTTATGATCCTCTGCCCTGAATGCCTGTCCGAGCATCCATTTCAGCACGTCCTCCTGCACTGACTTCTCCATGCCTCTCCATACCTCCTAATTTCCTCCGAACCGTTCACTTCCGATTCTGTTATACTCATCAAAAATTTTTTGAAATTCCGCTTCCCACGCTTCACTATGGCCAGATTCTTTTCCTGCCGCCACATGAGCCAGTTCATGAGCGAAAACCTCAACAGCGTCTTTTATGCTCAGGCAAGCCGAAACTGACACTATCGGGATAGATTCGTCATCAGGAAAAACTGTTTCTCCGAACACTGCTTTTCCATCTTCATCTTTAATACCATCACTGAAAACCGCCTGATATTTTTTCTCGGGATACAGCTTACGAAATGCTTCCTGTAGCAGATCAAAGGGACTATTAACGAATGAGCATCTTCTATCTATTTTCCACTTTACGATTTGTAAAGCCTCTTCCGGGTAAGTCACAATCGCCGCCGTGCCTCCGGCAATATTAATCTTCCTGACAGCCAGCTCCTGCAGGCTGGAAACCTCTCCGAATACCGGCCGCTTTACCTCGAATCCAAAATACCGTCCCCCGACAACACACATGATATCCGGGATGCCCCCGATACTGTATGCGCCCTGCGATACTTTTACGACATAAGCGTCCGGGTACTCCCTCCTTAATGCCTCTATGATTTTTTTCTGGTAATACCTTTCAGGAGGGATTCTTTCACGAAGCCATTTTACGGCCTGCGTCTTTGTGATTCCACGCTCCTTTTGCACCTGCGCTATGACATCACTGTCCTTCCATCCTTTTTCATAATGCTCCAGCATATCTTTTCTTCGCCTCCTCATATTCTTTCTGTATCAGTTCCATCGTTGGCGGCAGCATAATCATCCAGCACATTTCATCTTTTTTCTTCCAGACGCCATATTCTTCAATCCAGCCCATGTCTATGATATGATTCCATGCAGAAAACTCACCGCCTCCATGCGTCTGTTTGCCCTCTTCGTTGTAGACATCGCAGTGTTCGATCCAGTAAGGCGCATATCCTTCATAGAACACCCGGTCATGCACCGGGCATAGTGCTTCGAGGAACTTATCCACATTGTATGTGGAAAAAAGAATCCGGCTGGCTTCCTTTAACGCTCCCCTAGCAATTTCCTCTGCCAGAATCATATTGATCCGCTCTATCGCCTCATTATTTTCATCCTCTTTCAGGATGCGGATTCCGCACAGCAGGAAGCTCCTGCAAATTTCCGTTGCACTTTTTGAAATCTTTTTTTTCAATGCCAGCAATTGTACGGCATACTGTTTCTTCTGTGCCTCGGTCATCTGCTCTTCATTCCTCCGCAGTTTTCCTAGCATTTCATCCATTTCCGTAAAGATATTCCCCACCGCCATCACCTCCAGACGTTACACCCATGTCACACCAGATTTATATTTCCGGGAATCGCCATGAGCCTTTGATTTTTATAGCTTTTCAAGAAAACGTAACACCGTAACACCCAATTTTTATATACACCATCATTTTTTTGAAAAAAGTGCAATTTGCACGGATGCACTTTCACTTTTTCTTTCCCATATATATATTCATGAAAAAGGTGTTACTGGTGTTACAGTGCGCCGGAAAGCCTTGATTTGCTTGCTTTTTTTGCGTAACACCTTTGTAACACCTTTTGTAAAATAGGTGTTACATGGTGTAACTTAAAACCGCCTTTCTGCCCGTGGCTCGAATTCCACGCACCGATCGCCAAACTCCGTGATGTCAAGATAGGCTTCACTGTCCAAATTAAGGCAGTAATACCCCGGTCCCTGCTCCCCGTTGCCGCACCAAGTATGGGAGCGGCACTTTCCGCACATCTCATCCCTCTGCCGGGACGGCATCCCGTATCTATTCTCCCTCGCCATCGTCATCGTCCTCCTTCCCGGCATTCGCCCCAGCTTGTGCGATGGACAGCATCATGCCAAGAAGTGTCTGCGCTTGCTGCTCCTGCTCGATTTCCTGCTTGAATGCCGTCATATAGGACATGACCACCACGCTGGCGATCTGCGCCGCCATATTGGGATTATGCGTGTCCTGCATTGCCTGATTGTACGCTATCATGTATGCGCTTGCTGAATCCTGAATAAACTTTGTATGCTTCATGACTTCCTCCTATTCTGTGCCTTTAAATAATCATACTCATACGAATACTTTGAAATTTTGGAAATTGATGGGCTTTCTATGCCTAATATCTTTTTCAAAAATGCCACTAACATCCTTGTTTTCATAACTCTCCCTCCCAATTCCATAAACCTTGCTTCCCGGACGCTGGTATCGGCTCATTAAAAAATACCGGGTTCTCCATCACCCACGCATACCTTCCCGGCGTGAAATCGCCGAACATGTACTCATCTGGATGCTGCTCTTTAATAAGGCGGCATATCTGTCCATCAATATATACACAGTTTATTAGATTCGCCTTTCCGATAATCGCCCCGGCCGGAAAGACATCTGCCCGGTTTGCAAATTCACGAAGGTTTTCACTTGCCCTCTTCCACGCATCGTTCGGCATCTGTTTAATACCGAATAGCACATTTTTTCTTCCTGCATGGATAAGGACTTCTCCCCGGTAATTCGTTTTCCAAGACCTTGTTTCACATTTTTTCTTTCCAGTTGCCAGCAATGTTGCCCACGGCTGCCATACCGTAATCGCCTTCATTTTCATTCTCCATCCTTTCTATAATTGCGTAAGCGTCATTTGCTCATACTGCGGAGCATAGTTTGCCCACAGCACCTCCTGCTTTCTGGAGCATACCTGGGAGTAAGCCGTTGCTTCATACCGATGCCATCCTGAAAGCATATCGCTGTATAGTTCCGTCTCATAGCCGCTGATCAGCACCGGCCCCTCATGAAGGAGCAGTGTTTCCAGTAATTCTTCGTGCATAGAGTCGTCCATTTCGTAGCGGTACTGTTTGCCGTGCCTTGTCCCCAGCATATACGGTGGATCGCAGTAGACCAGAACATTCTTATAGTTGAACCGCCGAATCAGCTCTATTGCCGGACGGTTTTCTATCTGTACCCCACGGAGACGTTCCGCAGCCTGCAGGATTTTCTCCGGCAGATGAAGCCAGTCCTGCGCAGCATATGCCTTCTCCCTGCCCTGCACATCATTCTTCCAGCCGACTTTCTCGCCATTTGTCCTGAAGCCATGCCCCATATTCAGTCTGATATAGAAATTCACTGCCCTTTCAAAGCTGCTTTCTGGTACCGCCGCAAACGCATCCTCATACACTTGCCTCGCATATGGAGTATAGTAAATCTCATGCGCCAGCCGCTCCGGGTCCTTCCTGATCCACTCAAACAGATTGACCACGTTGCCGTCTAAATCATTTATGGTCTCTATGTTGCTCCGGGGCTTATTGAAAAGTACCGCCCCACTCCCAAAGAACGGCTCCACATAGCTGTGGTGTTCAGGAAAAAGGCTCACAATCCATTTCGCAAGACTCCACTTGCTTCCCGGATATTTCATAATTGCCTTCATTTCATCACCTAATCGAATGGCAGATCCGCATCATCACCCACATGAAGCCATTCATCCTTGGATTCTTCCGTGGACGAAAGCCCCTGCGCTTTTTCTATAAAGAATTCCACAAAACGCTGCACCCTTCCTTGAAAGCGGCTGGTTACAGTATAGGTCTCTCCACCGTGATCCTTTCGCTGGACAGCTGTAATGAATCCCTTGTCTGCCATATATTTCTTTGTTTTCCTCTCGTTGTATCCTTCCCTTTTCAGGGCAGAATTCAAAGCTGACGTGTAGATATAAGCCACCTTTCCGTCTTCCGACATCGTGCCAAGGCAAGTGCCGATTGCATCACTCCCAAAATATGCCTGATTGGAAAGCACCCAGTCTGTTACGAACTGCACTGCGCTCTCGTTTACATCCCCTGCGGCAGCAGACATCTGTTCTTCCATGATTTTCTTCGCCGCCTCGCAGGCCTTTCCCCACGAATCCGGGCTGATGGCAAGTTTCCGGCTTGCCGCCTGTTCTGACAGTGTAACTTGATGCCCATCTGCAGGAGCCGGCTTTTCCTTAAAGAACCATTCTTCTATCATGGCATCCGCAAGTGCTATCACCGCCACGCTCGCCACATGGCTTCCGGCTTTTCCGCTGCCGACCGATTTTACAAAATCCTGCATCCTGGCATACCATTCCCGGACGCTGTCCTCGTCTATCCCGACCAGATGCCGGACGAATTCGGGACCGGCATGGCCATAATCGGAAGCAATATCCTGATACATCTGTGCCGCCTCAGCTTCACTTTCAAACGGTCCGCAGTAGATTTCAAGCACCCTCGTGTTTACCCCGGTCTGTGACGTGTTTGTGGAAAGCGGCTCTTCCCCCGTTGACATGGCAATGGTGCGCCATGAGTGCGTGGTCTGGATGCCGCCCGTCTTCGCCCCACGGAGCTTCCCCATGCCGGAGGATATCATGTAGACAATGTTCTCCAGCTTCGCCTGATTGTTTCCGGCCAGCTGTCGTTCATCTATCCCCATCGGGAGGTCTGAAAAGAAAGATGCCATCCTTTCCAAGCCCACCTGAGTCGCATTGAAATTCATGGTCAGCCTGTCGGAATCCCCCCATGCTGACAAAGCGGCCTTAAGAGCCGCCGTTTTCCCCGTCCTGGACCCGCCCCAATTGTGCAGGAAGAACGTCCTCTGTCTTACGATCCGCAGGAGCGGAGCGGCAAATGCCGCCGCTAGTATAAAGCGGAACTTGTATTTTTCCCGTTGCGGTCGCATGGTGGCGATCCATCCCTCCATGCTCCCGGTCTGGCAGTATGCCGATGCCATTCCCTTCTGTGACGGGTCTATGTCTATGAAAATGTCAGATCCCATCCCCGGTATGAACCGATTCCCCCTCTGCCACCCAAAGGTGGACGTGGAATCCGTCCGGGATATGATGTCTATATTCTCCGCTTCCAGTGCGGAAAGGAAGCGCACCACTTGCTTTGCATTCTCCGAAGTTACCGTGCATCCCAGATCTGAAAGCGCAGTAATGCCCCTGCTCGTAAATATCACGCTCCGGGGGAAAGACTCCGTGTGCCACTCGCCGTCCCGGAGAAAAGCCACCTCTATCTTCTCATCCCCCGTGTCAAGGCTCTTAAGCCTCCGTGTCAGGATGATCGGCGTCCTGCAGACCAGCTTCGGTTCATAGCTTTTTTCATCAAATCGGCTGATGCCCTTTTCAGAATACTTCCACCCTTCCGGGATTCTTAAGTTTACTGGCGCACCCTTTATTGCCTCCGGGATTACTTCCGGCTCGTCAAGGTCAATCGGCTTTGCGTTTTTCACAAGCTCCATGATGTGCTTTTTTCCCTCTTCTTTTCCGAAGCGCATCAGCACGTCTGACGGATCCTTGCATTTCTCGATATCGCCGCAGGAGAAGATGAATGCCTCGCCGATGAATTCAATGCTGCGCATCCCCTCCAGCACCTTTTTCACGAACGTCTCGCCGCCGCTGTCCTTTTCCTGATGGATGTACACCTTCAGGTCTTGGAGCTTCTCGGCATATTCCGCTTTAAACATGGACGCTCCGGGAGAACCGACCGCAGGAAGTTCCATATACCAAAGGCTCTGCGAATCGCTCTCGCCCTCCACCAGAATGACCGCATCGCCCTTCCTGATCTGCGGAAGCCGCCATTCGCCGTACAAGCCGATCTTCCCTGAGCTTCCCCACTTCCACTTGAACTGCTTCCTTGCATACCGCTTTCTGGTTGCGCCCTCACTGCCGTCCTCGTTGTAATATGGGATCTTCAGGAATGTCGTGCCGTCCCGGTCTTTCCCGGTTGCCGCCTTGCAGTATTCCTTCAGCCATTCCTCCGGCAGTTTCTTTTCAAAGGCATATTGTGCCAGGGAATAGGAGCGGCCCTGCGGCCGTTCCTCCTCCTGCTCCCTGCCATACTGTGCCAGAATCTCCTTGTATGCCTCCGCAGTGTCCGTGTCATGGATCTTCGCATAGAAGTCCAGAAAGTTTCCGCTGATGTCCTCGGAAAAGCAATGCCACTTCCCGGTCTGCAGATCAACTGAGAAACTATTGTTCGTGTCATTGTGGAAAGGGCAAAGCCCGGTCAGGTGGCCGTTCACGATCCTTGACTTTTTGACATGGGCTTTATATTCAGTTGTGTAATCCACGAAATCGTCAATGTTGACTTCTGCCCCGTTCCTCATCTGCTGCATCCTCCGTTTCCCTGACATATTCCCTTGCGGACCGCTCGGTAAAGTCCAGCCGCTCCGGCTTAAGGCCGAGGCGCAACGTTGCATATTCAATGTCAGCCCTCATGCCCTCTGAAATCCTGCCGTCAATAACCGCCAGAAGCACCCGGTCGCACAGCTCCATAGCGATATGCCCTGCCGCAATCCCGAAGTCCCTCTCGAATCCTGAATCAAGCATGAATGCCGGGAAATACAGATGCGGCACTATCGGGATGTCCCCTTTGCTTAAAAATTCATTCCGTGCCAGACTTCTTGCGAATCGGTTATTGAACAGCCGCCCTTCCGCATCGTCCGCATGGAACTGGCTTATGATGAACACTTTCTTCGCCGCTTTCGGATGCATATTGCCGCTCTCTCCCAATGCGCAGAGTCCGCAGTATTCATACGGCTCGTTTCCGCTGCTTCTGGAAAATGTCTGGTAAAGCCTCACCGTCCCAATAAAATGCTGTGAGTATGCGTTCGGGTTCTGGAGGATGTCCTGTGTATCGTCAATCTCGCCGTCCATGATTCCGAGGATGTCGGTAATGACACGCTGGTCGCATTCATCACCCCGGCGCAGGACGTTCTCATCCGTACCGCCCGGAAACATATCCCTTGTAATCCGTCTTCCCATCCTGATCCTCCTTTCTAGTTGAACGGCAGCTCTTCATCTATGCCGTCCGGGATATTCATAAAGCCATCGTCATCGGTGACTGGAGGCGGCGCAGTCCTGCCGCCGCTGCCTCCGCTGTTGCCGGACGATGCGTTTTTGCTTTCCACGAATTCCACCTCTTCCGCAACAACATCCGTGGTATATACCTTCTGTCCGTCCCGGTTCGTATAGCTTCCCGTCTGGATGCGCCCGACTAGCCCCAGCTTCATTCCCTTGTGGAAATACTTGTCTATAAACTCTGCCGTCTTCCCCCACGCTATGCAGGAGGGGAAATCGGCTGTCACTTCATCGCCATCCCTTTTGAAGCGGCGATCCACCGCCAGATTGAAACGCACATAGCTGGAGTTCTGCGTTGCAGAAAGCTCCGGGTCCTTTGTAAGACGCCCTACCAAGATTATCTTATTCATGACTTAACCTCCTTTACCGGCTCCACTCCTGCCAAGGCTCTCAGGCACTCGTTGGCATCCGCAAGGCCGGTTATCTTGCTCGGATTCCCTTTCGGCTCGTACTGCTTAAGGACTTTCATCAGCTCTTTGTTTTTCTGGCCGCCCAGCTCCTTGCACCTGGCGATGATGGCTTCCTGGGCTTCCTTCAGCTTTGCCGCCTCAACCTCATCCGTGGTCTGCCGCTGCTTTGCCGGAGCGTCCCCCTTCAAAGCCCAATCATAGAGCTTCTCCCCGGACTTCTCCGTCAGGACTTCATTCAGCTCAAACAGATGCGTGTTGTCCTTTTCCGCATGGGCAAGGTGGGAATCCTGATCCAGCATGAAAGCCACCGTGTATTCGTACTGGATATCCTTGTCCTGCTGTGCGCCCATGCCGATTTTCTTCGGCACCTGCTTCCCGTTCTTCTCCTCCATGATGTATTCATCCTTCCCCCGTGCCGTTGCCACCACATGGATCGGGGAAAAGAGGATTTTTTCCATCAGCTTCCTATGCTTCGGCTTCCATTTGCCCCAAGCCTGAAAGCTCGTCATCCTCGGCTCATTGTTGACCTGTTCATTTACCCACGTCCACACATGGGTAAGGGAATCCACGATCAGTACCTTGTAGCCGCTGGAAATTGCGAGGTCTACCGCCTCCATGTATGTATCAATAGAAAACTCATCCAGATCAATCAGGTCGTACTGAAACTCATCTGCATAATAATTGTTCCGGGTTCCTTCTGAACCGATGTATGCAATCTTGCTTCCACCGGCCCCTGCAATGCCGATCCTCTCGGCGATCCCGGTTGCCACCCGGAGTGCGGAGTAGCTTTTGCCGCTGCCGCTGGGACCGGTAATCACTGCCTTGATGTAGACCTGATCCCTTTTCGCTGTCTTAAATTCCATTTTTCTTGCCATGACTATCCCTCCTCGCTTTCATTTTCCGGCTCTGAAAAGCCGTCCTCGTCCACGCTGCCAGCATATTCCTCTAATGGAGAGCGGAAGCTCCCTGCGCTTTCATAAAGGTCATCGCTGATCCGCTTCGCCTCTGCCGCCATCGTGACCGCCGCCACAATGGTATCCGCCAGCGCATTGGAGATACTCTCCGTCCTTTCAATTGCCCGGATATCATCATCCGAGGACAGATTTATCAGGAAAGTTTTCATTCCGTCACTGACCGATTTTATCTGTCCGTTCAGGACGCACATTGCTTCGGCGAGGATGCCGTATCCCTCGTGACGGTTCTTGACCTTTCCGGGTTTCTGTGCCTTAACGATATCGTGGGCAAAGTCGATCATGACGCTGGTGTTCTCTTCCAGATTCCTTTCTGAGGAAAGGCGGCAGTCCAGCTGGTACTGCCCGTTCTCATCGGTTTCTTTATACATTCCTGCCCCTCCTCTCGAATGCCTCCTTCAGCTTGTCCTGCTTCTTGGTGTCCTTTTTTGTCCGGCTCACGATGATCTCGTCATAGACATTCAGAATTCCCAGCACGTCCTCCGGGATGCCGTCATCAGACTCCGCCACTTCCCTCATGGTAGAATTGAGCGTCCTCCAGTCCACGGTTTCCTTTACGATTTCCCCGAATCCGTTCTCCTTCAGGACGGCAATCTTATCAAGCCCCTCGGCTTCCAGATCCTCCTGCGCCCGGAAGCTGTATTTTCCCTGGACTTTCGGCGAGTAGACAAATCCCTCATTGGTTGCGCTGTCCTCTCCGATCTCCGTAATTGCCGCCGCAAGGTCAATCTGAATCTGCTTGTATTCCTCCTCTGCCGCAGCCTTTTCTTTCGCCAGACGCTCCTTCCTTTCCCTGATTTCCTCATACTGATCAATTAATTCTTTTACTTTTCCCTGTGCCATGATTATCCTCCTTACTTGAAAAATTCCTTCCAGTTATCCACAATCTTTGTGGCTAAGTCCTCTTTTTTCCGCAGGGCTTTCGTGATCTTCTCGTCCACGCTGTTCTCCACCACCAGATCAATGTACGTGCAGATATTCCTCTGCCCAATCCTATGAATCCGGGAAAGGCTCTGCTCATAAGTGGCATAGTTGTAATTCTTGCTGTAGTAGACGCAAGTGTCCGCCGCCGTGAGCGTGATGCCGGTCCCTGCCGTGTCAATCTGCCCGATGAACAGCACGGTACTTTCGTCCGTCTGGAACTGCTTCACGATATCCCCACGGTCTTCCTTCTTAATCGCCCCATAGATGCTGACTGATTTTTTGTCTTTCGGCAGGGTTTTCTTCGCCAGCTCCATGATCGCTTCCACTTCCGCAATGAACCGGGCAAATACGACCAGCTTCTTTCCTGCCTCCACAACATAGTCCTCTATGATGTCCTTCAGCGCATCCAGCTTCGCCGTGCTGACCAGCTCCGGCCTGTCCGAATCATCCTTTACAAGAAAGCCCCCGGTCAATTGCTGCAGCCGCAGGAGGCGTGTCAGGACGGTTGTTGCCGATACCTGGCCACCGCTTTCCAGCTCTGCGACAGAATCCCTTTTCAGGGCATCGTACAGCTTGCGCTCTTTCCCGGACATTTCAATGTTTCGGACTTCAAAGGTCTGCTCCGGGAGGTCAATCGCCTCCTCTTTCGTGATCCTGAACGCAATGGAGTGTTCTTTTTCAATCAGCCCATCCAGATCCCGGTAACGTACAATCTGCTTATTGTTGAAGCCACCCATCTGGCAGTAGTGGTTCTTGAATGCCCAGAACTGATCGCCGAATACGGACGCATCCAGAAAACGGTACTGCGACCAGATATCAATGGCATTGTTCTGTACCGGGGTCCCGGAGAGGATGAGCTTGTACCTTGCCTGATCGCCCAGCTTATGGATCGCCTTGGACTGCTTGCTGTCGTGCGTCTTGATGCGCTGGCTCTCGTCACAGATGATCATGTCGGCATCGTATTTCTGCAGGGACTCAAAAATATCATCCCTCCACACGGATTCGTAGTTGATAACCGCCGCTTTCAGCTTCGGGTATCGGTAACGCTCCAAGTCGGAGATTGCTTTCAGCCGCTTCCGCTTATCCCCAAGGAGCGTCTGCACCGTAAAAGGAAAGTCCGCAAATTCCTCCAGCTCTTTTGGCCACACAGCCACCACGGAAGTAGGCGCAATCACCAGAACCTTTTTTACATAGCCGCCTTTATAGGCCGCCCCGGCAATTGCAATCGCTGTCAGGGTCTTACCGCACCCCATTTCAAAAAGGAGCGCAAATCCCTTATTAACATTCGCTTCCATTCATCACTCTTTCCCTTTCTTCTTTTCTTTCCGCACAACATAGACGCACTGATCCACACGGTATGTATCATAAATATCCGCTTCGTTTTTTGACCGCCTCGTTGCGTTGATGGTTGACAGTTTCTTTTTCGCTTCCGCACTCGTGTCATACTCGAAGCACATATTTTTATGGTTGGACTGGATGAACGCTTCAATTGCGATGCGCTCATCGCTTTTCTTCCCATACTTCGCTTCTTTCTTTGGCGGCAGCTTCACGTTATAACGCAGTTGCATACCTTCATCACTCCTTCCTCTTGGGAATACATAATTTACAAAATTCTTATTTTCATCGGTCACCATATCCGAATAAGTCGCACCGTCAGTGCCAGGGATTACCGCATCAAGGCTAACTGCCTGAATGCGCCGCCCCTGCTTTTCCAGCTCGTGACCGATTGCCGACCGCATATTCTGGTATGCGACCGTCCTGAAAGCCCATCGGTGGAGGTCTGGACGTGTGAACCACAGCCTTACGGCCCGGAGAAAGCGGAAGATTACAATGTCATACCACTCATCTTCAGGAAGCCGCCGCATCCGCAGATATTCGCCCACCATATGGTGGTTTTCTGTTATAAACGCACATTCCTCTTCGCTGAGTTCTATGTCCGCAGTACCCCCCCACGAATGGGGCTGTGTTCCATTCCCAATATCTCCACCTCCTTGCTACTTTCGGCTTAGTTGCTCCGGGAGAGTCCTTCCTGAATAGTTGGAAAATCCCTGCTCCAAATATGTGACCTTCTTTAACTTCCGGCCGGAAACTCCGTATTTTGCAGGATATCCGAAAAGGTTTATGTATCCTGCCAGATCGTCCCTTTCCGCTTCCATTGCCTTTGCCACCTCATACAATGCCCTGCAGTCATCAATTGCCCGGTGCGAATTCTCCACCTTTGTCCCCAGCCCATACTGCTCGATGGCACTTTCCAGCTTATGCGGAAACTTGTGCCGATCCCGGTACACGGTCAGCGTGTCAAGATAATCCGCATCATTGAATACCAGAAGCCATCCCGGATTTTTCTCCCTGTGCCGCAGGATCGCATAGCATAAGAACATCAAATCAAACTGTGCATTATGCGCCACGAGCAGGACGTTTCCCTTGTCGGATTCTTTCCCCGGCTCTGCCATCCTGATAAACTTACGGACAGCATCCTCTTCAGGAATCCCCTGCGTGGCAAGCTGCAGATCTGTGATCCCCGTCAGGTTTATGATTTCGTCCGGCAGTTGCGGCTTGGAATACAGCTGTATAAATTCGTCAAAACTGTCTGTATTTCCGCTTTTGTCCACGCTCATTGCCGCCAGCTCTATGATCTGGTCATCCTTGTCGGAATCAAAGCCTGTGGTCTCAGTATCGAAAAATATGAGCCTGTCATATTTTTCAAATAGTGAATTAAACATTAAACTGCTCCTTTCTTTTAGGTTGAATGATTAACAATTACCCCGGAGGAATCCTCCGAATTTATCTGAAGGGCAATGCCCTCAAATACATAAAGTACGCATGGAAGCGAGATGCCGTTTCCCCACATTTTATACATTTCACTATCGGACGGCTCTGATTTGAGCCACCGCCTGATTGCCTTTTCATCCTTTGGCAGCTTCGTGCCTTTCGCCCTGCCGACTAATGCCCACCAATCAGCAAACACCTTCGTCCAGAAAGCCATATCCGAAGCGGAAGGGTCTGCATCCGAAAGCCCATCCACCCAATTATCCGGGAAGCCCTGAAGCCTTGAACATTCCAGCGGCATGAGCCGCCTTGCCACCGCATCCAGTATGATGTCCTGCGGACCGTTAAAATCCCGACTCCTTAAACATCCGCTTGTGTCGCTCTCCTTATATTCAGAATATGACTGCATCGCAAAAGCCACAGCATGGTGGTCTATGGTATTCAACGTGAAGCTCACTTCCTTATTCACTCCGCTGCCCTGCGGACCGTTCTTGTCCTCCCGGCCGATCATATTGCCCTGCAAGCAGTACACACCATCTATAACCACGATGCCGCCTTGGTTGCACGTTGGATTTCCACCGTGGCAGTCCAGCGTCCGGGAAGTGTCTGCCTCATAAATGCCGCTGTGCGGATTCGGTGAGTTCATGGCGTTGGATGCCTGGGACCCGATGCCATAGCATTTTGGCAGGATTGCACATGGCACTGTATCGCCTCCCGATCCTGACCGCAGCGTTGGCGAGACTTCTGAAATAGACTGATTATACATATCCAATGCCACCACTCCCACGCAAGCCTGGCCGGTTTTTGGATTCCCCGTGGAAAGGCATGGCGTCTTTTCAACAAAGGCTGTCGGGTCCTGCGTGATATGGAATCCCACCGTCTCCGCTTCCAGCACCATCGGCACATTGTTGCCGCCCGTTCCCATCTGCCCGGTAAGCGTTTGGCACTTGCCGTCCTTGGAAATGCTCACCCTGCTGTCCTGCGGATGGTTCTCAACTGGGAATATCACGCCCCCCCTGCTTGCTTTTCCAGCACCCACTTCAAAAGCGGCGGCAATTCCTTGTGTTTCTTTTCTGCTCTCCGTAAAATTCCGAGACAAGCCTTCTCGCTCAAAGAGTATCTTTCCGGCGCATTCCGAACTAAAATCTGCGACAAGAAAGATTCGTCTTCTGCGCTGGGGGACTCCCCAAAACTGCGCATCCAGCACCCTCCAAGCAATGGAATACCCATCTCCCACGATTGCCCCTTCGTTTCTCCACTTTCCTTTCGGAGGTCGAGGAATAGAAACTCCCGGCTCTGCGATCCCGGCGATTTCTTCGAGGACGCATCGGAAGTCCTCTCCCTTGTTGCTGGAGAACGCTCCGGGGACGTTTTCCCACACCATGTACCTTGGCTTTCCATGTTTTTTCCTCATCTCCTTCACTACCCTGATATAATCCATGAACAGAACCGACCGCTCCCCTTTCAGCCCCTGCCGCCGCCCTGCTATGCTCATGTCCTGGCATGGAGAACCGCCGCTTATGATATCCACCGGGGGAAGCTCCGCACCGTTTACCATGCCAATATCCCCGATGTGCTGCATTTCTGGGAATCTTGCCCTTGTTACCTTGATTGGGAAAGGCTCTATTTCAGAAGCCCACAAGGACTTGATGCCGCACATTCTCGCCGCCAGTTCAAATCCGCCGCTCCCGGAAAATAATGCGCCGTGCGTTATCTCCTGCACTGTCCCCTTCCCCCTTTCTGTGGACTGCCACCCCAGCCCATTTTCTTGCCGCACCAGTGGCAGTGCGTGTGGTTCATCTGCACCCTCTTTCCGCATTTCGGGCAGAGCCACACGCCGTTTCTCCTGACTGGTCTGTCCTCATAGCAGAACGTTGTCAGCATATCGCTGTACTGTGCGGCAAGGTCATGGTAATCCTGAAGGGTACTCTCCAGCTCCTCCGCCGCATCCTCCTGAAAAGGTTCTTTTATCACTCCAAATTTCAGCAACACATTATTGATCTGCATTTCCCATTTTCCTGCCGCCATCAGTGCGCCACCTCCCTTGGAGGTTCTGCCATACCAAATACCATAAGTGCCATGTTCGCCGCCCGGATCTGATGGGCATACAGATTCGGCTTGACCGGGTACTCTGCCATCGGCTTCAAATCCTCTGCCGGACGGATGCGCTCCCGATCCACCGCCTCCTGAATCTGTGCCAGCCTTTCCATTTCCTTTTTCGCCGCAGGAATCAGGCCGCCGTTGTGGTACAGCTTATCCAGCAGCTGGAGCGATGCCCTTCCGTACCACCAGCCTTTCTGCTTGTCCTTGGACATCATCTTCCATGTCTTTATGACGGCCTCCTCTTCCTTTGTTGCCTTGACAAATATGTAGCCGCCATCCAGTTTCATCATCATTCCTGAATCACTCCCTTTCCGTGTAGAAGATATGTTTCCCATGCTTGAACAGCCTCTTAAGGTTCTCCTGATGCCATGTGGAATCGCTTTCGCTTTCAAAATACAGTGCGCCCCGGCTTTCATCCCAGTGGTCATACATCACCATCCCCAGCGCATCCCAGCATCCTTCATCCGGCTCTAACCGTTCATACCGCCCATTCTCATATGCAGTAAACTGGCGTTCCTGCGTTATAACCTCTTCGATGGAGTCCGGGAACTTGTCGCTCCATACACGGTTCAGGACTACCAGAATCACCAGTGCCTTCCCCTCCACATCCTCACCTTCGGCTTCAGCCATTGCGATCCGGGCAAGCATCTCCGACTCATCGGCATCCCAATCCATGCTTGCTATTGCAGTCTGGGATACAGTCGGGGCTTCCTGCTGTTCCTGAACGGAAGCATCCGGCGGCCTTATACTCCCTGCATCCATGACCGCCGCTGGTATTTCCGCAGACGGAGAACCCTGCATTCCGAACACTGCCGCCCCTACCGCCAGTCCACCAATCCCTACCGCCGCCACTGCAATCCACTTATACAGCCGCCGCCTTTTCCACCTTCTCCTTCTTGCCCGGATATCGGTTCTCCTGCGCTTTCGCCGCCCTGCTTCTCCTGAGAACCGATAGACAGCAGTCCGTGAACCTCTTCTGATATCCATCTTCATACACCACCTTCACTTTCACTTCTTTCTGCACATCATCACCGCCTTTTTAATTTTCTTCTTGACATTGCCGGGATGCCGTTTTATGCTCTCTAGGCTTCTTGGGTCCCGGAGTTTTGAGAGAGTTCTCCACGCTATGGAAGAGAACCCTTTCAGGATTTATGCTCCCTGAGTATTCTTTGGGGTAGCCCTTATGCCCTGCCCTGTTGAGTGCGGATCGCTCCGCCGCCAGACTGCTACAGCCGCCGCAGGTCCCGGCGCATCTGGTGTCTCACACCCTGCGAATTGCCTCCGAACCGAGATTTTTTTACTTGGGTCTGCCGTTCTCCACCCCAATTTCGACACTTCCTGAACAGGGACAGTCCATGCCGAGCGGACTTATTGCATCGGCTCCGCCGAACCAGCGTTTTTATACGAGGACGCTGCACCCCTCGGTATTACCTATTCAGTTGTGATATTTACTGCTTGCCAGCCAGTGCTTCCTGAATCTCCATGCCGCTGATCAGCGCATTCATGATGACCAGCAGGATCGGCTTTTTGTCTTCCGGCAGCTTCTTATAAACCGCCAGCACCTTTTCAGCATCATCCAGTTGTTCCTGCGTATAGCCATTGACATCAATTGTATTCATAGTGATCTCCTTTCTGTTAGGCTTGCTGATATGGTTTCTCTCGACTATTTTACGTCTAGTTAAAACTATTGTCAAGAGTTTTTGTTGATTGCTCGACTTTTTGTTGACAGCTCGACTTTTTTATCTTATAATTTCCAACATGGAGGTGAACAAATGGACAAGCGAATAAAAAAAATAAGGCGAGAGCTTGACCTTACTCAGCAAGAATTTGGCGATAGAATAGGAGTGAAACGAAATACAATCGCCACATATGAAGGTGGACGAAGTACTCCGATAGATTCTGTGATCTCTCTTATTTGTCGTGAATTCAATGTAAACGAAATATGGCTTCGCACCGGCCAGGGGGAAATGTTTAAAGCTGCTCCTAATAAAGTGCTAGATTCCCTTGCCGAAGAATATGGGCTGACTCATGGCGAGTACGTCCTGATTGAAAAGTTCGTGAACCTGAAGGCAGAGAAGAGGGCTGCTGTCGTGGATTACATACTCGAAGCCGCCGCCGCAATGCAGGGAGAGGGAGCAGATCCAGAGCAGCCGGCAATCCTCGACTCGGAAACAGCCACGGACGAAGAGAAGATGGAGGCATACCGGGATTATCTGGAGGGAAAAAAGGAAAAGCGGAGGGAAGCGAATTAATATCGCATTTATGCTTTTAGAACCCAATTGGAAAAAATTTATTTAAGGAGGCGTTACTCATGAAAAGAAAATTTATCTGCATGGCACTTTGTGTGTCATTGGCAAGCCTAACGGCCTGCACCGCTACAGATCAGTTTTCAGAGGAACTGTCAAAAGCGCAGCAGGAGCAGGAGGAACTTTTGGATGAAGCAAAAGAAAAACAGAAAGATCTTATGGATTCGTTGACCGGGCAAAAGGACGATGTTTCCGAAGAGCCGCAGACCGAAACGGAAGAACCTCAAAAAGAAACAGAATCTTCAACGCAGGATGTAGAGCCGGAGACAGAGTCCCCGGAGGATGCTAAGAAAGAAATCGCCAGCGGCGCACACGAAATCGCCGGAGCGAAATTTTTCTTTTCAAAATCCGTCAATAATGATGTGACTGGAAAGTGGCGCATCTCGACCGTAAACACATCAATGAGCGCAGAGGAATATGCGCTGGAATACTACAAAGAATTGTTCGCCTCCGATGATGAAATACACGGTATCGTAAATTTTGCGCTGAATACCACCAGCCGGATTACCGTTCTGGACTCCAAAACATTAGATGTATCAATCCTTGAATATGTGGATGGAGAGGAACATGACGCAAAGGAGCTTTTTGGCGGCACGGTACTTGGGAAGTTTTTTGTTGATATAGAAACTGGCGATGTAAAAGAAGCCACAGAATGAGGTGCGGCATGATACAATTCGGAGACTGGAAGGGAAACTTTCACAATGATTTTGAACAAGTGAAACGGATAGAAGCCGCCCGGTCTAAGAAATTCCGCAAAGCGATCATATCTATTGACCGCAAGAACGGTCGGATGCAAATCCAGGGAGCAGCAGCAGAACCTTACTCTACTACCCTGAATGAATGCTCCTGCGAGGACTATTCCAGACGGCATCTTCCTTGTAAACACATTTATGCCCTTGCGTTTGAAATGGGATTAATGGACGGTCTGCCGGAATATGATAAATGTGCCGCAGGGAGCTTCCGACCACAGGACGAAATGAACCGTCTGAAAAACTACTATGCGGCAGGAGCAATAAAAGCGGCAGACTATATCGCAATATGTCGTGTTCTGTCAAAAATGAAAAAATAAAAACCGCCAGCTCCTCCGGCAAGAAGAGCTGGCGGCAGATTCCCTCGGAGTGACCGAAAAAGAATCATTCAACCCAAGAATATTCTAACACCTTTCGGCCGTTTCGACAAGAGAAAGGTGGTCTATATGCACTTTGCTATTTACGGACGGAAGTCCGTCTATTCAGATAAATCAGATTCTATCAGCAATCAGATCAGGATGTGCCGGGAGTATATTGACTTCAAATTTCCGGGAAAATCCGAAAGCGTGACCGAGTACACGGACGAAGGACTGACCGGGGCCAACACGAACCGCCCCCAGCTCAAGGCAATGCTGAAAGACATCTCGGACGGTCTGCTGGATGTTCTTGTAGTCTACCAGCTGGATCGTCTGTCCAGGGATGTCCGGGACTTCGCCAATATCTATGCGGCTCTGGAAGAGCGGCACGTCATGTTCGTTTCTATTAAAGAAAATATTGATACAGCCACGCCGATCGGGAAAGCCATGATGTATGTCACGATGGTATTTGCACAGATGGAACGGGAAACCATCGCCGCAAGGGTCACGGACAATATGATGGGGCTTGCCCGAAGAGGTCTGTGGACTGGCGGCACGACTCCGGCAGGGTACACTTCGGAACGGATTGAGATTGGCGGCAAAAAACACGTTGCTCTCGTCCCTGATCCTGAAGGAGCGGAGTGGGTACGCTGGCTGTTCGACACATTCTTGGAAAATCATTATTCCCTATCACGCATGGTCACGGCTTTCAGCAAGCAGGGGATAACAGCACCCGGAGGCGGCTTCTTTGCTTCCGGCCAGCTCCACCGAATACTTACCATGCCATACTGCGTGGAAGCCACCCCGGAAGTTTACGATTATTTCGCAGGGCTTGGATGCAAGATTGACCCCGGCTCCCCCAGGGAAGCGTGGGACGGAAAGCACGGCGTTATGACGTATGGACGCCACACCGTCAATTCAAAAAAGGTTTCCGTACAGCCAAAAGAGGAATGGACGGTCTGCATCGGGATTCACGAGCCGATTATTCCTGCGGATAAATGGCTGGCTGTTCAAGAACGGCTCCGCAGTAATACTTTCAACAAAAAACAGAAATATGACACGCCGCTTCTGAAAGGAGTCCTCCGCTGCGCCAAGTGCGGATGCCTTATGAAGGTTGACAGGAAAAAAACGAAAAAAGGCGTGTCCTCTTCCTACTCCTGCACAAGCCGGGCCATCTATGGAAAAGAAAGGTGTGACATGAGCCAGATCGTCTGTAGGCGGCTGGACGAAAAGGCACTGGACATTTTCAGAAAGATAGATGCAGATCCTGATTCCATCATGCAGTACGTTTGTGAGCCGGAGCATGAGCTTAAGCTAGAGTGGCGAGACTTCGCTTCGGAGATTGCCCCATATAAAGCGAAAATCGCCCGTCTGACGGCTTTTCTTTCAGAAGTGGAGGAATCCTCGGCGGCAAAGCATATCGTAGCGCAAATCGAGGAATTGGACGCAAATATCGAAGCCCTGAAGCGTGAGGAAGCCCTGCAGGAGGTCGAGAAACGCAGGATGGTAAGTGCAGAGCAGGGAGCGGAGCAGAAGGCAGCGGAAGTGCAGAAGCTGGTGCGTGGGATGTCCGGCTTTACGTCGGCAGAGCGGAATGAAATCATAAGGGGAGTAGTCCGGGAAATGACATGGGACGGCGAGACCCTTTTTCTTAGGCTTTAAAAATTCCTCTTTTTGCCACTAATGGTTTGCCTTTTGCATCTGTCGCCAGCATATATCCGGTCACCTCTGCATCCACCGCCTGCATACGATACAAATCAATACCGTCTTGTTCTTTTCCTGTAATAAAGTTTTCACATAAAAACGCTCTTATCTCATCTTCTGCACCTTCCATTTGAAAATTGCTGCCGCCGAAGTTTCCATCCAGAAAAAACATCCCGTATTCTTCCAGCAGAAAAGGCTGATATCCTGCAAATAACGATTCTGCCGCCAGTTTTCCTCCTTTTTCGGCATTGGATTTTAACCCGT
>Ga0137307_100488_pt1 | contig 51754 bp, 42 predicted proteins | sample NAcewD2O_March_2_FD_97180 | JGI IMG/M metagenome (GOLD analysis project Ga0137307, IMG submission 97180) | Mouse cecal microbial communities from Vienna, Austria - N-Acetylglucosamine amended D2O_March | ecosystem: Host-associated > Mammals > Digestive system > Large intestine > Cecum | place... | reverse complement strand
GATTTGCATTTTATAATAAAAATTTGTCAAATTCAAGCCATGAACATATATAAAATTTCATATTGCCAAATTGTCTCTTTTCCAATACACAGATAATTGAACTGCAGGGATGTTGTTCGAGGCCTTAGAAAGCCTTAGTTTGTTTGGTGTGATATGCATCGCCATCCGGTATTTCGGTGCGTTCGCGCCGTTATTTCCCCGACATAGTGTCGGGGGGCAGTCGTTATACCACATTGCCGCACTGATTGCAGTCTGCGCCGCATCGGGTGCAAATGCCTACCATAAGCATGGACCGCGAAACGAATGCTGGCGCGGCACCGCCGTCAAAAACTGGGCGGAGATTAAAAAGCGCTACCATTTGGATAAAAAAGGCCGCCCCCAGTTGGGGCTGCTTTTTTTATTCCTTTATCTTGTTCTTTAGATGAACCAGTTCGATAAACATATATATATCTGACGCGGCATACAGCAACAGTATTATGGCCAGGGTGTATATCATCGTAATCGCACCAACCATGGGAAAGAACATCAGCAGTACCGCCAACAGGAACAATACAACCGCAACAGTTAAATCCATTGCATAATGCCCCACACGTGCACGCGCCATATTTATCGCAAATATCAGAGCCTTGATAGCCTTAAACAACAACAGCGCGATAAACACATATACAATACCCATAAATGAATCCACCGGATATGCACAGAATAAAACACCCAGAATTATGTTTACCAGGCCGAAAATAACATCAATCCAGCCACCACCGGGCGCGCGCGATACCATAAAGCCGGCAATCGTACGATACAGCCCAAACAGTATCAATGCAACGCCGATGATAAACGTCATCATTGACAGCATTGCAATCGGACGAAATACGATAAGAATCGCCGCAAAACCCAGCAGTGCCGCCTCGCATATCAGCAGGGGCGCGCTGCGGTTATATAAATCCTGAATATATGAATACATTGGATTGCGTCGGGCCATCCGGCGTGTATCCGCGGCTCTGCTATTACTTTTTTTTGATTTTTGTGCTGCCATTGTTTAGTTCCTTTGTTTTTCTTTACGGTTATTTTATCATAAAAATCCCGATTTCCCGCCAGGCTTCTATTCCCGCCCTATTCTGCCGACGCAATCTTTAGCCCCAGGTTTTCCGGGCTAAGCTTGCCTGTTGCCGCCAGAACTGCAAAATATGCAGCCACCTTGCCATGACGGGCCCGCGTTAGTGACACACGCGAATTCAGCAACTCCTGCTCTGCGTTTAAAACATCCAATACGGTACGACGACCACGCGCCTGCTCTTCACGCGTTCCCTCCAGCGCCAGCTCGTTTGCCCGGGCAGCCGCCTGGGCCGCGCTTATCGCAAAGGTTTGCGCATCATACATATTCCACGCCTGGCGCAGACGCTCTACAATCGTGCGGCGCGCATCAATTGCCTGGTCTTGAATTCCGGCGACAGTATGACGTACTTTTTCCACATTTGCCGATGCGTTACCCTTATCGTATAGTGGCATGCTAAGATATATACCAACGCGTCCATCGCGCAGTTTGTCGGCAATTGGAATATCGTTTATCTGTACCGCAGATGCCTTTATATCCACTGACGGCATGCGTGATTTGCGCGCAACAGTAATATTTTCACGGGCTGCCGCTTCTTGCGCATTCAGCGCCATAATAACCGGATGATTACGCATGGCATATTCTTCGGCGGCCTCGACGGATGCCGGGAATAAATGCTGAATTTTTTTCAGACTAATCTCTGTATATTTTTCTTCGTCGCGCCCATATATTCGCCGAAAGGTTTCCAGCGCATTGTCATATTCCGCACGCGCATCTATGGTTTGATATTTCGCCCCCTCCAGACGGGCCGCCGCCTGGGCGACATCTGTCGCGGTTAGTACGCCAACCTCCTGCTTTTGACGGCACAAATCATAGTATTCCTGTAAAACGCGCTGATTGTTCTTTTTTAAATTCCACACCTCTTCCGCATTTAAGACACTGATATAGGCATTGATAGCATCCAGAAACACCTCCTGCTGCGTTGCATACAGTGATGCCTGGCGGGCGGCGACAATACCCTTGGCGCCTTTTATTTTTGCCATTGTGGAAAAGCCCTGGAACACATTCTGCTGAAATGTTGCCCCTATCTCTGTCGGAACGGTGTCGTATGTATGTTCCATAAACTTGGTCCGTGCCAACGACGCGCTAGCGGACAGCCCCAAATATGGCTTTGTTTCCGTTCGTGCCGCGTCCAGTTCACTGGATGCGACGCCAACAGCGGCGCGTGCCTCTGATATTACCGGGTTGCTGTCATATACCCCCTGCAGGGCGGAATATACATCGGCCCGTGCCGGCACAGATGCTGCCAGCACAACCGCCAAATTAAAATACAATATGTTTTTCATGCTCTTTCCTTTACCTATAGCGTGGTTTTAAACTTCTTAATGGCAACAACCCATATAACAATCCCGACTAAAATCATCACCAATGAATGCTGCGCAAAATAAGACCAATCGGGTCCCTTTAAAATAATACTGCGCACCATGTATGAATAATGGCTTAGCGGGTTAATATAGCTTATATACTGCAACACCGCAGGCATGTTTTCCGTAGGAATCAACGCCCCCGACAGCATCAGCGCCAAAAACGCAACTATCACAATCCCCAGCAGAGCCTGCTGCTGATTTTTGGTAAAGTTAGCCAGCAGTACAGCGATTGCAGTGCCCGGGATGCAAAACACCAAGAAGCCCAGGACAAACATCAACCCCGAGCCAACAAACGGCAACCCAAACACAATCAGCCCTATTATCAAAATCGATAGCATTATTAAAAACGACACCAGAATATACGGGACCACTTTGCCAAGTATTATGTCATACTTAGACACAGGGCATGAAATCAGTGTTTCAATGGTTCCGGTTTCCTTTTCTTTGGCGATTGAAATTGTTATCAGCACCAACAATGCAATAAACACCAAAATCGCAATCAGGGATGGCACCATAAACCACTTGGTATCCAACTGGGGGTTAAATAGAATGCGCATATCAAACGCAATGGGCGTTGCCGGCAGCGCATAGCCCATTTCATTTGCGGCGCGTACAACAACCCCTTGCAAATAAGCCTCTATGCTTTGGGCTTTCAAAATATTCATGGAATCTATCAGAATCTGAATTTCACCGCCGCCACGCATAACCGCCCGAGTCAATCCACCGTCGGGTGCAACAATTGCAACATCGGCCTTGCCGCTTTGGACGGCAGCAACCACATCCTTGTCCGTATTGGGTGCACGCACGAACCAGCCGGAGCCAATAGCATGATTGTAAATCTTTTCCATCATCACATCATGTGCACCGGTATCAACCGCCAGACGTAAATTCTTAGCCTCCAGCGTTATGGCCCCGCTAAGCACGACTAACTGTACCGCGGGCATTACCATAACCGCCACCAGCAGTACCGGGTCACGCAGCAGCCCTATTATCTCTTTCTTAAAAAAGCCCCACAACTTATTCATTCCAAGGTCCTTTTAAAGCGTCCCAGACAAGCCACCATTAACACAAAAGCCTGTAGTCCCAACAGCGCAAACAGCACCCATAAATCTATAATTGAGCTTCCCTTTAGAAACTGGTCCCGGGTTATATCCATATAAAAGCGCGCGGGAAACAATGATGAAAACATCTGATAGCCACGGTTCATATATTCCACCGGGAAAACAAACCCGGACAACACAACAGTCGGCAGCAGGCCTATTATGCATGCGAACTGAATTGCAACCTCCTGCTTGTGGGTGGAAATGGATATAAACAGCCCTATTGCCAAATAACCCAAAATAAACAGCAAAGTCCCCAGGACAAGCGTTACATAATGTCCCGCAAACGGAACGCCAAATATCACACGCGCAACAATAAAAACCAATATAAATCCAACAAAGCTCAAAATCGCATAGGGCAGCACCTTGCCCAATATAATCTCCAGCGATGTTGCCGGCGTTGATAGCAGCATTTCCATTGAGCCGCGCTCCCATTCACGACATATAGTAAGCGTGGTTAGCATTATTGCAACCAGGGCAATAATAACCGCCGATAATCCAGGCACAGAAAACCAGCGTGAATTTAGTTCCGGATTAAATAGATAGCGCGTCTTAAAAGACATGTTTTGCGCAACCGCACTGTGGGGAATATCCAAAATCTTGAGATAGGCCTTTTGATTTATAGTGTGCAGATAGTTTACAACCGCCATAACAGATGAATTATCTGCACCGTCTAACAATATCTGAACATGACCGGTACCGCCGCCCAAAACATCTTTTTCAAAATCCGGCGCCACAGATACCATAACACGCGCACGCTCATCTACAATTTTGGCAAATCCTTCTTCGGGATTATCTATGGCAAAGGGTCGAAAGTAATTCGAACTGCCAAACGTTTCCAGCAACCGTCGCGAACTTTCAGTTCTGTCCGCATCATGATAGGCCATATTGATAGACTTTACATTGAACTCGATTGAATTACCCAATATAAGAACAATCGCCAGCGGCAACATCAACGCCATCAACAACGTAAACGGGTCACGAAATATATGCTTGAACTCTTTTGAAAATATTGCCCCCATACGGCGCATGGAAAATATCTTCATCGGTTCTGCCCTTCTACTAGTCTTATAAATACATCTTCCAGCGACGGCTGAATCTTCTCGATGTCAAAATCGCCCTTGTACTGGCGCAATGCCGCACTAACATTTACCCCGTCTTTGAACTTTACATGCCAGTGGCGTCCGTATGGCTCGCATATTTCCATATTGGAATCAATATCCATACTCATTCGGTGCCCGCGCGGCGTAAAGTTATATAAAGAATCACCAAATGTCTTCTTCTTCAAATTCGCGGGCGAATCCACTGCAATCAGTTCCCCCGCACGCATCAGCGCAATACGGTTACAGTTTTCCGCCTCATCCATATAATGCGTGGTAACGAAAACGGTCTTGCCACTGGCGGCTAAATCTTTTATCAGGCGCCAAAAACGATTTCTGGAAACCGGGGCGACACCTGCGGTGGGCTCGTCTAGAAAAACAATTTTTGGGTCATGCAGTAACGACACACACAGCGCCACCTCCTGCTTGATTCCGCCGGGCAAATCTTTAACAACCGTATTCAGCTTTTCTTTAAAGCCTATGAATTTCAGCAAACGCTCACGGCTGCTTAAATACTCTTCCCGCCGCAGGCCCCGCAATGCCGCCGCAAAATCGAAATTTTCCTTAACAGACAATCCGTCATATAGCGTAAATCGCTGGGACATATAGCCCACTTTCTGCTTTATTATATTTTCACGCCCGGCGACAAAGCGTTCTCCGTCAATTATTACATCGCCGCGACTGCCTGGCAACAGGCCGCACAAAACGCGTATTGTTGTTGTCTTGCCGGCACCATTTGCCCCCAGGAAACCAAATATTTCACCCGGCGCCACACAAAAGGACACATCGCGCACGGCATAAAAATCGCCAAATATCACGGACAAATTTCGGACGTCAACAATAGAAGGCTTCATTTTTCGCCTCCTCGCTTTAAGAAAAACTCGTCAAAATTTGCACATCTATAACGATTTAGCAAATCCCTGGGCTCGCCCGCCCCCAGTACGCGCCCCGACTCCATCAGCACAACTTCGCTGCAGCGTTCCGCCTCGTCCATATAGGCCGTTGTCATAATTACCAAAATCCCCTGGGCAAGGGATGCATGCAGCAAACTCCAGAATTCACGCCGACTTATCGGGTCTACGCCGTTCGTCGGCTCGTCCAGCAGCATTACCTTTGGCGAACGCAATAAAGCACACATCAGCCCCAGCTTCTTATACATCCCCCCCGACAAATGTCCGGCCGGTCGGTCTAAAAATTTATCCAGCCGCGCCAGATGAACCAGTTCCTGCTTTTTCTTTGCATATTCTGCATCACCAATACCATAGAGCTTTTTAAAGAACTCCAAATGTTCGTTAACGGATAAATCGGCATACAGGCTCTGGCTCTGGGGCATATAGGCTATATTTTCTGCAAAATCAGCAAAGCGCATAGCACGACCATCGGCCACATATTCTATATTTCCCGCCCCTGCACGCATCAGACGCAGCATCAATCTAAACAACGTTGTCTTGCCCGCCCCCGCCGGCCCGATTATGCCATATAGCTTTCCTGTTTCAAAACGCATAGAAACATTATCCAAAGCAGATATGTCTTTGAACTTTTTCGAAACGTTTGAAATATTGATTTCAACATTATTCATCTACCAGCGCACTTTCAATCGTCATCCCGGCCTTTAAAGTCAAATCTGAATTTTCAAACTGAACCTTTACACCATAAACTAGTCGCGTACGCTCTTCACGCGTCTGAACATTTTTGGGTGTAAACTCGGCCTCTTCGCTGATTTTTATAATCTTGCCTTGAAACTGTTTCCCTTCGGCCTCCGGCAGGATGCCCACCACCTGCTGGCCCACATGCAGCTTATGCAGCATTGTGTACGGCACATAAAAATATGCCCATATCTCGTAGGGATTCGCCAGCGATATTAAAACCGTGCCGGGCGCGACAACTTCGCCGGGCTCACGAAACTTGGTAATAATAACACCATCAATGGGTGCCGTAATCATGCACCACCCCAGCTTCAGATCGTTGTCACGTTTATTACGACTAAGAACATCAAATTCTGCCTGGGACATGTGCCCGCGCTCTGACAGCGCCTGGGCACGGCCATAGTCATTATCTATTTGCGTCGCCAAGATTTTGTAAGTATCACAGCTAAGCTCCATCAGGCGCTGCCCCCGAATGACATAGTCCCCTTCTGTGACAAAAACATCAGAAATATCGGATGCAACACGCGACGCCAATGTTACCTTGGTTGTTTCCAACGTACCGGCATACATAAATGGCCCCGATGTCAAAACATGCTTTAACACAACCGCCCCGACACAGACCGCCGCCACAGCACCTATAATATACGCCAAACGGCGCCGCTTTTTTGATGCATCCGACGGCACATCTGCCGCCTGTTGCTCGTACTTTTTTGTTCTGGGCATTTTTCTCTCTCCTGAATGCTTGAATACTTAGGATTATTATCGTCTCATAATTATTACATTTTTTAATAAAAATTCAAGCATCTATGTGAAAGAATAAATACCCCATTTAAAATAGTAAAATAAATAAGCTATTATCATACGCTTCTAAAAAATAATACTGGATTCATTTTATGAAATATGTAATAATCTAACTCAGAGATGAGAAGGCGAAACCAGTCTAACTTTTTAGACTGGTTTTTATTTACATCCATTCAAATGTACTATTTTATAGGCCGAACAAAATAAATCTTTACAGGCCGCTTGTCTTTACCAGGATGCAAAGAATTATAGTATGCCTGGTTGTTAGAATCATATTCTATCAATACTTCGCCAGCGCCTATTCCGGTCTGCCCATTACAACGAGTATCGTTTTTATGAGGGAACTGAGTACTGTCGACAACACGTAAAGCTATTTTACTCTTTGTCATCTCAAGCACATTATCTATAAACATGCAGTGACCATTACTATTTGGAAAAATTACAATTAGAATATCACCGGGTGCAAGCTGCGGGTTATTTACCGCTAAAAACTTCCAATATCTTGGCTCTTGGACAATTAGTTTATAAAAATCCTGACAATAAAATCGATTTTGCTTAATGTAGCTATGCTTTTTCAAGACACTTCGAATTTCAGCCAGTGCGCGCTTAAATCCATTCTCAGCCAGACATTTTTCAACAAAACCGCTACAGTCAAACAGATACTGCCCGTCTATTATTTTATTAAGATGAGAATATTGCGTAGCAAATTGACCGCATAAAACGCCGTTTAAAATTTTTTCATATATTTTCATCAAAAAATAGAAATTAAAATATCTGGTCGGGGCGACATGATTCGAACATGCGACATCTTGCTCCCAAAGCAAGCACTCTACCAGACTGAGCTACGCCCCGTTATACGTTATGAAAGTATACCAGTCTTTTTCAAGATTGCAAATTTTTATGCTTGTTTCGGGTCATTAAAATTTCTAAAATAAAAAAACAATGTTTAAGCGGTGGATTTTTTCTATTGTTATAGTATCACTTAGCGCAATGGGACATGCGCTGGCAATTACTACGCGCAATACCGGTGCCCGTGCGGCAACCGCATCACCTGCGGCGGCGTATAACTATAATTATATGTACCCATATCTAAATAACCAGATGCGAACCGACCTGAACCCGGGTGTCACACCAGAGCAAGGTTCGAACCCCATAAATGTCATAACAAAGACAGAACAGTTATCTGCACCGCGACGCGTGGTATCACGCACATCCGCACGCAGCGCCACAACCGGAACAACATCTGCGCGCGCCGCAACATCCGGCACGGCACGTGCCACGCCGACATCTGCCGCCACGCCAAGCGCAGCGGGAAGCAGCACCACCGGCAATAGCACAAGACGCGTTGTTGCCCGCGCCGGGACAAATCGCACGAATATACGTTCGGCCCGTGGTGACGCATCCCAGACAACTAATGCCGTAACAAATGCGACAACGGCGGCTGCACTTAATACCGGGACCAGCCTGCCCTCGACACGCTGTCTGGCGGATTATACTGAGTGCATGAACGGCTACTGCCTGCGTGCAAAAACGGCATATAATCGCTGCTACTGCAGTTCGAAGCTGGCCCGGATAGATGCCGAGTATCAGCCGGCCATAGACAGCCTGATTCAGGAAATTTTGCGCCTGCGCAGTACGAATGCATGGTCTGATGCGGAAATGAATCAATATTGGATGGATACGATTGGCAAATATACCGGTGATAATTCCTGGGTCAATCTGGATAATGCATTGAATATTAACTGGGCCGGCATGGAAAGTCGTGTCCGCGGCCAGCAGGCATTTGCAACCGGCCATGACTATTGCGTACAGCACTTGCGCGGATGCGCATATATGGCATCGAATCTGCGTGATGCATACCGCGCGGAAATTTCGCGCGATTGCGCAACATACGAATCCGGTTTGGCGAAAATCAAGAACGCCGCCGAAAGCATAGTGGAGAGTTACAGTGACTAATTTTATCGGAGTTGAATACAGCCGCGGCGCGACCGCAAAAATAGTAGAAGGCGGACCGGCCCTGGGCCCGGCAGCGGTTCAGGAAATGTTCCCCGGTGCAAACTGGACAATGATATCATCCGCGCCGGTTGATGCGGCGGAATGCATGGCGGACCGTTTTGGTGATGCGTTCGAGATACATAAAAAGATTTATTCTGCAACACCTGACACGCGTCACATATTGATTGGCGGCGACCACAGTGTGAACTTTGGGCATTTTGCGGCCCTAGCGGACCAAATGCCGGACGAAGACCTGTGCCTGATATACATTGACGCACACCTGGACATACATACGCCAGAGAGCTCTCAGTCAGAGGCATCCGGCGCCCCCCACGGAACAAATGTTCGTGCCAACCTGGGCGAAGGTGATGCGCGCTGGCTGTCACTGCAGAGCAAGTTCCCCGCCCTGCGGCCGGAAAATCTATTTTATCTAGCCAGCCGTTCCTATGAACCGTCCGAGATAGCCTTTGTTCGCGAGAATGGGATTTTTATGCGCACCGCCGACAGCCTGCAAACCGACGGCGATTTGGACGATGCGATTACTGAAATACGCCGCCGTTTAGACGGCCGCCCATTTGTTGTATCATTTGATTTTGATGCGATTGACCCGCAATATTTCAAAGACGTACTGGTACCGGAGCCCGAAGGCATCAGCATGTATGCCGCCCGCCGTCTGACGCGTGAATTTGCAGACGCACACAGCTTTGAATTTGTAGAATACGCCCCAACCGGCGACGCCGCGGCCCAGGTGGCCGTTCGCGAACTGGTCGGAATTGTTGCGAATCAGTAGGCGCGCGCCTGAGACTGATTAATTATTGCCAAAACATTTATTCCGGCGCTACGCCACAGCAAATCAATTGCCTGTTTAATATCTTGGGCGGCCGGCGCAGCGGCGGACGCCCCCTGCGCCATCTGGCGCAGGCTTTCGTAATCATGGGTCTGGGCGGCATTTTTCAGTTGCCGATATAATTTACGCACCCGATAGCTGGCCGAACCGTATGGCGTTAAAAATGTATCACCAAAATCAATCCGGCGTCCACGGCGATAGTTTCGCGGCACAATTTCATACTTACAGGTACTAAAAATCTGGTTTTCATTTTTTCGGATACGTCCGTCATACACGCTGCCCGCCCACATAGATAACATATAAGGCTCCTCGCAGAACGATGACATATATATAGGCGTGTTATCTCGGGGCTCTGCATGCCCGGCGGCGAATGCGGTTGTAGTTTCACAGTATGGGCCGTGGCCGCCGTAATCCTGTTCTATTTTATAAAATATTTTTAATGCGTACCGGGCACCGATTTCCGGGAAAGATATCTGACATACCAAACCGAATTTCCCAGCCCACAAGCGCACACCAGCATAGTTAACTGCTCCGGATTCTATGATGCAAGTAGTCCCGAATATCTGGCCTATTTCATCAACATAGTAAATATTCACGTCTTGCGAATGACGTATTTCCTCAGATTTAGCACGCAAAAAGTTCTCTAGAGAAACATGAAATTTATACGTAGCCTCCCCCAGTTTTTCCTTTGGCAGGCAGGCACGCAGCTCTGGCGGCATCGAGCCAAAATAAGGCGCAACCGAGCATTCACTGTAAATTGGGTTCAACTTACCTTGGGGAAAACGCCACCACTTACGACGTATTAACTTCGTCAAAGACGTATGCTTTTGCCGTGTGTCAACTGATGAAGAATTTTGTTCCTGAGGTTTCATAACAACACTATATGACAAAATTATACGTTTGTCAACAACATTATTCTGTTTCCTCACACATTTTATTATGTCTGTAAATATTACGCGCCAAATCATCACTAATCACGCCCCAGTCGCCCGCACGCCCATATATTGGCACACATGACACGGGTAGGCACACATTATTCGGCAATTGTGTATTTTTCGCGCAAGATGCGACGAATATCACCAGCCCCAATACGATATGTTTCTGCATCTATTTTCCTTTCTTTTTCAATAATCGCCGTATGTGCGACGGCGACTGCCTTTGCATTCTGCGCGGCAATTCGTTCCCGGCATTCTGCACGCCCCAACGCACCCCCAACGAGATAAGCAAGCACAAGCGCCGCGGACATGCCGCCAAATAAATAAAACATTTTCATTTTAAAATTCCGTGCGATTTATATGTGATTTTTTTGGCTAAATATAATCTGTTATACAAAAAATCCCCTGCCTAATGCAAAGGACCGTTTTCCTAAACAACTGTTTACCATAATTTTATCCCGGCAAACAACACTCTGTCAACACAAAAAAACGCCTAATCCAAACGGTGGTTTTTACACAACATACAAGGGACGCAAATCATGAAAAAATATTTAATATTCTTGGCACTTACTATGCTCAGCGGGCCCGCCAATGCACTTTCTTCTGGGATAATAGGTGGTGGCGAAATAAGACCTATCCAATGCACTGAAAACAGTTACAAAGTCTGCGCGATAGGAATGGGAACAACATATAGCAGCAACTGCAGCGTCACGGCATGCAAATCATGTACGGATAGAATACTTTATCCCTTTGATAACAATTATGGTGTAAAAGTAACAGAAACAAGCGAGTATCGAACTACCTGTCCATCACATTCTAATGGGTTAGCAACTTGCGAATGCGTAAAAGAATACAGCTACAAATGCACCAGTGGTTATTACGGCACTGCGATATCAGAATCCGCAGGATGCACTAAATGCCCGTCAAATGCGACATGCGCAGGCGGGAACCGCTCTACATTCGTATGCGCAAAAGGCTATTATAAAAATGGTTCTGCATGTACCGCATGCCCCTCTTTAAACGGAGTAGCCGGCACAACCACCTCTACAGGTGCCACATCAATAACATCATGCTATATACGATCCGGTTCCTCATTCAGTGACGTTTCCGGTTCTTGGAGATATTCTGATGATTGTTATTATGTTAATTAAAAACGCCCAAACGGGCGTTTTTAATTACTGATTCATGGAACCGAAAAAGTCCGCGTTTGTTTTTGTCAGACGCAGCTTATCCAACAGGAACTCCATCGCCTCCAGCGTCCCCATCGGATTGATAATGCGACGCAGCACGTACATTTTTGACAGCAGTTCCTTGCCTACCAGCAAATCTTCCTTGCGCGTGCCGGATTTAGTAATGTCAATCGCGGGATATACGCGCTTGTCCGACAGCTTGCGGTCCAGAATAATTTCGCTGTTACCGGTACCTTTGAACTCTTCAAAAATAACTTCGTCCATCTTAGAGCCGGTATCAACCAACGCCGTCGCGATAATAGTCAGGCTGCCCCCGCCTTCTATATTACGGGCCGCGCCGAAAAAGCGCTTTGGCCGTTGCAGCGCGTACGCATCAACACCACCGGTTAAAACCTTGCCGCTGCTTGGCACAACAGTATTATATGCACGCCCCAGACGTGTAATGGAATCCAGCAAGATAACGACATCCTGGCCCGCCTCGACCAGACGCTTTGCCTTTTCGATTACCATTTCGGCAACCTGAATATGACGTGCGGCCGGCTCATCAAATGTAGATGATATAACCTCACCTTTGACGCTGCGCTGCATGTCGGTAACTTCCTCGGGGCGCTCGTCAATCAGTAATACAATCAGCTTTACATCCGGATAGTTCGTCGCAATGGAATGCGCAATATTCTGCAGCATAACTGTTTTACCGGTACGCGGCGGCGCAACGATTAGCGAGCGCTGCCCCTTGCCCGTGGGGGAAATCAGGTCGATAACACGCGCCGACAGACTGCGTCCTTTGTCTTTGTCGCCCTCTACCTCCATCTTTAGCTGCTCGTCCGGGTACAGCGGTGTCATATCATGGAACGACGCGGGGGGGGAAAACTGCTCGGGATTACCGCCGTTAACACGCTCTATCGTTTCCAGCGCAAAATAGCGTTCCGATTCGTTTTGCGGGGCTTGAATCTGTCCCTCGACATAGTCGCCAGTCTTTAGCCCATATTTTTTAATCAGCGCGGGCGAAACATACAAATCATCCGGCCCGGCCAGATAGTTGCTTTCCGGTGCGCGCAGGAAACCGAATCCGTCCTGCATGCGTTCCAGCACACCGTCCCCTATCAGCGTAACCTTGTTATCGGCGGCATGTGCGCGCATAACGGCAAAGCGCAGCTGCTGCACATTAAGCTGTGCCGGGTTTTCAATTCCCATATCCTCGGCCATTTTCAATAATTGCTTTGGCGATTTCGCCTTCAGTTCATTGATATGCATATAAAATCCTTTTTTGGAAAAAGGCTGCGTGGAACCACGCGCCATGACAAGATGTATTATAGCACAAAACGCCCAAAAAGTCAAGTTCGCTTTCCCCTTACCTTTTCCCTTGCTTTTTGTCCGTTTTCTTGCTCAAATCAATCATAGAAAAAATAACAAAGGAAGAAGATATGGCAGGCAGCATAAACAAGGTAATACTGGTTGGAAACGTGGGCCAAGACCCACAGGTTCGCACAATGAACAGCGGTCAAAAAGTAGTCAGCTTTTCGCTGGCGACATCCGAGCGCTGGCGCGACCGCCAGACAGGCGAACAGAAAGAGCAGACAGAATGGCATCGCGTTGTAATATTTAACCCGAATTTGGTTGATGTTGCCGAACGCATGCTGCAAAAGGGAACCAAGCTGTATCTGGAAGGTGCGCTGAAAACCCGCAAATGGCAGAACCAGCAGGGAATGGACGTTTACACGACCGAGGTTGTTTTGAATCCGTTCATGGGTCAAATGGTAATCTTAAGCGGTGTAAAATCGATGGACGGCGCAATGCCCGGCGAATATGGCCCGGCCCCGTCAAGCGCCCCCGCCGCCCCGCGTGAAGAAATATCTGTTGCAGAAATTGGCGACGATATTCCGTTTTAATGGAAATCAATTTATCCCAGACGCCCCACTTGGGGCGTTTTTTTCTAGATTGCATTTAGCGCTTTTTTAGGATATAGTACATATCGTAACGGAAAAGACCGTTATGCGAGAGTAGCATCTCGGATACCAAGCGCCCACGCGGGCGACCAATCCTTTTGGGTTGGAGGCCGTGATATATATAAATAATCGGTCGTGCATCTTGGTATGCCAATGCTAACCTCCAGCCCGTCTTTCCTATGATGGGTTTTTATATTTTATTGCGGCATTTTCGCTGGAAATCACATGCTGCGATGATATAATGGAACGCATAACCGGTATTCAATCCTGTTACTAATTGGGGCCAGAAACTCCATAATACAAGATCGCCCGCGTGGGCGTAAAACACGTCCAACCATTTGGTTGGAGGTCTGCGAATATATTGAATAAGCAGAGCAATCGATCTTGTATTGTTTTCTGCCTCCAACCACCTGAACTTACTTCATGTGGTTTTTTATACAGCTTCTAACATCACTATAAATAAGCGCAGCTTATTTAAAAAATCCCGGCATTCGCCGGGATTTTTATTTGCGTACCGCCCAATACAGCGCCCACAGCCAACCGACACCGGTCCACCCGAACAGCCAACTGGCCACACGGATAAGGCCCATATCCCATTTATCTTTTTTGGTCTGGCGCGCCAGCCACGCGGGCGCCAGACCAATGATAAGTAGTATCATTGCGGCCCCCGCGTACTTCATAGCCAATAAAATGTCGGGCGATATCTGCATTCACACACCATTACAGGCCGTATTTCGCAGACGTGCCCAGTTCTTCTTCGATACGAATCAGCTGGTTGTACTTTGCCATACGGTCCGTGCGCGACATAGAACCGGTCTTTATCTGACCCGCGTTTGTCGCAACGGCCAAATCGGCAATCGTTGTGTCTTCTGTTTCGCCGCTGCGGTGCGAGATTACAACGCCATAGTTCGCATCCTGGGCCATTTTAATAGCGCGCAGTGTTTCGGTTAAAGACCCAATCTGATTTACCTTAATCAGAATCGCGTTCGCAACACCGTTGTCGATACCCTTCTTCAGGCGTGTCGGATTTGTAACGAACAAATCGTCACCGACCAGCTGGCATTTGCCGCCGATTTTTTCCGTCAGCTTCTTCCAGCCGTCCCAGTCTTCTTCGGCCAGCGCGTCTTCGATAGAGATAATCGGATAATCCGCAATCAGCTTTTCATAGAACGCAATCATTTCATCCGCAGACAACTTTTTGCCTTCGAATTCATATACGCCGTCCTTATAGAACTCTGACGATGCAACGTCCAGACCAATCGAAACCTGGTCGCCGGGCACATAACCCGCCGCTTTGATTGCTTCAATAATAGTATCCAATGCCTCGGCGCACGTTTGGAAGTTCGGTGCAAAACCACCTTCGTCACCAACGTTGGTGGAGCTGCCGTGCTTTTTCAAAATCTTTTTCAGATTGTGGAAGATTTCACTGCCCATGCGAATCGCTTCGACTTCCGTCTTTGCGCCGTTGGGGATAATCATGAACTCCTGCGCGTCCAGACCGTTGTCCGCATGCGCACCACCGTTGATGATGTTCATCATCGGGCGCGGCAAAACAACCGGATTGGAATTGCCATAAACAGACGCCAGATATTTGTACAACGGCATCTTTTTCGCCACCGCCGCCGCACGCGCCGCCGCCATGGAAACAGCCAAGATTGCATTCGCCCCCAGCTTGTCCTTGTTCGGCGTACCGTCCAACGCCAGCATTTTTTCATCCAGCGCAGTCTGTTCGGACGCATCCATGCCCATAATCGCCGGTGCAATAATGTCGTTTACGTTTGAAACGGCCTTTGATACACCCTTGCCCATGTATGCATCACCGCCATCACGCAGCTCCAGCGCCTCGAACGAACCTGTTGACGCACCACTGGGTACCGCCGCACGACCGAACGAGCCGTCGGCCAATTCAATATCGCATTCAATCGTAGGGTTGCCGCGGCTGTCCATTATCTGGCGCGCATGCACTTTTTTAATTTCAAACATTATTTTCTCCTTCTTTACAAAAATTAGTCTTTACAAACTAGATTTTTTCACTTGTCTAGGTTACCAATTTTGTGTGATAATGTGAGCACAAATGAAATAAAAAAGAAACAAAAAAATATGATAAAAAAGCTATTTTCTTTTATTTTCTGCCTGGCGCCGGTTGGTGCGATGGCGGCGCCAACTGAATTAAAACCTGTTGATGCGAATGGCATTATCAATATAACAGATAATACCTTGCATTTAACCACGGCTGATAATTCCGTGGTTGTGACCAATGGCGGCGACTCTGTAACGGCGGACGGCATTACCGTCGATGCCAACGGCATTGCAGTGGCTGGCGGCCTTATCGTTGGCCGCAATGAGAATACGGGAAAAGGATGGGTATTCATATTAAATAATACCGCGGCCGGCGATATGACAAACGGCTTTTCTATTGTATCGGCGGGACCGATTAAAATCGGCGAAATGCTGCAGGTGGAAAACGGTAACTACCTGAAACTGGGCCAGACGGGCGGCGCAACAACTGACTTAACGGTGGGTTCTATTGATAACAGCGGGCGGCTGGACCTTACTAATATCGGCGCATTTGCGACAACCGGAACGATTCGAAATAATACCGGCGCGGTATCTTTGGACATAAACGCGGTATCAATGTCAACCGCATCCATCGAAAACACCAGCGGAACAATGATTCTGGGGCACAAGGACGCATCCGGTAATATTATAATGACGGGCGGCCTTGATACCAACGGCGGCACAATCATATCATCCAGCGCGGCAACACGTACGGATATCATTACCGAAACACTGACGGCGGACAAAATACAAAATAATGCCGGCATAATGAACATCGAACTGGGCGGAAACTTAACCTCAACCGGTGTTATTGAAAACAAGGGCGGCGAATCGTTTACCATTTCCACAAACACGGACATAACAGTCACGGGCGCAATGACTAACGAAGGCGGCGACATGGTAATTACCGCCAAAAACCTGACTGTTAACGGCACGGACGCAGAACATAAGAACGCATCTTTTGTAAACAGCGGTAACCTGACGCTGGACATCGGCGGGGCGCTGACACTGGCCAACGGCTTTGACACCAGTGCAATGAATATCAACAATACATTTAACCTGACGACTGGCACACTGGATGTGGGCGGCAATGACAACTGGCTGCAGTTGTTCTCTAATAAACTGAACCAGTTCAATGTAACCGTGCGCAACGGTAACCTGGCACTGGCAACGGATATAGTAAACGGCCAATCCGACAGCATTTCCAACGAAAATGCAAACATGAACATAACGGCCCAGGATATTGCGGCAAATTCCGTAACCAATACCGGGGCCGCGCTGAATATAACTGCGGCGGGCACGGGTACATCAAACGGAAACATTAATATCGCAAACGGCGTAACAGGCAATACCGGCACCACCACACTTGCGGCAGTGCGCGAATTAACAATCGGCGGCGCGGTTACCAATATGGCCGGTGCCACGATGAAGCTGTCGGGCGAAGGCGGCACAACAATCGAATCGGTTACTAACTCCGGCGATATGCAGATAACGTCTGTAACGGGTGCAACCGGCTTTGTCACGGTCAACGGCACTGTTACAAACAACAGCGGCAACATGCTTATTGAATCGCGCGAAATAGACATTGCCGGCACAATTACAAATAACGGCGGAACAATGACGATTCGCGGCTCCGACCAGAATTCGGGGGCGGTAAACCTGGGCGCGATTACGGCGGCGGGCGGTACAATTAACCTGAACTCGCTGATTGGGCCGATAGCAGTTAACGGAAATATGCATGTAACAAACGGAACCATGAACGTTGGCCTGGCAACAACTGATATTACTGTTGACGGCGAAACGTTGGTTAACGGCGACGTGATATTATCCGCCACACCGGCACTGGCGGCGGGCTCACTGACGATTGGTGGCGCCGGGGTTCAAAACTTTAAGCTAAACGCCGCAAACGGAATAGATATTCGTGGCAATATCAACGCAACACAAGGTGATTTTAGCCGCACCGCCCAATTTGTCGCAGGGAATAATATAATAAATGTAGGAGGCGATGTATCGGCGGCCGGCCTTGGGAGCCTGATATTCGGTAACAGCACTGCAAACACAACGACAATAGCGGGTGATGCCACTGCAAACGGCACAGGCACACTGGAATTCTATGGCAATCAAACCACGGTGGGCAGTTTGTCCGGCAGTGGCAAAATCGTTAGCCACGGCGGCCAGATTACGGCAACAAACGGCGATATCAACATCGCAAATACAATATGGTTTAACAATCCGACAACTGACCCGGCCAGCGGCTTGATCGTAAAGGACGCAAATAACCTGACACTGGCGACACAAATCGGTGATATTACCGCCGCCGGAATTGATTTGGCCGCCGGAAATACATTGAACCTAACGTCGGCCCGTAATGTTATAATTGACGGCACAGTTACCGACAGCGGCACACTGAACATAACATCGGCACAAAACACAACGCTGACGCGTGACATAACCGTCGCCAGTGGCACTGGCTCGCTGAACATTGACGCCACCAGCATAAATATGGCCGACCTGACTAATAATAATATCGCAAAGCTGGTCGCGACAAACATCGGTGCGGGCGCATTGAATGCGGCCGGTGGCTTGATGAGCATCTCTGGCGACATGCTGACGGCAAATCTGTTAACAGTATCATCCGGCGCAACGGCAACAATTGATGTCGGCACAACAGTCATTAGCGGCCCGGTCGCAGTTACCGGCAACATGACCCAGGGCGCATCGGCAACCGGCCTGAACATAACCAAAGACGGCCGCTTTATGGGTGATTCGTTGAATGTTACAGGTAATTTTGATGCGCAGTCGGGCTCTGTTGACTACGTATTCAATAATACAGTTCGCATTGCCGGGAACTTAACCACAAATTCCGGCGCCGACACAGACATCACGGCCGGTGGTAAATTTACAACAACCAACATAGACAGCAATGGCACACTGCGTATTGCGGCCGGCACCGGCATTGATGCCGCCCAGATTAGCTCCAGCGGCAGCTTGGTTCTAGATTCCGGCACCGGCTTTATAAACGCATCTGATGTAAACTTTGGCGGCACAACAGCCTTGGCCGGCCAGGGCCTGACCACAGCAGGCACATTTAACCAAAATGTACTGCGCCAAAACTATGCTGGCGCACTGGGCGCGCGTGATGTAAACGTAATGGCGAATAACTATACGATTACCGCCTCAAGCGTTACACTGGGGGCATTCGCCCAGGAATCAGGCACAATGACACTGCGGACCAGTGATTTGACCGTTGGTGGAAACATTGATGCAACAAATCTGTATGTTAAGGCAAATCCGTCAACAAACTGGCTGAATGTCGGCGTTAGCGGCAGTGTTTCCGGCGATGTAAAGTTTGTGGGCTTAGAGCATATGAGCATCGGCGGCAACTACACCTACAATTCCGGCAGCGGTCTGAACATGGCAATCCTGCCGTATGCGACGGGCCCCGGCTCTACCGCTTATGACTACTGGGCAAATGTCAGTCTAAAGGATGATAATACACTTGGCCAGATAACACACGACGGTCATCTCAATCCAGAACCGCTGATTTCAGTAAACGGAACGTTTATTACAAATCTAAACAGCAACCTAAGCACGTCAACAGGCCTGTTGGCCGATGGTCAGATGGGCGTCCAGATATTCGACATGATCAACCAGGGCACGGCGATATGGCTGCTGCATGCCGAAGGCGGAATCCGTGAAGAAGGCTCTAAAATCAGAAAAATAACGGTTAAGTTCTGTAATGCTGACGGTTCCAAATGCTTTGATTATTTCAAGCCAACACCGGGCCTGAACGAAACAGGAACAGATTTACCGGCATATATAACCGTTCGCGATTATAATGGCGACGGTACTGCGGACAGTCTGTATCTGGTATTTGACCCGCGCTTTGGTGGCCCGGTTGAGGTATTTAAGATTCAGCCGATTGTTGGCCGCGAAGACGGTCACACCAAGGGCGAATATGTCACAGCAGGCGCCTTGGATGATTTGATTGCAGGTGGTTTGGCCGATGCAAAATTCCACAACCGCACACCGATAGAGGCGATACCGGTTGCATTTGCCGGAACAAACATGGAAGAAATGTCCAAAGAGCTATTCAAGCGTATGGAATATTACACCACATCACGCGACGGACATGGTCTGGCCCGGTTTAGCCGCCTGTTCCAGCCGCGCGAGATTGAGCAGTTCGCAGGCAACATCGTATTGAATGAACATACGTCTTTCCGCGATTTCGAAGACCATATGCTGGATGAATTTATATGGAACCGTAATCGTAATCTGCGCAAAGCATGGGGCGAGTTTGATTTTGGCATGGTGCGTCAAAATGTCGCCGACGGCAAGCATGCATCGTCTAACCGCTTCAGCTTTACCGGTGGCTACGACTGGCAGGAAACAGAAACCCTGATTCTGGGTCTGGCCGGCCGTGTATCGCACACATCGGGTGACAACGAAGATAATATAGATCTGGGCTATCTGCCGGGTCAATCTATCGCGGGGCATGTAAATGTTGACGTATCCGATACAAACTTTGGAATCGGCGCATACCTGCTGCAAACACTGGGGACAAAAATGCGTGCCTATGGAAATGCATTCCTGGATCTGCACTGGCTGGATGTGACACGCGATCAAACATATATGTCCAAGATAGAAGGCGACGGCACATCATTTAGCCTGATATCCGAATGGGGCCTGATGCACGACTGGCTGAATCAGTATATCGTCGGAAATGTTTATGCGCGTGTTGGATATAACTTTGGCTTCTCTGTTTCTGAAAAAGCCGGTGGCGATGACTATATGAAGCTGGAATCAGATGGCTACCTTGTCCTGACCCCGGGTTATAGCCTGATTGCACAAAAGCGTATATATCCGTCCCCATGGTTCCAGATGCGGCCTTATGCATCAATCGGCGTAGAATATGATGTTCTGGGCGCGCCGGACAATGCAAAATACAAGTTTGCCGCGGCCAAGCGCTTTACCAAGTACGACATAGAGATTGACCCGCTGTGGGCTAATATCGGTGGCGGTATAGAGCTCCTATCGGCGACAGGTGTTCAAGTAGGCTTGGATTACCGCTATCAGTATAATGCGGACATCCAAATGCATAAGATTAAACTATCTGGCTCATATCGCTTCTAAGTACTGGCGGCCCCATCCGGGGCCGCTTTTATTAAGACGAAGACAATAATATTTTCCTTAGTCGCATGTGTATTTCTGTTTAAATCCATTATGAATCAACCGGGATGTTAAAGAAATCCCACAGCAAGCGGTGTAGCGCAATGCAGCACTGGTATCCGACGATAAAAATTGTCGGCACGTAATTTATCTCCCGATTTATCAGGCCAGGAGGGGGCCGTGGCTATATAACAGCGCGATTGTTTCACGCAAAGGCCACGGGGTGGGCATTCTTACTATGATTTTCTTAACTCCCCGACAGCCATGATGCGATGTCGATTCCTGAGCAGAATATACAGCACATCTGATGCGGGCGCCACCGCACGAACACAGTGCTACATTCCGGCCGGAACGAACATGAGTGACAGTACAGGAATATTCACCTGCTCTGCCAAAAGGCTATTATGTAAACTAAAAAGCGCGGTCTTGGATAAAGACCGCGCTTTTTTATATTACCACAGACTTTTTAATTAGCCTTGGCCGTTTTCTTTCTTGGCCGGCATATCGTGCATTGCGAACTGAGCAATATATTTTTTCAGCTCCGCCTTATACTTATTATTTGCCTTTGCCATTTCTACAAGCGCATCAAAGTGCGGGTTGGCCGCACGCGCCGCCTTAAAGCGCGATTCCGACGCCAGGAAATCTTCCAGCGGCACCGTTGCCACAGGCGCAGAATCCATCATCAGCGGATTCTCGCCCTGGGCGACCCTGCGCGGGTCAAAACGATACAGCGGCCATGCCCCGGTATTAACCATATCCGACTGATGCTGGGGCCCGTTCTGCAGCGCATATCCATGTGCGATACACGGTGCATACGCCAAAATAATTGACGGTCCCGGATAACTTTCCGCCTCGCGGAAGGCCTTTATCGCCTGTGCTTGGTTCGCACCCATTGCAATTTGTGCAACGTATGCACCCGACATCATCGCAATCATGCCCAAATCCTTTTTGGCATGTTCCTTGCCCCCGATTGCAAACTTCATACTGGCCCCAAAAGGCGTTGATTTGGACTGCTGGCCGCCGGTATTTGAATAACCTTCGGTATCCAGTACCAAAACATTCACATTTTCGCCACTGTGCAATATATGGTCCAGACCGCCGTATCCAATATCATACGCCCATCCGTCACCACCGATAATCCATACAGACTTATCAACGATTTCACCAATCAGGCTTTCGGCCAATCTGGCACGCGGCCCCTCTACCTTAGCCAGCTTTTCACGCAGCATTTCGGCATTCTGGCGCGATTTTGCAGCATCTGTTTCGTCAAACATCTGCTCTATATTTTCAAAGCCCAACTCAAACAAAAGGCTTTTTAGCGTTTCACGCTTTTGATTCAGGGCCAAACGCATACCCAAACCGTATTCGGCATTATCTTCGAACAAAGAGTTAGACCACGCCGGCCCACGGCCCGCGGCATCCGTAGTCCACGGTGTCGTCGGCAGATTAGCCCCATAAATGGACGAACACCCTGTTGCATTTGCAACAACCATACGGTCACCGAACAAGTGCGAAAGCATACGAACATACGGTGTTTCACCACAGCCCGCACATGCACCCGGGAATTCAAAGTAATGCGGCAACAGCTCGACATGCTTTGGAATATTTAGATTCAGCTTATCACGCGGGAAATCCGGCAAAGACAATGCCGCATCAAAGCGCGCCTGCTGCTCTGCCCCGACCTCGCGCGCAGCGCGCAGCGCCAACGCCTTTACAGGACAATTATTTACACAAATATTGCATCCCGTGCAATCCGCCGCCGAAATATTCAGCGTAAAGTACATATCCGGCCCCAGTTCCGGCGTCTTCATCGGAACAACGATTATTCCGTCGGCACGCGCCTTTTCCGCCTCGGCCGCGGTCATCGCCTTTATTCGTATGGCCGCATGCGGGCACAGCATCGCGCACTTGCCACACTGGATACACTTATCCAAATCGCATGTTGCAACCATTTCCGATATCGCACGCTTTTCATATTTGGCCGTACCAACCGGATACTGGCCGGCACCAAATTCACCTTCTACGCGGAATCTGGATACCGGAATCGCATCACCGCGCTGTGCTGCAATTTCACCCAGGGTACCCGCAATCTCGGCCGGGGCATCCGACGTCATTGCCGGAACAAAATCGGGCGCAAAATTAGAAACGGATGACGGCAACTTGTACTCGTGCAAGAATTCAGAGGCTCTGTCAACCGCGGCCCAGTTGGCTTCTACGATATCCATGCCTTTTTTCTTATACGTTTTTTCAATTGCAACTTTGGCCGATTGCGCCGCAACCGCAGGGTCGATTACATGCGTTAAGTTAAAGAAGTTTAACATGATAAACGTGTTAATTCTATTCCCCAACCCTAACTCGCGCGCAGCACGATTGGCATCCAGGAAATATACCTTTGCCCGCATTCTTATCAGATGTTCCTGTGCATCCTTTGGCAGGTTTGCAAACGCCACATCCGGTGCCATGGATGTGTTTATCATTACCGTACCACCCGCACGCAGCCCCTTGAAAATATCAAAGCGCTGGGCTATCATAAAGTTTGAAACACTGATGAAATCCGCTACTTCTATCAAATACTGGCTCTTTATCGGCGCATCAGAGAAACGGACATGCGATGCGGTTAAACCACCGGATTTTTTTGAATCATATACGGCATAAGACTGCGGATACAGGTCGGAATTTTCCCCCACAATCTTTACAATGTTCTTAACCGCACCAACGGTTCCGTCTGAACCGATACCATACAAAATCGCGGTTTTAAAATTCGGGTCTTCTACTGCGAATGCCGGGTCGGTTTTCAGCGACAGGCCTGTCAAATCATCCTCTATCCCGACGGTGAAATTATGTTTCAACTCGCCCCGCATCAAATTTTCATAAACAGCCTTGACATCGCGCGGCTTAAATTCTTTTGACCCCAATCCATAGCGACCGCCGAACACTTGGGCGCTGTCGCCAACAATAGTTTTTACATCCTGATACAACGGCTCGCCCAGGGCACCTGGCTCCTTGGTTCTGTCCAAAACGGCGATACGCTTTACCGTCTTGGGCATTGCCGCCATAAATGCCGCCGCCGGGAACGGACGATATAAATGAATTTTCAGCAGCCCCAGTCCGGCCGGCAAATGCGCCAAGGTTTCCTCGATTGTATCAACTGCACTGCCCATGGCAACAATTACATTTTCAGCATTCGGGTCACCGACATAGTCAACCAGGTTATACCGACGTCCCGTCAGTTCCGCGAACTTATCCATTTGTTCCTGAACTATTTCAGGTGTTTTTATATAGAGAGGATTGGCCGCCTCGCGTCCCTGGAAATAAACATCGGGGTTTTGCGCCGTACCACGTACAGTCGGCTTGTCCGGGCTCATACCGCGGGCACGATTTTCCAACACCAACGAATCCGGAATCATGTCATGTAAAACCTCGTCCGGGATACGCGTCAGACGTGATTCTTCGTGACTGGTACGAAATCCGTCAAAAAAGTGAAGGAACGGCACACGTGCGCGCAACGTTGCCGCATGCGCGATTGCCGCCATGTCTGAGGCCTGCTGAACATTATGACTGCTTAGCATTGCAAAGCCTGTCTGACGCACAGCCATAACGTCACTGTGGTCGCCGAAAATAGACAATGCATGCGTTGCCAATGCACGTGCCGCAACATGCATTACAAACGGGGTCTGCTCACCCGCAATCTTGTACATGTTTGGAATCATCAGCAGCAAACCCTGTGATGCGGTAAACGTTGTCGCAAGCGAGCCCATCTGCAGCGCGCCATGCATCGCACCGGCGGCGCCGGCCTCTGACTGCATTTCAATTATCTGTGGGATTGCCCCCCAGATGTTCTTTTTATGCTGAAACGACCATTCATCGGCCAACTCGCCCATAGTACTGCTGGGGGTAATCGGATAAATCGCCGCGAAATCAACGCATCTGTAGGCGACATCAGCTGCCGCCCAGTTTCCGTCCACTATCAGTTTTGACATAGTTTTTCCTTACCATAAAATTTATAACGCGCAAATAATACCGCCAATAATTGTCCAAGGCAAGAGTTAGTTCATATTTTCCCATTAGCCAAAGTCATGCGATACAATATTCCCAAATACCGTAACTATAAAAACCATGTAAAAACCGGGGATAATTCCCCGGTTTAGTTTATTTTTTGCCTTTACCCTGCTCTGCATTCTCGGCCCGGATATTGTCATCCTTGGCGGGCTTGTCCCCCTTGCCCTCGGTCGTCATCTCTTCTCCTGCGGATACCGAAACAGGGACCACCACACGCGTTTTCAGCTTTGCCATGGCACGAACCATATCCATTCCACGCTGCAACTGATAATCCAGCGCATCCTTTTCCTCATCCGTTAGCTCTTCCTTTTCTTCCGCATCGTCTTTATATTTCTTATCAGCTTTCTTTTTAGCCGTTTCGTTTTTAAGAGAATTTTTAAACGATGCTTCGGAATACATACTCTCACGCTTTTCCAAAACCTCTACCTTGCTGTGCAAAACCTCGATATCCGGTGTTATGCCCTCATTCTGGATAGAGCGACCCGAAGGCGTATAATAACGCGCAATTGTAATATGTATTGCCGTACCGTCCCCCAGGGGCTTTTGCTGCTGAACACTGCCTTTGCCAAAAGACTGTGAGCCCATAACCAGCGCCCGGCCATTATCCTGTAGCGCACCCGCAACAATCTCTGATGCCGATGCAGAGCCATGGTTTATCAAAACCACTATTGGCTTTCCGTTTGTACGGTCACCGGGCTTGGCAAAGCTACGTTCTATATCCGCCTTGCCCTTGCCGCGCGTAGATACAATTTCACCCCCGTCCAAGAATGCGTCTGAAACATCTATTGCGGCGGTTAAATACCCACCCGGATTATTTCGAACATCCAAAACGTAACCGATTACATCCTTCTTTTCCAGTGCATCAATCGCCTCTTTCAGCTCCTTGGTCGTTGTCGCACCAAAATCAGATATTCTTATATAGCCGATTTTTTCCGGATTCTCGGACTCATCCCCCGCCAGCTTTTTATCTTCGTACTTGACTGATTTTACCTTAATAATTGCACGTTTCAGCGTTATGTCACGCGGTTCCTGCCCTTCGGACACTACCTTCAGCTTAACCTTTGTCCCCGGGCGCCCCTTCATCTTTTGCGTCGCCTGATTCAGGGTCAGGTCAAACACCTGCTCGCCATCAATATGGGTGATATAATCCCCTGCCTTTATTCCCGCCTTTTCCGCCGGTGTATCATCAATGGGCGCAATCACACGCACCGCACCACGGTCGCTTGTTATCTGAATGCCCAGGCCGCCAAATTCACCGTGCGATTTATCATTAAAGTCCTTAAAGTCATCCGCCGACAGATACGAAGAATGCGGGTCCAGCGCCCCCAGCATGCCATTCATGGCCCCTTCTAGCATTTTTTTCTCGTCTGCTTCCTCTACAAAATTATCACGAGCAACTTCAAACACCATGGCCAGTTTTTTCAGTTCTTCATAAATCTGCTCATCCGTCAGGTGAACAACCGGCTCATCCTTTTTGTTTTTCGTCCCCGGTGCGCAAATCCCGGCCACAGGCGCGGCTATAATCAATAAAACCAGCAACTTTTTAAGCATTTTATCCCCTTACCTTTCCTGTATATATGCAATATATAAATACTTGTAAGCAAAGCTTAAAACAAAAACGCCAGCGTCGCAAGTGAGTTTTTCACAAAAAACATTGACAAATATTGTTTTTGGGTTATAATTATTAGTATAAAGAACTGAGGCCAGTATGAGAAAACTAAAAGCAAGAATACAAACAAGCAGTCGCGACATATACGAGACTCTAAGCAGTCCGGTATATTGGCTGGCCTATCCTCAATTTTTGAAAAGCCAGCTTATTCGCGAAAATCAGGCATTATGCCCGAAATCAAGTGATTACTTTATTCACAGTAACGAAAACAAGATGCGCAAAAACTGCCTGGCACGCGCGATGGATTACATTTTGCTGCACAACAACGAAACGTTTGATGCCGCCACCGTCCGCACAATACATCAGCTAATTTGTCGTGGCACCGATGTCCCAGGTGGCGCAATGCGCACGCGCCCTGTGGATTTAAGTTCACTTAATATCGAAGTACCTCAGTTCAATGAAATCTATGAACGCATGGATAACGTATATTACACGTTGGCTCAACCGTCGAACGACCCGCTGCGCACCGCACTCCAGATACATTATGAAATCGTTTCGATTCAGCCATTTGCGGATTTTAACAAGCGCACCGCCCGCACAATCATGAATGGCTACTTAATTCAAAACGGCTTGACCCCGATATTTTTCAGTGAACCGGGCGACCGCGAAATGTATATTGATGCGATAAAAAATAAAAATCAAAAGAGCTATTACGAACAAATATTCTTGGAAGTAATGCGCCGCACGCAAAATAATATAGAAAACCGTCTGCTGCAAATCGCAGCTGCCGGACGCCAGCGCCGCAAATAAAAAAGAGCCGGAAATGTTCTGGCTCCTTTTTTGCTTTATTTTACTTAACCGCTGCTTCTATCTCTTTGAGTTTTGCCATTAAATCACGCATAAAATCAACTTTTTGAGCATTGTTCTCAACACTTTTCGCATTGGCGGGATTTACACGCAAATCATCGGCGGCCTTTATAAAGCGACGCAGCAGAACCGTCATCATTCTAAACTTCATGATTTTCTGAATATTGGGATTATTGGCATCCGGCATATCATACAGGTCGTCGTTATGTATTTCCTTGTAAGCATCGTAAATGCGACGCCCAACCCCCAGCTCCATTGAAACAGGTGAAAAAATATCACGATAAACAAAGCGATAGTTCGCCTCAGCAAAGTCAATAAAGGACAGGCGGCTGGTTCGCGCATCATACAGCACATTGCCGGGATTTAAATCACAGTGCGACCAAACGGGACGCGTTTCATATTCAAATGTCCCGATCTCGTCACGGATACCGGCCATATATCGCACTTCGCCGTCGGTAAAAAACCGCGCCATTTTCCCGCCTATAAAGTTCTCTAGACGTGCAAACTTCAGCTCGTCCGCAATTTTATGACGCGTCCATTCTTTCACGGGACGAGATTCGTTCATATCGACTAAAAAATGAGCCAGACTATATACGATTTCAACCTGCTGGCGTCGTGTCAACGAATTAAACAACTGTGCGGTCAGGGGCACACCCTGCGCACGCTGTTCCAGAATCTGGTATTCCACATCATTGATATAATGCATTTGCGGAACATTATAGATAGGGTTATTAACCGCACGAATAGAATCAATTGCATCCTTGGTCCGGTGCTGTTTCGCCAGCCATGCATTACGCGCATCATCCCCCAGCCACGGCAGCGGTCGCTTCAACACATAATCACCATAGTAAGACACATAACTTTCGCGCCCATGCGGCAGTTTTCCTATGTCTTTCATGTCTGTATCCTCCCGGAATATATGCCTAATCCAAACCACCGTTTGGGGTGGCTGTTTTTATTCCTGTTTCTGCGCCCGAAAACCCGCCTTTTTTATGTCTTTTCAGTTGCCTAATCCAAACGGTGGCTTTTATTCGTGCGCAACTATTTACCTAACAAATATAGCACATACGGCATTTTTTGTCAAGAGGCATGCCTTAGTCCGGCTCCTTAAACATATTGGCCGGGTCCACAGCCTTGTTGCCGCGGCGTACCTCCAGATACATCTCTGGCTTGTTCGGGTCCATACGTCCAATCGGTTCCCCCGCCAGAACATCCTGGCCGACCACTGCATCAATCTGCCCCAGGTTTGTCATAACAGTATTATATCCGTTTTTATGCGACATAATGATAACCTTGCCAAATCCGCGAAAGCTGTCGGCGAACTTTACCTCGCCATCGGCGGGCGCCATAACCAGTGCATCGCCACGCGTACGTATGCGCCATCCGTCCGAATTCAGCCCCAGGGCCGTCTTCTCGCCAAATCGCACAACCAGGCGCCCACGCACGGGTGTATTTAGCTTTCGCCGTGAAAAACGCGCATCGGATAACATCTTGGAACTCCCCACGCCTGCGGACAGTTCGGATATATTTTTCGCACGCGCGGACAAATCGCGCAGCTTTTTGCGAACCGCCATTTGTTCATTTTTAAGCTTTTCATTCTGGGCTGCGCGCTGACGCAACAGTTTGTCCAGTTGCGTCTTTTCAGCGGCATATTTTTTCGCCGTTCGGTCCAATTTTTCCTTTTCAATCGCGCGTGCGTCACGCATCTCGCTAAGCTCTTTTATCTGCTCTTCGGCGCGACGCATTTCTTCATCAAAGCTGATTGCAGCCCCTGACAACACGGACGACACCAGTGCGTATTGCCGCATGTTTTCAGTATCAAAGCTGGGGTGTGATGCAACGAATAAAATACTGGCGGCGGCATCTGCGATGCGGCCTTTGTTGCGGTCAATTTCCGCCGACAGTTTTTCTATTTTATCGTCCAGCTCGGCTATTTTTTTTGCGATGGCGCCGCGCTGCTCTTCCAGTGTACTGACCTGGTCGGCGGCCCGGACCAGCTTCTTTTTCGTTGCAGCAACATCACGCTCGGATGTTTTTACCTGCTGGGCCAGTTTTTTATCCTGCTGTTCGGTCTGCTTTATCTGGGCATTGATTTTGGCCAGTTCACTGGCCCCCATTGCCGGGCTGGCAATCGTTACAAATGCTGCAAAGATTATCGCCCAGCGCCGCATTATTTACACATCACCCGCAGGAAAGTTTTCTTGCCCTTTTGAACCATAATATCGCACGCCGGGGCAATCATGGCGCGCGGGTCGGTTATTTTTACGCCGTCTATTTGGATGCCACCCTGCTCTACCATGCGACGCGCCTCTGACTTAGACGGGAACAGCCCCGCCGCGCACAGAAAATCCACAACCCCCATTGGTGCATTCATTGGCAATTCCACCGACGGTGCATTTGACATATCGGCCCCGCCACCGAACAGCGCCGCCGCCGCATCCGCCGCCGCATCCGCCGCCGCGGTACCATGCGCAATCTCTGTCGCGGCATATGCCAAAATCTTCTTAGCCTCGTTCAGCTCGGCCCCTTTTAGCGCCGCCAGGCGCTCAATCTCAGACAATGGGATTTCCGTAAATATTTTCAAAAACTTTTCCACCAAATCATCCGGCGTATTGCGGAAATATTGATAGTATTCATAAGGGGATGTTTTATCTTCGTTCACCCAGATAGCATTTCCGGCTGATTTCCCAATCTTTTTACCATTAGAATCGGTAATCAGCGATGTGGACAGAACGAACGCCTCTTTTCCCAGCTTTTTACGTATCAGCTCTATCCCCATAATGGCGTTACCCCACTGGTCCGCGCCACATGTCTGCAATATACAGCCATAATCTTTATAAAGCGTCAGGAAATCGACCGCCTGGAACGTCATATAGTTAAACTCCAGAAATGTCATTCCCGTCTCCAGACGACGCTTTACGCTTTCCATGGACAACATGCGCGGCACGGTAAAATCAGTACCAAAATCCCGCAGGAAATCCAGATGCGAATACCCCTTCATCCAGTCATAGTTATCAACCATAATAGCATCGGCCGCACCGTCGCCAAAACGAAAAAATTTAGAATAAGATTTTTTAAGTCCTGCAATATTATGAGCCAGCACTTCTTCTGTCATCATGGGACGCCCGCTGTCACGGCCCGACGGGTCGCCGATGCGCCCCGTTGCGCCACCGACCAGCATTATTGGTCGATGCCCGTATTTTTGCAGCCACCGCATCATCATCACAGGCACCAAGTGCCCCACATGCAGTGAATCCGCCGTTGGGTCCGACCCCAAATATGCGGCAATCCGGCCCGCATTCAGCGCATCGTTCAGCGCATCGATATTAGACACCTGATTTATAAATCCGCGCGCAGTCAACTCGCGCAACAGCTCGTTTTGCATACCAAAAATCCCTTTTGCCCAAATGATATCAGCTTTTTAGCGTCCGCGCAACTTTTTCAGATGTTTAAATATATTGAAATCCTACAAAATCTTATGTATAATTACCTATGTATCGATGTGTTGTCGGTATAGGCTTAAGAACCTACATATTAAAGCAATCATAATGAATATAATAAACTCTAACATTATGGTTGGATGACGACGAATAACCAATAAGTCGTGCTATTCTTTAATAGTAGTTCTTAACATCCAGCCTTCCCATTTTTTAGAGAGTGGTTTTTGCATTTATTTTTTTCTTGCGCCGCATTTATATATATGATATTATTCATCTGCACTAACGATGTTAGTGTGAGGCGTAAGAACCTCGTATTAAATGTCACGCCGGGGCGTGATACAATCTCTAACCATTTACTTTTAGGTTGGAGGGGAATGAATAAGGTCAATGACCAAATAGTTCCGCTATTTAATACGTAGTCTTAACCTCCAACCGCTCAGTTTTTACAGCGGTTCATTTTTTATCGGCGGGAATGTTTTATGGTGGAAATAAAATATTTATCCGTGGGTAAAAAAATAAATGTCGGGGCCTGTTTTACCGTCTTCTCATCTCCAATCAAAAGAAACGGTATCGGGTCCCGACCCCTTAATGTCTTACACTTTATGGCCCGGCGGCGCTATCCCCGGCTCTGGTGCTGGTACCGGGCCGCATTGCCGCCGGGAAATAATCAAGCCGGCACGCCGCGTTAGCGCTGCACCTGATATTTTCGGTGCGCATCTTTATACAGCATGATATTCGTTACCGCACTGCGCGTCGGACGCATCTCTAGCTTGCGCAGGGCCTTGTTCAGCTCATACTTAAATACCACACTGTCCAGGCTGCCGCTGTATATGTCTTTAAAGTTTTGAATAAACTGATACGCCGTATCGCGTGTCGTTGGCATCATATTAAAATACATATATCCACCAAAGCTGTACGCAACCGCGGTGCCACCGCGATTACGATGCACAAATACACGCATTCCACGCTTTAGATATCCCAAATACGTATCCGGAATATGCACGGGCGCAACCCTGCCATTACGCAGCCACACCGTCAAAAAACCGTACCCATTGGGCGTTACCGCCCCTGCTTTATAACTTTCCATTCTAATCACCACTGCAATAATAAATCCGGCAAAAACCGGATTTATTCGTTTTCCTAACACCAAGCCTTACTTTATCCCAGCATCTTGGCGACTTCGTCGGCCAGGTTATCTTCTTGCTTTTCGATACCCTCGCCCAGGACATAGTACGCAAAACCGGCCAGTTTTCCGCCGGCTTCGGCGACAACATCCTTAACCTTTTTCGACGGGTCCATAACGAACGGCTGTTCTTCCAGTACGGATTCCGCATAGTATTTGGAAATACGGCCCGCAACCATTTTTTCAACAACCATTTCCGGTTTGCCCGCGGTGGCACCCGATTCGATAAACACTTTCTTTTCACGTTCTACCGCCACCGGGTCAACGTCAGCGATTGTCATGAATTCCGGCTTGTTCGCGGCAATATGCATTGCGATTTTCGGGCCGATTTCATCAATACCAGCACCATTGCCGTCAATTGCGACCGCAACACCAATCTGGCCCATGCCGGGAACCATGGCATTATGAACGTAAGTATAGATATGGTCGCCCGCTACCTTTGCAATACGGCGCAGATTCATGTTTTCACCGATTGTGGAAATCGTGGCGGCAATATCGTCTTTAACCGCGCTAAGCGTTGCATCAAAATCGCCCTTCAGTTCCAGCGCGCGTGCGGCAACATCCGCAACCAACTTCTGGAACTTGTCATTTTTTGCAACGAAATCTGTTTCTGCGTTCAATTCAACAACGCAGCCCATGTTATCGCATTTTACAACCGTAACCAGGCCCGATGCCGCAACGCGGCCCGCCTTGGACGCGGCCTTTACGATACCCTTCTGGCGCAGCCAATCGGCAGCGGCCTCGATATCGCCGTTATTTTCAGTCAGCGCTTTCTTACAATCCATCATACCGGCGGATGTTTTTTCACGCAGCTGCTGAATCAATTTTGCTGTTATTTCTGCCATTGTCTTCTCCCGTTAATTATTTGATTGATATTCCCGCCGGCGCCCGGACATACGCCCGGACGCCACAGGGATTGATTATTTATCCGCTTTTTCGGCCAATTTGCCGCGACGTTCTGCACGAGCTTCGGTCATTTTGGACTTTGCACGCGCTTCGCGTTCTTTTGTTTCCGATTCGAAATCATCGGCCGCGGCCGCCTTCATATCGGATTCTACTTTCTTGCCGGCGACGCCACCCAGGCGCTTTTCAATACCGGACAAAATCGCATCTACGAACAAGTCACAGTACAGCTGGGTCGCACGGGCCGCATCGTCGTTGCCCGGTACCGGGTAATCGACCATTTCCGGATTCGCATTCGTATCGCAGATTGCAACCGTCGGAATGTCCAGGGTCTTTGCCTCACGTACGGCGTTCATTTCACGCGGCACATCGATTACAATCATCGCCTGGGGTGTGCCGTGCATTTCTAGAATACCGCCAAAAATGCTGCGCAGCTTTTCAACTTCCTTGGTCATGACGCCGACTTCTTTCTTAGTCAGGCCCAATTTGTCCGCGTTTTCAATGTCTGCTTCCATCTTTTTCAGACGACGAATAGACTGGGATACCGTTGTCCAGTTTGTCAGCATACCACCCAACCAGCGGTTGTTAACATAATACTGGCCGCAGCGTTCCGCCGCATCTTTAACAATATCTTTTGCCTGGTGCTTTGTCGCAACAAACAGAACCTTGCCGCCGGCGGCCGCAATAGCCTCCAACGCGACCAAACTGCGATGCAGCAGCGGTGCCGTCTTGTTCAAGTTGATAATGTGAATTTTATCTTTTACGCCGTAAACGTACGGTGTCATCAGCGGATTCCAGCGACGAGTGTGGTGCCCAAAGTGAACGCCTGCTTCCATCAGCTGCTTCATTGTAAAGGTTGGCAATGCCATGATTTTTATCCTTTTTTCTGTTGTTATCCTCACCGTGTGCATCAGACCAAATATATCTTGGACAGAAATTTTAGGCACAACGGTTGTGTTATTCGCGCATGGCGCGTACGCCGATAATAGCGCAGCGCCCCCGAAAAATCAAGTATTTTTTGATATTTGTAAAAATAATAAAAATTTACATTCCTATATTGACAAAAGAATGTTTTGTGCCTATATTTACAGGAGAAGAGGGAAAAATGTTTGCATTACGCCTGATTTTAATCGCCGCTGTTACCGCCGCACCAATCGCGACATATGCCGCGCCGCGCAATAATAACACCTGCGATAACCCTATATATAAAAAGAATCATCCCTACGAATGTAAAAAGATTTCCAAAGGCTGGATTGGCGCCGGCCTGGCACTGGGCGGCGCCGCGGCCGCGGGTGCTGCGATGGCTTTTGCCGGCGGCAGTGGTAGTGGCGGCAGTAACGCCGGCCCGATGCCTACAATGAATTCGTATGACTATGTCGGTGCCGACGTCAGCGCGGCCCACATCGCATCCGTTATGTCACGCGAAGACTATGACAAAAATCACAAACAATACGACAGCATACGCCTGGCCTACTCGCTGGCACGTGGATATACCGGCAAGGGCTCGACTATCGCGGTTCTGGATGCTAATTCATGGCATGGCAACGCAGTGGCGGCTATTGCCGCGGGCCCGATTGCCGCAGATGCAACAGTTGAAAAATATAACATTGCCGGCGCTAATAATAAATTCTTTTCCTATGCCGAAATTGGCGATGTTGTGGCACACGCCTCAGATGCCGATATTATAAACGCCAGTTGGAATACAGAAATGCGCGCGACCCAGATTCGTTCGCGCCAACAACTGGAACGCCTAACCGACAAAAACTTTATCGATAATCTGGCCGCCGCCGCCGGCAACGGCACAATCTTTGTATGGGCCGCCGGTAACGAAGGGCTTAGCCAGTCTGGTGCACTGTCTGCGCTGCCGCGCGTTGTACCTGAGATGAAGGGCCACTTTATCAATGTTGTTGCATGGGATGATACGCGCGCTGGTCTGGCCGATTACAGCAATGCGTGCGGCGAAACCATGGAATATTGCATCACGGCGCCGGGCACCGGTATCGACAGTGGAAATCGCGTTGTATCAGGCACATCTTTTGCAGCCCCGATTGTATCGGCGGCCGTCGCGGTTATCCGTGAAGCATTCCCATACATGACCGCCCCCCAGATAACAGACCTGTTGCTGACAACGGCACGTGATTTGGGCACACCGGGCGTTGATGCCGTATATGGTCACGGCATGCTGGACCTGGAACGCGCAACGCGCCCGGCAGGTGCCGCAACAGTACCGCTGGCCGCGGGCGGCAGTGCGCCGCTGCGCGCGGCACATGTGCCGGGCCAAATCGGCCGCAAACTGCGCGGTGCCGATTTAAAGCTGGCGTTTGTTGACGACTATGGCCGCGCGTTCGAAACAAATCTTAACGACCATATCAAAATCAAAAACCGTGGGCGCGCCCTGGAATTCCTGCGCAGCAATAACAAAACCAGCGCAAACGCGGGCCCGATTGAATTCGGATTTCGCCGAAGCGAATTCCTGGCCGCGGACGGTCTGTTGGGTACAGACGAAAATACAACGATAAGCTTTTTGGCAATGCCCCTGGAATTTGATGCCGGCGACGCCAAAATATTCCTGCGCCCGGAAATAGGTGCAACCCACCCGCGTGGCCGTACAGATTCCATGATTACAAAATTTTCCGGCATATATACCGCATCTTTCTCCGCCGGCGCCCGTATTGGCGACTGGGGTGTAAAAATGGCGATGAATGATATGATTCTATCGGGCGATATGTATATGCGCATGCCAACAGGCCGCGCAGCAGACGGCGCCCTGATGTTCCAGGATGCATCCACATCACTGGCCGGTGCCGCCGCGGTTGAATACTCGCTGACGTACAAGTTTGTAACAGCGGCATTCGTTGATAACCCAACCGGCACAGATGAATTCTTTATTGTTGCCAAAAAGGCAATGGCGTTTTAATTACGCCACTGCCCCCGATGTGGCCGGCGCAATACCATTTAGCTCTATGAACTTGGTCAACGTATCGCGATGAACACGCAGACGCCGCGCAATCTCGTATTTACTGCTGCCCTTGCTTAGCTTTTGTATAATGTACTTCTCGCGCCCCTCGAGCTTGCATGCATTACTGCTGCCGCGCGGACGGCCGACATGCTTGCCCTCAGACTTTAAACGTGCCAGAGCCTCTTTGGTTCTCTGGGATATCAGATTTCTTTCAATTTCTGCAGATAAACCAAACGCAAACGCTAAAACCTTGCTGGTTATATCAGACCCCAGACGATAATTGTCTTTAATGGTCCATACGCGCGCACCTATATCCATACAGTGATGTAAAATACGCATAATCTGCAACAAATTACGCCCCAGGCGCGATAGCTCGGATGCGATAATCAAATCATCCTTTTTAACCTTTTTTATCAAACGCCCCAGCTTTCGCTTGTTCAGCTCCTTGGTCGCGGAAATTGTTTCCTCTATCCAGCTGTCTATTACCAAGCCCTGCTTTTCGCAAAAACGCTCTATTTCAAAACGCTGATTTTCAGTGGTTTGATGGTCTGTTGAAACACGTATGTAGCCATATATCATGATACTATTCCTTTTGTCTGTTGGCATAAAAACATTGCCCTCCGGACTGACGCACAGAACTTTTATAACACACTGTTTTAACTAAATAATTAGGAATCTTATGAAAATTGCATCAAAAACAATAAAAAACTTGTATTTCTGGGCTTTGCGATTTAAAATAATTTTCGAATGGAAGGGCAAAATATGAAAAAAACAAGAATAAATTCCGGAAAACAGGTAAAAAATCACGTCTCGCGTTTATCAAATTCGCTAAAAAAATTAAAATTGTGGCAAAAAATTTTTATCGGTTTTGTTTGTGTCTTAGGATTAATTTTCATAGGTATTACATTCTGGAATACGCTTAGTCGTAAAAACAGCGACCCTTATTTTGAAATATCGGTAACCGCCCCAACCCCCAGCGTGTTTGATAACGCTGCCAATGCTAATTTTGTGGGTCCTGGCGCCCTGCCAGAGCCTAATAATAACCGGGAAATCAGCAAGCCCGGTGAACTTGTTATACTATATGACCAGGCATCCGGCGACTATACCCCCGCAATACGCATGGATTTATCGAATGACGATATTGCCAAAAATATAAAAATCAGTCCTGCTATCGCCGGCACATGGGGGCGACGCGGGCCAAATGCGCTGGTGTTTCAGCCGACACACGAACTGGCACCGGATGTAAAATTTACAGTAAAAATAAACAAGAACATTTTTAACCCCGACATTCGCGTAAGCGCCCGACAGATAACATTTAAAACACCGGACATTACAGCAACGGTAGAATCATTAAACACATACCCGGCGGCACAACGTAAATCTTTCATAGGTGCCGCGGTAATATCTTTTAACTATCCGGTTGATACAAAAAAAGTAGCCGACAGAATAAAAATGCGTCTGGACGGTCATCAAATGGAATTTGATGTAAAGTTTGACCGCTTTCATAGAACCGCCATTATTACATCGGCCCCGATTGAAATCACAAAGGCGCCCCAGGTTTTACGTATTAAAATGAATCGCATTCCAGCCGCCACGGGGGATGCAATGACACAAAAAATAACTGCAAATACAACAATAGAATCGGCCGATAACATATTTAAAATATCGGGGCTGGAAACAACTGTTGCCGATGATACCGGCGGCCTGCCCCAGCAGTTGCTGCTGATTAACATGACATCCCAGGCCGCGGCAGACACAAAATGGGACAAATATGTAGAAGTTTTCCTGTTGCCAAAATACCGCGATGATAATGCGGACAAAACCGACGCCCCTTATAAATGGGCCACAGACGAGATTACGGACACCGTATTAAATAAATCGAAAAAGCTGGCGCTTAAAAAAATCGACTTTGAAAATCCAACCGGCGTATATCAGTATGCACTTGCCTATGACGTGTCAGATAAAACAGAACGCTTTATCTATGCGAAAATAAAGCCGGGCTTTACCTCTGCCGCGGATTTTTCGGTTAAAGACGGTACCGCACGCGTTCTGGCCGTGCCTTACCCAAGGCGCAGCGTCAAAATCGCGGGCAGCGGCGCCCTGCTGGCACTGGGTGGGGAACGCAAGCTGGGGATTACGGCACGCGGTGGCGCGGACGCGGCCTATGTAAACCTGTATAAGGTAAAATCATCGGAAATAAATCATCTGATATCCCAAACATATAATGTTTTCGGTGCCATGGAATTTAAATCCTGGTCGTTTGATGCATTTGACATGTCGGTAGTATTTAAAAAGCGCATCGGCTTTGCGGATACATCGCTAAAACATGTAAATTATGCATCTGTTGATTTGGGCGACTATCTCGACCGCACCCATTCGGATAAGACAGGCATCTTTATCGTTCAAACCGGCCCCACCCAATCCCAGGCCGACTATAGCGACCGGCGCTTGATACTGTTGACGGATTTGGGAATCGTACGCAAGGTAAACCTGGACCAGTCTTCGACTGTCTTCATCTCAAACCTGACCGCGGGAACACCGGGCGCCGATATAGAGGTATATGTCCTGGGGCGCAATGGTAACTCTGTTTGGGCGGGCCGCACCGATAATGATGGCCACGTAAACGTGCCGGCACTGCCGTGGTCGGAATATAAAAACGAAAAAGCCCCGGTTGCAATTGTGGCACGGCGCGGGGATGACGTATCTTTTATTCCATACGACAGTTCTTATGAACGCCGCGTTGAATACTCCAAATTTGATACAGACGGCGTTTACGCATCGGCGGGGACATCTCTGAATGCATTTATGTTTACAGACCGTGGAATATACCGCCCGGGCGAATCGGTCATAATCGGCGGCATAGTAAAGCGCAACAGCTTTGCCCCTATTCCCGGCATCCCTGTAAAGCTTGAAATACGTGATTCACGCGGCCGCTTAGCACTGGAAAAAATGTTCTCGCTGACCGCGGACGGAATGTTTGATGTAACATACGACGTACCGGCGGGCGCCCCCTTGGGCGAATATAATGCCCAGTTGTTTTCACTAAATGCCAAAAACAAACCCCAGGATATTTTAGGCTACACCAGTCTTCGCATCGAAGAATTTAGCCCTGATAACTTGAAAATAAGCGCAACCCTTCCCGGGACGGATGATGCAGGCTGGCTGACACCGGCGGGTCTGCGGGCGGATGTGTCGCTGCGCAATCTTTTTGGGACGCCCGCGGCCGAACATCGCATAGCGGCCCGCGCGATATTAACACCGGCACCTTTTTCATTTGGCGAATTTCCCGGATATAAATTTACAGATAACTTTATATCCGGCACGGGCCTGTCTGCGAACAGCGCCGCCAAAACAATCACACGCGAATTTGAAGACATACAAACCGATGCCAACGGCCATGCCTTAATTGATGTGGATATTGAGCAAAACTTAGCAGAAAACGCCACATACGCATTTACTGTCATAGTACAGGGCTTTGAGGCTGGCTCTGGCCGCAGTGTTCAAACATCACTGCGCGGTCGCGTATCAAATGCCAAGTACCTTGTCGGTTGGCATGCCAATTCTGATTTGTCATACATCAACCGCGGCGCCGCCCGCAGCGTCAACATCATCGCAATCGACCATACGGCAAAGCGCACAACCGCATCCGATGTTACAATGCGCTTAATGCGCCGCGAAAATTTAACCAGCCTGGTCAAAGACGGCGCAGGATACTACAAATATCAAACAGTTACGCAAGACAAGCTAGTAACACAAGATAATATCTCCATACCCGAACGCGGTCTGGACATCAACCTGGATACATCAGCCCCCGGCACATATTATCTGCAAATAACAGATGCCGGCGGCCGAATGCTGGCAAACATAGAATACTTTGTGGCCGGCGCATCCAACAGCAGCCTGGAATCGGACACACGCGCCGAACTGCAGATAAAACTAAATTCCACATCATACGCGCCGGGTGATAAAATCGCTGTTGGCATAACTGCCCCGTATGCCGGATACGGCCTGCTTACCATAGAACGCGACAAGGTATATGCATATCAGTGGTTTAAAATGTCTTCTACAAACTCGGTCGAATATATTACTGTTCCCGCTGGCTTCGAAGGAACGGGCTACATAAACGTATCATTTGTACGTGACATAAACAGCCGCGACGTCTTTACAACACCTTATGCGTATGCCGTCGCCCCGTTTATGGCCGATACAGCACGTCGCACAATAGGCGTAAAGCTGCAGGCACCGGCCACCATATCGGATTCTAAATTAACCGTAAAATATGAAACCAACCGGGATGCACGCCTGATGCTTTTCGCAATTAACGAAGGCATATTGCAGGTTGCCCGCTATCAGGTTCCAAATCCAATGGCGCATTTCTTTAAAAAGGCCGCCCTGCAGGTTGAAACATATCAGATATTGTCACTAATACTGCCTGAATATAAGATTCTGCATGAATTTGCGAAAACAGGCGGCGGCGATTATGACGAGATAGCGGACGCCATGGCCGGCATTGCAAACCCATTTGCACGCCGCACCGACAAACCGGTGGCATTTTATTCCAAGATAATAAACGCCACCGCCAACAAAACCGGCAGTGTTACCTTTGACATACCGGATTCTTTTAACGGCACACTGCGCGTATTTGCGGTTGCAGCCGGGGAATCAGGAATCGGTTCGGCCGATACATCGGTAACGGTTCGTCATCCGCTTATTGTCACAATAAACGCACCTGTGGCCGCGGCACCGGGTGATAAATTTGACATAAACGCGGTTGTAACAAATCTGACGACGGAAGCCTCACAGTCCCAATCTTTTACCGCACGGGCCACAACATCGGCCGGCATTGAAATAAATCCGGCATCAGATGCCACGCGTGAAATCCCATCGGGGGACGATGCATTATGGACTTTCCACGCCACCGCGGGTGATACGCTGGGCTCGGCCGACATTAACATCAACGCACATGGTGGCGCCACATCCGCAATGGGCACCGCAACAATGTCCATACGCCCTGCAACACCTTTTACAACAGACATACAAATCGGCAAACTAGACAGCGCAAAAACAACACTGCGCCCAACAGATATACCGATGTATTCCGACGGCGCACGGCATAGCCTTTATATATCATACGGTGCGGATGCGGTTGTGCGACCATTGGTTGAATATCTTGCTCATTATGAATGGACATGTACTGAACAACTGACATCGCGCGCCATGCCATACGTCGCAATCGGCGCAAGTGAGATATTGGGCATAACTTATGATGCAGCCGCTAAAAAAGTAGCCGATACAATCACTATGCTAAAAAATCGCCAAAATGACGACGGTTCTTTTGCAATGTGGGCCGCCGGAAATACGGGCCGCAACAACGAATCTGATGCCAGCACCGCCTATATAACGGCATATGTGGTCCAGTTTTTAAATATGGCGCATGACCGTGGCTTTAACGTTCCGGCCGATATGAAGTCCCGTGCGCTTAGCTATCTGCGTACATATGCAGGCACCAATATCCGTGACAGCCAAGACGCCGCCACGCATGCATTTGCAATATATGTAATAACAGCTAACGAATTTGTAACAACCGCATACATCAGCCAGTTTGAAGAATGGGCAAACGCTAATTTGAAAAACTGGGAATCTGAGCTGGCGGGCGCATATATTGCCGCGGCCTACTCTATCATGCGCCAAGATGAACGTGCGACAACACTGGCATCAAAATATAAGTTCGAAGACAATATAAAGTACACATCTCAGTTCAACAACACCATTGCAAACAATGCGATTTATCAATATCTAAGCTCAAGATATTTCAAGGAATCACATTCTGTCCCGTCCCTTACCAAGGACCAGATGAAATATATAAACAGCGGCCAATATTCGTCATTTACAGCCGCGGCCCTGATACTGGGCCAAAGTGGAAATATTGGCACGAAAAACAATATTTCGGAAATATTGACGGTCACAGCGGACGGCGTGCCACTGGCCGGCGAAAGCAAAGCTGGAACATTTGTGGCCGCGATTGCCCCGGGCGTAAAAAAGATAGAGGTAAAATGTCCCGACTGTGGCACCAGCGTAACGCCTTTCTGGACAATTATCAAACAGGGCTACCCCATGACTGTTGCCGCCGACTCACATGGGTTGGAGCTTATCCGCGAATACTATGACATGGACGGCAATCGCATCAGCGCGGCTAAAATAGGCGACCGGGTAAAGGTAAAAATATTTGCCCGCGCCCGTGCAGACGTGCAAAACATTTCCAATGCGGTGATAATAGACCTGCTGCCTGGCGGATTTATTGCGGATACAGACACCCTGGACGGCGAATACACATTTGCAGAAACCCGCGAAGACCGCGTAATAATATATACCGATATTTCACGCACAGAATCCGTATATGAATACACCGCACAAATAGGCGCCGCCGGAACATTTGCGATTGCACCGATACATGGTGAATCTATGTATAATCCAAATATATTCGCAACCGGTCGGGGCGGAACATTTACCGTAAAAAATGAAAGCGATGATTAAGTTTATCCGGCGCCATAAATTTTGGTGCGCCCTGGGGGCTATTGGGACGATATACTTAATCATCCGCCTCTTTTTTGTGCCGCCAATATTAGACCAGACCTATTTTTCTAGAGCCTATTACGATACCAACGGCCGCCTGATGCGACTGATACTATCTGCGGACGAAAAATACAGACTTTATACACCGCTATCTGAAATTGCACCGGATGCTGCACGGGCAATCATCCTCTACGAAGATAAATACTTCTATATGCACCCCGGAATTAACCCGGTATCACTGGCCAAGGCTACACTGGGCTACTTTCGCACGAACGCCCGCCCAGTCGGCGCATCAACCATAACCATGCAGGTTGCACGCATGCGTTACAATTTAAACACCAAGCGGCCCGCTGGAAAACTGATACAGATTGCCGCAGCAATTTATCTGGATGCATTTCATTCAAAGCGCGAAATTTTGGAGGCATACCTAAATCTGGCACCCTATGGCGGAAACATAGAAGGCATTGGCGCCGCATCTTTGATATTCTTTCAAAAGCGCGCGGCAGATTTAACTACAATAGAATCTATAACACTTGCAACGATTCCACAAAATCCCACAAACAGAAATATCTCAACCCCCGCAGGTATGAACAATATAATGAAAATGCGCGGTGATTTGGTACGTCGCTGGACCAGGGCGCATGGTGATAACGGAACATTGACGACAATGGCTCAAATGCCACTGGCGGCGCACGGCGTACGCGAGCTGCCGTTTTATGCCCCACATTTCATAAATCGCGAAATTATAAATAATGATAAATACCGGCCAAACATGGGGCCGGCCCCCTCAGAAATAAGAACAACCCTGGATATTGAATTGCAGCAAAAGCTGGCCGCTACCCTACAAGCCCAGGTCAATCGCAGGCGGTCATTTGGCGTATCAAATGCCGCAGCAATTCTGATAAATTATAAGACAATGGAAACGCTGGCTTATATAGGTTCCGTCGATTATTTTGATAAAGAAATATTTGGTGAAAATGACGGCGTACGCGCACGACGCAGCCCGGGTTCCACCCTAAAGCCGCTGATATACGCCGCCGCGGTTGACAATGGGCTGATTCACTCGATGACACTGCTAAAAGATGCACGTGTTAATTTTGGCGTATATGCCCCTGAAAATGCAGATAACGAGTTTTATGGACCAGTACTGGCACACACGGCCCTGACACATTCACGAAACATCCCCGCAATAAATTTGGTGCGTAAAATCGGGGTGGCAAACTTTCATGCGCTGTTGGGCCGCGCGGGTGTCACAAACCTAAAAAGCCCCGGCTATTACGGAATATCGGTTGCTCTCGGAGGGGCCGAGGTTTCAATGTGGGAACTGGCGGACATATATGCAACAATGGCAAATCTGGGGACACGCCGTGCAATACGCACCAGCCAGTCCGACCCCGACGAAGTTCTCGACAACCTGCTGTCGCCGGAGGCATATTTTATAACCCTTGATATGCTAAGCCGGCAACGCACGCTGCAAAAAAACGTCCCTTTTGCAAAAAAGCGTGTCGAAACCATACGACATTATTGGAAAACAGGAACCTCTTCTTCATATCGTGATGCATGGACCGCCGGAATATTCGGTGACTTTGTAATGATAGTATGGGTTGGTAATTTCGACGGCCAGCCAAATAATGTTTTTTCTGGGGCGAAAACTGCGGCACCGATATATTTTGCAATGGCAGACGCCGTCCAAGATTACAATAAAACCCACGGCAAGCCAACATCAAATAATAACTTCATGCGTCCAGACTTAAATATATCGCAAATAGATATGTGCGAAGAAGTCGGTGGAATTGCAGGAACGCATTGCCCCAGTGCCAGACCTGCATATTTCATTCCGGGCAAATCCCCTATTGAAATGTCATCGATTTATCAGGCGGTTCCGATTGATAATAAAACCGGCCTGCGCGCATGTTCTCAGAACCCCGCCACGACACATATGGAGGTATATGAATTCTGGGATGCTGAATACTTAGATATATTCCGGCGCGCTGGCGTAAAACGCCGAACCCCGCCGCCATACATGCCCGGATGCGACCTGGACAGCATATCACAGATGCGAACATCGCCTGTAATCACATCACCTGCAAACGGTACACGTACAGTAATCATATCAGATTCAGACACAGCGCCTATAACTTTCCAGGCGGTAACAGATATGGCCGATGCAAAGATATTTTGGTTCCTGGACAATCGGATAATTGGCGCCACAGTGCCCGGCGAATCTATTACCATACCGGTAGCAATCGGCGAACACACAGTACGCGCAATCGATGAAATGGGCGCGGCGGCCGAATCTCAGTTTTTAGTTGTCAAATAAAGCATAAAAAAATTCAGGAGGCCCAAAGCCCCCTGAAGAAATATTCACGAAAACATTATTTTTCATTTTGGCCGGGAAATACATCCATGCCTTCCAATGTAATATTGCGCTTCTGAAAAGCCTTCGCCAGGTTATAAGCTGGCACCCGTTGCATGCCCTGACGATATCCCGCCGCACGCTGCATCGCAGCACCGGCTTTATTAAAAATATTTACTTTATCAGTCATTTTCAATGCCTCTATCAAAAACATCTCTCTGACACGGCCAGCTTATACCAACAAAACTTTTTTGTCAAGTACAATCATGCAATCCTCCAAATAAAATTCAGAGATATGCTAACTTACTGACCGCAACCATACATTCCGCACTCTGCCGATGAAACCTCGCTGACTTCGATTGCAACGGGCCCCATGGCCGCAGTACCTTCATCCGAATGCACTTCTTTTACGACGCGAACACGACGATTTTGCGCGTTCGGAACGCCATCGGGTGTCGGCACCGCCAAATCTTCTTCACCGGCTGATACCGCAACAATCTGGCTGGCGGGGATGCCATATTTAATCAGCATGTTCTGTACTGCCTCGGCACGGCGTCCACCCAATGAATAGTTATAATCTTTTGAGCCAGACGTATCAGTATGACCGACCACTGACACTTTTATATTCTTATTAGCCTGGGTCGCACCGGCCAACTTTTGAATCAGTTCCTGATATTCCGGCTTGATAGTAGCTTTATTGAAATCAAAATGAATTTCAAAAACTTCTTCCATAATATGCTGCGTTGGCTCTAACGGAATCTGCTGAACCTTTATCATTGTTTTGTCATTTTGCGCGGCCTGAATTTTATCCAAGCGGGCGTTTATCGCCTGCAGTTCTGCACGCATTGCCATCATCATGTTAATGAATTCATCACGACTGACCAATTCATCGCCAATCATCGGAATTTCTTCGGACGCCGCCGGGTTGGATGTGCGAACGCTGTCCTGCTCTTCCACAACATAGCCACCAGCCCCACTGCTAACACGAGAATACTCATTCGTACTGCTGTCGTTTGCACTGTTGTTCAAGCTGTTGCTCATAGACTTGTCGCCACCATAAATATTTTGATTAAATACCATTGGCTGGACAGGAACCGGGTTAATCAAATGCTCCGGAACATTTACATTATTTACGATAATAACACCTTCGCGGGCGCGGCCTGCCCCACTCATCGCGTTCATATTGCGTGTATCGGGATAATAAGTCTGTGCATCTGCACGACGTGTCGTTGTTTCAACCGCAATGGTTTCTGTTGTGGTAATATTTTTTGTCGGTCTCTGTGAAACGATTTTTCCACCACGGCAATCACGCAGTGCGGTCATCGTTTTATTAAAGCGTGTACGACATTCGCGTGCCGTTGATTTCTGACCGGATGCGGCCGCCGACAACCAACAGTCAAACTTTGCCTGTGCCTCCGCTGCCAGTTCGGGATTGTTTTCACTGGCATCATTTTTCAGTTCATTAAGCAGTTCGTTATAGGCCTGGCTAAGCTCAAACGCGGTCTGTTCATCATCCACTGGCCAATTTGAAAGTGTTTCAGGGAACGGCAATTCGCCAGAGAATGCGGCAACCGCCTTTTGTGCGAACAGTTCACCCATATCGGCATATCCGCTGGTACGGGCGTTATAAATAGCATAAGAGCGATAGTTCATCGCAAGCTGGTTTAAAAACGAATCCTGGTGCGGTGCAGAATAAACATCCAACGATTCCACGTAATCAACGGTGGGTGTTGCCACGGGTGCATAATCGCCGTTACCGTCCCCACGCATAGACGCACATCCGGCCAGTCCCAGCACCGACGCAAATGCAATCATACGCGCAATAACCAATGTTGATGCAACAGATTTGTTTTTCATCCCCGTTCCTTTATATATTATCCCCCTTATTATACGATTTTTAAGGGTCCGAGTAAAGCAGAAAAAACGCGGCATGTGCGTGCCGCGATAGTTATTTATTCATCAACTGCGTTGCCAATCCAGACAGAGATGATATCCCCCCGCCCAGGCCGCTGTTTGATATGCTGCCCACGGATTGCATAATTGCCCCCGTATTAGTGGGCTGGCCCACATTGCTGATTGTATTAACCAAGAACTCGCCCCACATTGCGCGCTTTGCCGCACTAAGCTTTGCATCCGAGCACTTTTCAATCTTCGCCAGCAGTTGGCTTGCCATCTTAGCCTCTGACGGGGTATAGTCCGCCTCACCAAAATCGATTAGATTGAATACATTGTAAATATTTGAAGCCGTTTTCTTTTGCGAATTGCCGCACTCGAACGAGCCGTCTGCACAATAAGTCGCCTTGGCGGCCATGGGGAAATTCTCCCATACCATTCCGACATTACCGGGCCCACCGAACCAGTCGGTACATAAAAACTCCTCATCGTCGTCACCGGCGTTAATTTCCACCATTCGCGCATAGCCACCGCTTGAAATATCCTGACACCGACGCATCCCCAGGGCCTTTTCCGCCTCATCTGCGGTTGAGGCACCTGTTTTAGCCCACTCTTTGATAGTATTATTTACAAATGTAATTTCCGCCGCGGTCGGCACGCATTCCGCGCTTAGCTCTCTAACCTTCGCATCCAGTCCCTTTACCGCCCCGACCAGGCCCAATACTGTCGGCACCAGGCTGCCCGTGCTTTCCACGGCCGACGTCGTCTTTGGTGCGACCGGTGCGGCCTTTTTAATAGTCATGGCCCCATGGGCCCAATCCGGGCACATAGATGCAAGGGCTGCAAAAATAAGTAAGGCTTTTTTCATTCTCTCTTGCCTATGATTATAACATAAAAAGATGCCTGTACAAATATAAAAATTGCTTTTTTCGTACGGGCGGTTTAAACTGCGTATGTGCAAAAGGACAAACGCAGTTTTATTATTTTCACAAAGCATCGGCGCTGGATGCGCCTGTGGCAGTTTTTCTTTACCGGCTGGGGGCTGGTAATGGTGGCGGCCCTGGTTGCAGGCGCCCTGTTTACGAAGCAGTTGTTGTGGACACCGATATCCGCGATAAACATGACTGATGTAATCAGCAATCAGTTTAAAATGTCGGGTGCATCGTTTTCCGGCACGGATAAAAACGGTGCGCCGTTCCGCCTGCGTGCGGCCACCGCCCGCCAGGAATACAAGACACCGGATATAATATACATGGACATTGTATCGGGCACGATTACGCGCAAATCCGGGGGCCAGACCATAACACAGGATATAACGTCACGCACGGCGCAATACGACCGCAAGAAACGAACAATCCGCCTGATTGGCGATGTCCGCATCGATTCCAGCAACGGCGACCGCATATTAACAAAAGAACTGGTGATAAAATTATGAAGCAATCGGTATTACGTGTCGAACACCTGTCAAAATCATACGGCAAGCGTATGGTTATCCGCGACATTTCACTTATCGCACGCCAGGGCGAATCGGTTGGACTGCTGGGGCCCAACGGCGCGGGCAAGACCACGGCATTTTATTGCATCACGGGCCAGATAGGCGCCACAGGCGGCCAAATATTTTTAAATTCCCAGGATATAACCCACCTGCCGTTTTATCAGCGTGCGCGCCTGCACATCGGCTACCTCCCGCAGGAGAACAGTGTTTTCCGCGGTCTGTCGGTGGAACAGAACATCATGGCGATACTGGAGGTGGTAGAGCCCAGCCGTAAAAAGCGCAAGATAAAGCTCGATGCCTTGCTGGACGAGTTTTCAATATCAGCCCTGCGCCGCAGTCCTGCAACCGCCCTGTCGGGGGGCGAGCGTCGTCGCGTTGAAATCGCGCGTGCATTGGCCAATGACCCAAAGTTCATTCTGCTGGACGAGCCGTTCGCCGGCATTGACCCGATTGCGGTAAACGAAATCCGCAGCCTGGTGTCCCAACTGAAAAATCGCGGCCTGGGCGTTATTATTACCGACCATAATGTTCGCGAAACATTGGGTATTACCGACCGCAGTTATGTTTTGCATGACGGCAAAATCCTAAAACACGGAACCACGGCCGAAATCGTCAAAGATGAAATGGTTAAAAAAGTTTATCTGGGCGAAGACTTTGTAATGTAACGGCGATTCGGAATCTTTTTTGGTTGCACCGGCAATATGAATTGTTGTAACTTTATCGGTATGAGAAAAAGTTTACTTATATTTTTAGCGGCCCTGTCGGCCTGCACATTTCAGACCAAGCATCGCGGATACGTATTCCCGTCGGATTTGGATACTGTTGTTGCGGAGATAAAAACAACAAACGCACTGACCGAAAAAATCGGCATGCCCCAGGTAAAGACCCAATACGGCGACGAAATCTGGATTTATTACGGTGCGGATGAAAACTATCGCGGCCCCCTGCCCCATACGTTTGATAATAAAACAGTGCTGTTGGCATGGGTATCGGGCAACCGCGTAACCCGGACGCGCGTCCTGCGCGATGGCGATTTGCCAAATGTTCGCATTGCCGACGGCGAGACGGAGATTCCGGCCGCGATAGAGCTCAACGCCCTCCAGGAACTGTTTAACAATATCGGGCGTTTTACGCCGGCGGGCCTGGGCCAGTAATAAATGTTTGCGATTTGGTCGAAAAAAGTGTAAAATGTATCTAAACGGATACCGAGAGATGAAAAAGATTATTTTCGCAATTTCCAGTATAATCTTAGCCGCCGGCGGCGCAAACGCGGCGTTTACGTCATGCGGCCCGGGTTACATTTTAACCAGCCACAGCAACATCGACGGCATAAATGCCGCCGAGTGTCAAAAGCTGTGGTGTATGGATTTAGAAACAGGTAAGTCAATGGGCCACGGCAACACGGCCGCGTCGGGCTACAAATCCACATCGGCCCCGGCAGAGCTATGCGATGCCAGCGGCAATTGTATCGAATGTTTTGGTGAGCGTAAATGGTGCGGTGGCCAGGCGGCGGGTATATGGAATGCGGAATACGGTGCATATACACGCGGCGGCGGCGACAACGCCACATACCAGTCATACCAAAAAGGCAGCTGTTTTGCATGGCGCCTGGAAAAGCCGGATTGTCCCGGCGGCCAAACGGCGGTTTTACTGAACGGTGAATGGCATTGTGCCACGTCCAGCGGCACCGACGTCGGCAGTCGCGCATCCAGTGTGCGACGCACCGGTGCGATTCGCCGCCGCCTGCCACGATAAAAGGCGCCCGAACGGGCGCTTTTCTTTATTTTTTTTCGCGAGTGTTTGTTTTTTGCTTATTTTATGATATAATGCATGATATGTCAGAGAGAATGGCAACGTTAAAGGGTACGGCCAAATGGCAAGCAAGAAATTAGACTTTAAAACAGGACAATACGTCGTATATCCGACCCAGGGTGTCGGCAAACTATTACGCGTCGAAGAGCAGACAATTGGCGACCAGAAGGTAAAAATGCTGGTCATTGATTTTGAGCGCAACCACATGACCCTGCGCGTTCCGGTCGAACGTGCCGAGATATCGGGTCTGCGTCCGTTAACATCGGTCAAAAAGATGGATGAGGCAATCGCCGCCGCCAAGGGCAAGGCCGGGGCCAAGCGCATGATATGGGCACGCCGTGCGGCACAATACGAAGAAAACATAAACTCGGGCGACCCGATGAAACTGGCGGAGGTTGTACGCGACCTGCAGCGGCGCAGTGCGGCCGATACCATGACATTTTCTGCGCGCCAGCTGTACCTGCGCGCGCTGGAACGCATGGCCCAGGAATTCGCGGTATTACACAAAATAGATTTAGACGAGGCATCAGATAAAATCGAAGACATTTTGGGCATACCAAAGGAAATTGATTTGAACGCGGTCGAAGGCGACGAAGAAGAAGAAATCGAAGACGAATCATAGTTCCACGCCTCCACCCGCGGGAGCAGATTTTTTTGTATGGCCGGGGGCCGATGATATATATAAATAAATCGGCTATGTCATTGATATAGTTTAGACCCCCGGCCCCCTTTTATGGTTGGATGACGACGAATAACCAATAAGTCGTGCTATTACATCGAGATAGTTTCTAAGCGTCCAACCACTTTTTATGGTTGGAGTGGGTGATATACATAAATAAGCCCGCTATACTTTACGATAGATTGTACCTCCAACCACTTTTATGGTTGGGGGCCAGTGATATACTTGAATTAACTGGGCTACACCTTAATATAGTTGTTAACCTCCAACCACTTTTTATATATTGAAATCCTACAAAATCTTATGTATAATTACCTATGTATCGATGTGTTGTCGATATGGGACGAAGAACCCCTTCATTCAAAATGCATTAAAATGCATAATACTCTAACTAAGGTTGGGGGGCAGTGAATATATTGAATAACTGCGCTATTATGAATGGTAGTTCTTACTCCCAACCACCCGTTTGTTAGAGAGTGGTTTTTGCATTTATTTTTTTCTTGCGCCGCATTTATATATATGATATTATTCATCTGCACTAACGATGTTGGTGTGAGGCATAAGAAACCTCCATTCTAAGCGTGCCGGGGCACGTCAAAATCTCTGACCATTATATGGTTGGAGGCCGATGATATACATAAATAAATCGGCTATTTTCTTA
>Ga0137307_100486_pt1 | contig 51957 bp, 53 predicted proteins | sample NAcewD2O_March_2_FD_97180 | JGI IMG/M metagenome (GOLD analysis project Ga0137307, IMG submission 97180) | Mouse cecal microbial communities from Vienna, Austria - N-Acetylglucosamine amended D2O_March | ecosystem: Host-associated > Mammals > Digestive system > Large intestine > Cecum | place... | reverse complement strand
ACTTAGTAGTCAGATTGCTGCCCGCCATGGCCGGGAAGTTTTCTGCCGGTAATGTTGGCAAACGAAATACCGCGCGGCCGCTGGATACGACCAACTGATCACCGGACTGCTTAAAGTTAATCTCTGCATCATCGGGCAACTTGCGAACAATATCATACAGCATCTGAACCGGAACGGTAATTTTTCCACCCAGTGTGATGTCGGCGGCCACATGCTCTACCAGTTCCAGGTCAACGTTTGTCGCAGACAGAACTAAATCATCCGCCACCTCCAGCTTTACATTCATCAATATCGGCAGGGTCGCACGCTTTTCCACAATGGACTGCATATGCCCCAGCGCACGTATCAAAACCTGACGAAATACCGAAAATTCCATATTATGTGCTCCTGTATATTATTAAGATGCCTACATTCTTGAGACTTAGTTTACCAAAAAACACCGATTCGGTGCAAGACCAAAAGCATTCTCGCAACGCCCATAAAAAAGCCCCGCGTTTGGGGCCTTTTCCTATTTGTTTAAAACTTTTTCCAACCGGGCGCGCAATTTTTTCATATCATCATACTTGGTAAACTTACCCTTTTCTGCAATCGATATGTCGCCTGATTCTTCTGATACGACCAAAACAGTTGCGCTCGACTGCTCTGACAGCCCCAGCGCCGCACGATGACGCGTTCCGTATTTCCAGTTCAGGTTGTTCTGTGACAGTGGCAAAATCCCCCCGGCCGACACAATTCTGCCGTCTTCTATTATAACGGCTCCGTCATGCAACGGTGTTTTATTAAAGAATATAGTCAGCAGCAGCTCGCTTGATATAACCGCATCCAGTATTACGCCCTTTTTATCAATAGCGCTTTCGTCCAGCATGCTGGGGAACACAATCAGCGCGCCCGTATGCTTGGCCGACATATATTCAACCGCGGCTACAATCGCATCCAGCGCACGCGTATCCTTTTGCCGCACGCCGCCACGACGCAGTAATCGGCGCCACCCCTGAACATTACCCAACAGGGCCATAAACTTGCGCAGTTCGGGCTGGAAAATAACCACCAACCCCAGCGACAGGAACAGCGCGGTCCAATGCAAAAACGCCCCCAGCAAATCAAGATGCGCCCACGCCATCACAAAACTTGCAATCCACAGCACCGCCAGCCCCAACAGCCCACGGACCAGCTTCTCTGACTGCGTATTTTGTATAAAGCCCCTATAAAACAGCAAAACCATTGCCGCTATTATTACAATTTGAATAAAGCCAACCCAGTTAAACATCGCCTTCTATCCTTTGTGTTATTCGGCATCCATAATGGTGCCAATTAAATCCCCTATTGGTGCCCCCAGCCATTCCGGGTCACCACGCCTGTCGGGGGCACCGCGCGACAGCGCTGTTTTGCACGGCTGGTCATCCGCCAGCCAGTTTTCCAGCAAATCGCCCGCCAACAGCCCCAAGCCCGCACCAGCAGCCAAGCTGATACCACCTGTAAATGGCGCCAACAGTAATCCGATACCGGTCGCCGATGCAACCTTACCCGCAACTGCGGCACCGCTAATTCTTATATCAGGTTCGGCCAAATTTCCAGAAATTTCTACCGAATTCATAACATTTCCCGTCAGCGACAGCTTTAAACCGCGAACGGGCACCGTCGTCAGCGCCAGACGCATGCTCTCTTCCCCTAAATCCAAACTGCCTGCCAGACGCAGATTTATAGCGTTCGTTTCAACCGCAACACCGTTTTCCGTCTCTATGCGGCCATTGCGCACCTTGGCCGATATGGCGGCACATGATATCTTTATCTGGTTATGCTTTTTCTCTGACCGGAACAAGTCCTGGATACTATGACGCAGGCTGGTTAGAAAATCCGTACCATAAATATTTGCAACCAATGCCGAATGGGCATAGCCCGAACCGTTTGAATAAATCTGAACCGGGCCTGTGGCCGTTTGCATTAGCTCCGACAAATCTGCCCCCCGCCCCCGCAGGTAAAAACGCAGCCCCACCGGCAGATTCGAAATAAAGTCAGGGGCACGCACCTGGTCCAGGATTTTCCCAACCTGAATATTATCCCCCAGGCCCGCCGCAATCACATCCAGCGTTCCGTCGGACTCTATTATTACATCCGCAGCGGCCTCTGTCTCGCCACCGGCAATTCCCGTACGCAGGTCAATTCGACCCGTACCGCCATTTAGCCGTACCTGCAAATCAATATCGGACAACGTTAACTCGCGATATACAATCATTTTGTCAATCTCGGCCCGCAGATTCATATCGAACTTCAAAAACTCCTGACCGTATAGCGGAATATTCTTAAATACATTCAGCTCCCTATCCGGACGGGCACGCCGCTTGGATGCATAAAGTTCCGGGAACAGCTCCATTAAATTCAGTCTTTTCGATTCCAGATTAAGTGTAAACGTGGGCTTCTTCTTGGACCAGTTATAGTCCCCCGACAGGGTTATTTCATTTCCGCGAACCAAAACGCTGGATTTCCGTAATGTTATCTTGCGCCCATCAAATCCCCCGGCCAAATTAACACGCAATGTCGGCATATAGGCCAAATCCAAATTTAGCATCGCCCCCAGGGCTGTTATATCCGGGATATCCCCGCTGACGACGAAATCTATGGGCATAAGGCTGGCGCCTTCCAGGGCGACATTGGCAATCAGCGCATTACCACCCGTTGATATCGCTGCGCGTACGGGGTAAACCTTGCGCTCAGGGTTATATTCTGAATAAGACACAATAAACGGATATACCTTTTCCGCCGGCTTTATCCAGCCTGCATATTCGCGTCCTTTTTCCTGGGGAATATATCTTACCTCCAGCCCGGCCAAGGAATACGTCGCATCCAGTATATGCATAACTAAATTCTTTACCTCTATCCCGCCCAGGCCCGGGTCGGCAAAAGGATATTGAGGTTGAACAAACGGCTCGGCCGATATTTCGGCCACATTCGTATCAGCGGCAACATCCGGAGCCTTATCCTTGTTCGGCGTAATAGAATACTGCCCCGCTTCGTTTTTCTCTATACAAATCGATGCATCGTTAATCTTTACATTTTTAATTGTCGGCCTATCCCGCAGCAGGGATACCAAATCCAACGTTACGTCAACTGTTTCTGCGCTAAACGCATACTCATGGCGCGCCCAGTTGGCATTTCGAACGCGAACCTGATGCAGTTCAATACGCGGCCGCAGGGAAAATTTCCATGACACGGCGCCATCAATTTCTATATCCAGCCCCGTTGCACCACGCAAAATCCCCAAAATATCCCCGCGCAGCGTTTCAAGATTCACCTGGCTTAGCGCGATTACAACCGCCACCACCATACCCATGAAAAATATGGAAACTATACGTGCGATTGTAAAAAACAAATTCTTACGAAACAGCATATCTTACTTTTCTTTTACGGCAACTTCAGCTCCAGCATGCGAACAACCGGCTCCATAAAATCTGGCAGTTGGGCGCGCAAAGTTATCAGGCGCCCCGTGGTTGGATGCTGGAATGTTATCTTATGTGCGAACAAAAACAGGTTATTTGTACGCACTATGGAATCCAATGCGGTACTATCGGTCGCAGCGCCATATATGGAATCCCCGACGATCGGCGCATTAAGCGACAATGCGCTATGTACACGCAACTGGTGTGTACGGCCGGTCTTTGGCGAAAACAAAACCCACGACAGCATACCGGCCGCCTGGGATAAAACGCTATAGTCCGTGATTGCACGCTGGGGCCGTGGACCGGTGCCACTGTTAAGACGCTGGGGCGAATCAAACACCTGCCCTTTGAGCATATAGTTGTCTATGGTTCCACGCTCTGGGCTGACACGACCGTTGAGCAATGCCAAATACTGCTTTTGTGCGGTTTTATTCTGGAACTGCTGAGCCAGGCGCTGGGCCGCAATTTGATTTTTTGCAACAACCAATATGCCGCTGGTCTCTTTATCCAGGCGATGAACCAGTGAAATTTTGTCATATGGAAATAACGCGGCCGCCATTTTATCAATGGATTTACGAATACCTGTTCCGCCCTGAACCGACAGACCGGCCGGCTTGTCAAACGCAACCACATCATTGTCATCATGAATGATACACCGACGCAGCATTTCCAAATCCGATAGCGAAAACGCATCACCCGATTCGGTTTTCTTTGGTGCGACTGCATACCCGCCCAGTGTCGGCGGTATCCGCACCACATCACCCGCCCGCAGAATCTCGTTCCCCGACACCCTGGACGAATTTACACGAATTTGACCGCCCCGACACAGCTTGTAAAACTGTCGCTGTGGCATTGACGGAAACCTGCGCAAAAACCAGCGATGCAGGCGCGCACCTTCTTCTGTTTGGGAAACTGTTACCATATCCGCCATAAATTTATTCGCCGTAAGTTATATAGACCGTATTTTTACCGTTTACGTCGGCACAGTTACCCGACGCACCGCCGCGCGTACCGTTCGACATCTGATAGCCAATGGAATCAGACCAGGCCTTGGTTACAAAGTATTTGCAATCCCCCTCCGACAGGCCGGTAATAGACACAATAAACTGGCGCGAGTTTGCCGGATCCACGTTTAGCTCATACATCCCGCCATACGGGTTTTTATTAGACAGACCGATTGCGCCGAATATGGTTGCATTGTTTATATGCGAATAATCATCATATTCACCCAGCAATTGGCGCACACCGGCGACCATCTGAATTACATCATCATTAACGGTACTGCGCTTTTGGGTGCGCATTGCGGTGGAAATCATTCCGATTGCCCCAACAGTAATAACCCCCATAATCGCCAGCACCCCCAGCATTTCAATCATTGACCGTCCGGATTCGTCTTTCATAACTTATTTCCCCTATTTGCTATTTGTTTTTCATTATTATATCATATTCAGCATGAGTATTCAATTTTCTGATTTAATAGAAAATAGTCCCAGTGCACCAGGCGTCTATAAAATGTACGACGCGGATGGCACCCTGCTCTACGTGGGCAAGGCAAAGAACCTGTCAAACCGGCTAAAGCAATATATTGATATAACGAAACTGGAACTGCATAAGCAGATAATGCGCACCCTGGTAACGCGTGTTGACTGGGAAACAGTTCCAACGGAATCGGATGCATTGCTGCGTGAGCAGGAGCTAATCAAAACGCAAAAGCCCAAATACAACATCATGCTAACGGACGGGAAAATGTACCCGATGCTGGCACTGACACAGTCTGAATTCCCCCGTCTGCTAAAATTCCGCGGCAAGATATCACAGCGCCGCGATGTATATGGCCCCTATCCATCGGTGGCGGCACTGAACGAAACAATAAAAACCATTCAAAAAGTATGCCAGTTGCGTACATGCACAGATACATTTATGCGAAATCGCGCCCGCCCATGCCTGTTGCACCAAATCGGTCGATGCAGCGCGCCATGCACACTGTCACAGACAGACTATGGCGCACGCGTTGCATTGGCACGCCGAATACTTACCGGCGACAGCGAACCTATCATCGCAGACCTGTCGGCAGAAATGCAAAAACATTCGGCCAATCTGGACTTTGAATCGGCGGCCGCATGTCGTGATAAAATCGCCGCATTAACGCATACCGCAAATCGCGGTATACGGCGCGTACATGCACATAGCGCGAATTTAGACTGGCCAAATACCGTCGCCGAAATGGAGAAATGGCTGGGGCAAAAAATCGAGTGTGCGGGTGTGTTTGATAACTCGCATCTGTTCGGACGAAACCCGGTTGGCGCAATGATTGCATTCGGCCCCGATGGATTTATAAAATCTTCATATCGCCACTTTAAGTTAAATGACGCATCGCGCGCCGGAAACGATATCGCAATGATGGCAGAATTTGTTGCGCGCGCGACGGCACGTGGCCCAAAGCTGGACTTAATCATTGTTGACGGCGGCCGCGCACAATGGAACATTGCACACAAAACGGCACCGCATATCCCAATTCTGGGCGTAACCAAGGGGGAAGTACGCGACGGCGATGAACATTTTATAATGCCAGATGGCACCGAATGCCGCGACATGCCAAAGGACTCAAAACTGTTTCTATTACTGCGCGCGGTTCGTGACGAGGCGCACCGTTTTGTAATCACATATCACCGCACGGTACGCGCCAAGACCGTCACCGCATCCGTCCTGGACGAGATAGAGGGTATCGGCCCCACACGCAAAAAGGCGCTGCTGCTTCATTTTGGCTCCGCACGCGCGGTTGGCGACGCCGACCTGGCCGCGCTGATGCGTGTACCGGGTCTGGGTAAAAATGCCGCAGAAAAAATATATGCCTATTTTCATTCCGACGTGGTATAATAAGACTATTCATATAAAGGAGAATTGATATGAAATTTTTTGTAAACTTTTTATCGGCATTCCGTATCGCGGCGGCTTTTGCCATTATTCCGACATTGATGTTCCAGTGGTACTGGCTGTCTTTTATACTGTTCGTATTGGGCGCGGTCTCTGACTGGTTTGACGGCTTTCTGGCACGCAAATATAATGTATGCAGTAAAATCGGCGGCGTAATGGACCATATCGGCGACAAGCTGCTGGTTGTAAATACACTGATTATGCTAACGGTTATGATGCCTACATGGTTTATCGTTGTTCCTGTAATTATTATGATTGCGCGCGAACTATACATCAGCGGCCTGCGCGAATTTTTGGGCACCCAGAAAATTGAAATGCCGGTGCCAAAGGCACGCTTTTCCATGGGCAAGATTAAAACCACACTGCAAATGATAACGATTGCGGCGTTCCTGGGTCTGTTTGTAATGACAACAACCGTATCGCCGGCCGGCATTACACGCAGCGCTCTTATCACGATGAACATCATTTCCCAGATTGGTATATTTGGATTGTGGCTGTCACTGCTGGCATCTGTTTGGAGCGCCACCCAGTACACATTCACATTTGCGCAAAAGATAAAGAAAATAAAGTAATAAAAAACGCGCTATATACATATAATCCGCCCCTTTTACAGGGGCGGATATTTTTTTTAATCGGCCGTTACAAATACTGTTTCACTGTCCGTTTTCTTTAAATCATGCAAATCATGCGCACCCGTAAACCGTCGTGTCCGCATTTGTATAAACGCCAATGACATCAAGCGCGCCATCATATTTCCCGGCCCCAACTTGCGGCCACGCTCCACCCTGTTGTATTCATGCGGCGTCAGCCCAAGTATTTTTGCCGCCTCGGTCGTTTTTATTTTTGCATTATGACGCCCATGGCGCATTGCCCGACCGATATATTTTGAATCAATAAATATTTGCATTTTATCCTCCGTTGTTTTTTGCAAATAAAAAACACCGCCGTGATGAAGGGCGGTTGGAGGTTAGAAACTATTCTATCGATAGTGTCGCTTATTCAATATATTCACGACCCTCCAACCGGTTGTGGAGTTTTTTAGATAGAAGAGGTTTCTACACCTCACATCGGGAATCACCCGATGCATATGCATTATATCATAAAAGTGCGGACGTGCAAGTTATTAAAACCATCCCTTTTTGCCTGGCTTGGTTTCTGCGAATTCGGTCAGCAGCTTTTTCTGCTTTTCCGTCAGCTTGGTCGGAATATTTATTCCCACCTCTATATACATGTCGCCAAATGTACCCGCGCGCCGGCCCGGCATTCCATGCCCGCGCACGCGCAGACGTTCCCCAACCTGGGTACCTGCAGGCACTTTTACCGCCAGCGTTTTGTCATTGATAGTTTCAACATCTATCTCGCCCCCCAGGGCCAATGTCGTAAACGCAATATCCATGTGCATAATCAAATCGGCACCGACGCGCTGGAAACGCTTGTCCGGGCGGACACGTACATCCAGGTAAAAGTCCCCCGCCGGGCCACCGTTTGTGCCGGCCTCGCCCTGGCCTGCCAGACGCAGGCGCGCGCCATCCTCGATCCCGGCGGGTATTTTTACCTCCAACGTGCGCGATTTATGCACGGCACCAACGCCGTCGCATACATCACATTTTTTTTCAATCTTGTGACCTGTGCCGTTGCATTCGGGGCATGGGGCCTCCATCGCGAAAAAGCCCTGCTGCGTACGAACATACCCACTGCCGCCACATTTTGGACAGCTTGGGGCCGGCTTGCCGTCGGCGGTTCCATATCCGTGACATTTTTCACATTCCACATTACTGGAAAATTTAACAGTATGCGTTTTTCCAAAGTATGCATCACACAGGTCGATTACAACCTCGTCCAGCAAATCGCGACCACGCCGGTCCGGTGCCGCGCTGCGTGCGCCGCCGCCACCAAAGTTACCAAAGCCGAAACCACGCATTGCCTCACGCAGGATGTCTTCCATACCGGCGCCGCCGCCCATATTAAAGTCAAAACCACCACCAAATGGATTACCACCCGCACCGGCCGACGCACCATTGCCACCAGCGAATGCCGCACTGCCAAAACGATCGTATGCAGCACGTTTTTGCGGGTCTTTTAATATATCAAAGGCGTTGTTTACTTCCTTGAACTTATCCTCGGCCGATTTGTCACCGGGATTACGGTCTGGATGATACTTCATCACCAACTTGTGGTAAGCCTTTTTAATATCGGCATCCGACGCATCACGCGCAACGCCCAAAACTTCATATGGATTGCTGTTCATTTTATTTTTCCGTATTATTTTCCAAGAATATATAAGCTCATTATACTAAAAATCAAGCCCAATGAAAACCCAGGATGACAGAAAAACCGCATCCTGGGAAATCATACCCGAAAAACATAGGCTTTTTTAACGACGACGCGCCAAAAATTCTTGGAATGCGTTCAGATTTTCAAAAACACGCTTGCCGCACATGGCTTTAATCTTACCCTCTTCCTTTGTTGCATTATTGATAAGGACGGGTATAATGCGCCACTTTGCAGGCCACGACATATCAGCCACCTGCGTTCCCAGAATATAGTTCATCGCATATGCATCTTTTGCCGTGGCACAGCACAAATATCTGCGCTTTGATTTAAACGGGCTAACCAGTTCATAATGAGACGCGGCATTCATGCACGGTGCAATCGCACGATATTCCTGTTCCAGTGAATGTGCATATTCTGGGAAAGCTATCTGTCCGCAAAACTCAATCGATACATTCGGCAACGCCGCCAGTTTTTCCAGCGCATCCAACGCACCGGGGCGAAACTGGGGCCGGCGGGCGCATTTGTACAGCACGCGGGCAATAGAAGATTTTAACATCCCCCGGCCAATGCCGTATTTATATGCCATTGTTACCGCCATTGCCTTGGCTGGTCCAAAATCCTGACGGGCAATTTCCGAGAATTTTGTATCAATCGGCTCAAACACAATACCATTCAAATCTATAAAAACCTTCTTTTTCATAAGAACCTCGCTGTATTATTTAATAAACCCTTATTACACTAAAAATATATTTTTGTCAAGCGGTATTATAAAGAACCTATTCCTAACCAATCACAAACAGGCCCGGTATAATATTCTTTGGGCTTGCACAAAATTGAATAATGTTATAATAATTAGGTACTATGACACAAACATCTACACACACATACGACGCATCAGATATTCAGGTACTAGAAGGGCTGGAGCCTGTTCGCCTGCGCCCGGGAATGTATATTGGCGGCACAGACGAAAAGGCATGGCATCACCTGCCGGTGGAAATTATGGACAACTCGATTGACGAGGCTGTCGCCGGCTTTGCCAAAAAGATTTCCGTTAACCTGATTGATTCCAAGACCATAGAAATCACTGACGACGGTCGCGGTATCCCGGTGGACGAGCATCCAAAATACCCGGGCAAATCCGCATTAGAGGTGATTTTAACCACCCTGCATTCGGGCGGCAAGTTTAATAATAATGTTTATAAGACCAGTGGTGGTCTCCATGGCGTTGGCAGCGCGGTTGTAAATGCCCTGTCGCTGGAGATGATTGTAACGATATCGCGTGACGGCTACACATGGCGGCAAACATTTTCACGCGGCAAGCCGACCAGCGCAATGACCCGTGGCGAGCCAACCAAGGCACATGGCACACAAATCCGCTTTACAATCGATGACCAGATATTCGGCGAAAACGCAGTATTTAAGCCTATAAAAATATATCGTATGGCCCGGGCTAAGGCATTTTTGTCCAAGGGCGTAAAGATTGACTGGCACTGTAATCCGGCATTGCTTACCGAAGATATGAACATACCGGCCGACACAACGTTTTATTATCCAAACGGGTTGGCGGATTTCTTGGCTGAAAAAACAGATTCCAAGCCACGCATACTACCTAAAATATTTAGTGGTTCGGTTGATTTCCCCGACGACAGTGGGCGTGTTGAATGGGCACTGACATTTTTAACAGATGAAAACGGCGCCGCATCGGATGACGGATTTTTTGCATCATACTGTAACACAATCGCAACAATTGATGGCGGAACGCATGAAACAGGGTTCAAATCCGCAATAACGAAAGGATTAAAAGCCTATGGGGAAAAGGTTAATAACAAGGCTGCGGCAAATATAATCGGCGACGATGTTTTCGATTCTGTTGCGGCAATTGTTTCTGTTTTCTATAAAACACCGCAATTTTTAGGCCAGACCAAGGAAAAACTATCTAATCCGGAGGTTGCCCGCTATACCGAGGGGGCCCTGCGCGATCCATGGGAAATATTCCTGGCGTCCGACCCAAAAACTGCAAACGCCCTGCTCGACTTTGTAATCAATCTGGCGAATGCCCGTATTAAAACAAAGCAGGTAAAGGATGTTGCACGCAAAACACCGACCAAGCGTATTCGCATGCCAGCAAAGTTGGCCGACTGCTCTAAGCATGGGATAGAGGGGACAGAGCTGTTTATAGTTGAGGGGGAATCGGCCGGCGGTACGGCAAAACAGGCGCGCGACCGCGCGACCCAGGCGATTATGCCCCTGCGCGGAAAGGTGTTGAACGTTATATCAAATTCCGACGAACGCTTTGGCAACAACAAGGAACTTAACGAGCTTATTGATATCATAGGCGCTGGCACGGCCAAAAACTGGGACGACAGCAAGCTGCGCTATGAAAAAATAATCGTCATGACCGATGCTGACGTTGACGGCAGCCATATTGCTTCACTGCTTATGGCATTCTTCTATCAGCACATGCCCCAGCTGATATATGGCGGCCACCTGTATCTGTCATGTCCGCCGCTATACAAGCTGACACACGGGACAGAATCAATATACGTGGATTCAGACGAACAATTAGAAGAGCTTAAAAACGGCAAATACAAAAATAAGAAAATCGAAATATCTCGATTCAAGGGACTTGGTGAAATGATGCCGAATCAGCTAAAAGAAACAACCATGTCACCAAAGACACGCCGTCTGATTCGCGTTGAACTGCCCCCACGTACCGACGACGGGGCCGAAGACACCGAAAAAACACGCACGATAGTCTCAGAACTTATGGGTAAAAAGCCGGAGTTTAGATTTAAATTCATAACAGAACACGCCCAGTTTGTAAAAGACTTGTTCGTATAATACGCAAAAAACACCGCCCCACATGGGGCGGATTTTTTTACCATACCGGTTCTACTGAATACCTACCTGAAACTCGTCACCATATCCGGCAACAACCTGGCCGCGGACTGTGCATTGAATATCTTCAAAGCCGCCTTTGACCTGATTCTTTTTTATAACATTACTGGTAATCAAGCCGCCGGCCGTCCCCAGCACAACACCCGCAACCGAATCAGATACCAGGCGCGATGTATTAAAGTTACCTTCCTTATTCTTCCATACCGACTTGCTGAGCCCGGACTGCAACGAGCTTAGATTGCCCATTATCGATGTTATACGTCCCTTGGCGGCGGCCTGCTCCGCCTCTTGGCGTTGCTTCTTCTCTTCGGCTTCGCGTCTTGTACGCCCTTCTTCGGTTTCTACGCATTCATTGTTGCCAGAATCGTATTCGTAGTTTGCGTCCAAACATACGCATTCCTGTGCGTTATAATCCCACTTGGTCCCCGTGGCCGTTCTGCAGCGTGCAATATCTGTATTTTCCACGCATCCATTCCCGCGCCATATTTTATCACGGTCCTGGCACAGGCAGCGGCCGTCTTGATAATAAGCACCTGTTGATGCCGCCGCTTCGCACTGACGACGCAATGAGGCCTCATCCGTCAGAACACAGCTTTTCCCATCATCGCTACGTCTATAGTTATCATCCAGGCAAATGCATTCATCGCCATCTTTCTTCAGATTTTTATTCGCCGGACATGTGCATTTATTATTGGCCCATGTGCCACCTGTGGCCTGGCACTTTTCCTGTTTTGTAGCATTGGCCAGACGGTCACGCTCACGACGTTCGTTTTCACGACGCCGAACCACCGCCGGGTCTTCAACACATTTCTTTTTCGACTCAGCTACCACCCAACCTGCTTCACAAGAGTTGTCCTGCAGTACAACATTCCAACCACCTGAAACACATGTCACCTTGCAAACATTACCAGCACGCACATGTTCCATACTTTCAAGGCCAGTGCTCAGATTAGAAGGATTACATCTATTATTAGCAATAACGAGCCCCGTTGATGCATACCCACCAGATAACAATGGACAATTTCTATTGATTTCCACACATGATTCTCTGTCGGGCCCTGCTGCTTTATTCGCGGGACATTCAATATATTTGCACAAATTATTAATCCTCTGTGAATTTGTCAATAATTCCGAAGGCGGAATACCAGCAGTACCAGACTGCGAATCACCTTTTCGGTAAGAAATAACCACACCACCAATATCTCTTTTTAATGGCGAGTCACCACATACCGACGCATACTCGGAGTAATCGTAACCTTCCCATGAATCATACAACCCCACATCACAACGATATACACTAACGATATTGTTTAATTCAATAATCGCAACCTTGTCATTGCTATCACATGATTTGGTCTTTGCATCAGAATTATTACAAACAAAACATCTACCTCTATAGTGAGCACCGTCAAGACCAGCGCCCGTTCTTCCATCAGGCGTCAACATTTCGCGATTTGCATACCCAGACTCCATTCCGGCCCCATGAGAGCACTCAACCAATTCGCAGCTATTGCCTGCACTTGCAGTATCAAGCAAAAAAATACTGACTAAAAGAACGAATAAATGTCCCAGCTTTCTCATAAATCCCCCCTAAACATCCCGCGAACAAACAGCGGTTATAGCTACAGCACTCTTGCGCACCCATTGTTCTTAGACATTGTAGCATATTTTTAAGTCTTTTCCAAACTCAATTTTCCGCACAAAGCCCCCATGGAAAAAGTCACAATAGTAAAAATCCGCCTTTTGGGCGGTGGTTTATTTATATTCAGAAATCATCTGAGCAATCTGGGCCGCCAACACCAGGTCTGTTTTCTTTGCCTTTTCAACCTGGGCAATCGCATACAGAACGGTGGCATGATTGCGATCCCCAACCAGGCGGCCTATCTCCGTCAGGGACATTGTTGTCGCACCCTTTAACACCGCCATCATTGTCTGACGCGCCATAACCAGGCCACGTGCACGACCCGTACCGCATACCGCATCATAGGAAACGCCCAGCTTTTCGCACATGGATTTTACCATTGCAATCGGTGTCTTGGCCTTTTGCAGTGTATCCGCCAGCAGGCGCTGCGCCACATCCATATCAACCGGCGCCCCCATAAGTTCAGAATATGTTTTGATTTTAGTAACAACACCGGCAATAACATGACCATCCGATGCCATACGCGGCAAAATAGCGTCAACAACATCTGCAGCCACACCGGCACGACGCAGCATTGTGCGCTTTACATTAGAATTCGGCGCCGCGATATCCGCAACCAAGCCAGATGCCAAAACAGACTGCGCACGACGATCAAAACCGGTCAGGTTATTCGGTGCCCCGGATGCGGTCAGAACAACGTTTTTACCTGCCGCGCGCAAGTCCATAACCAGCTGCAAAAACTCGTCTGTGGATGCACGCTTACCGGACAGAGCCTGAACATCGTCAAGAATAAAAGTATCGCAGTTGCGGCAGTAGTCTTTGAATGCAAAAACACTTTTGTCATGCAGGCTGCGTGTGAATTCTGCAACAAACTGGCCGCCGGACATCATAATGGTGCGCCCTGCGCATGCCGCCTTGATGCAGCCAGCCAGCAGAGACTTACCGCTACCGGCCGGTCCATATATAAACAACGGCGAGAAAGACACCGCGCCCGCTGCAACCTTTTTGCATGCAGACAGCACAAAAGCATTTTCATCAGATGCAACAAATTCATCAAACGCGGCCGTATTTGCAACGGGCGCAGCAAAGGCATCTGCCGCCGGTGCATATATAACCGCCGCATTGTCATTTGCAATAGGCGCAGCCGCACATGCATTGGCCCGAACACAGATATTCAACCCCAACCCAAATTCCGCCGCAACAGCAGACAAAACATTTGAATAAACACTGCTTATAAAATCTGCCGAAAACTGATTCTGGGCCCCCAGGACCAATTCGGCACCCGCAATTTCAAAATTAAGAGGGGAAATCCAAGATGTAAACGCAGCAGAATCGATTTTTGCGGCAATGGCCTCCTTGATTGTTTCCAAGTTTGTCATTTTCTTTGTTGCCGCTGTCTGCATGCCGTTTCTCCTTTCCTTCCCTAAAAGAGTTTCCTGCTGCGCAAGAGTGTAAAAACCACCTGCACATAAACGCTAAATTTTACTTATCCTTAACCGGATTCATACAAATTTAGTGTTTATGTCTGCCCTACTTTTACTCTCTCTCGCCGTTTGTTTTGATTGATACTCTCAATCGTTGGATACGTCTGTAACGTTATAAGATAAAATTCTATTTGCAACCGAATGTTGAACAATTTTTGAACATTTATTTTTTGACAACGATTCGTTTTTTTGCCAGATTTCCGCGCCTTGTATATACACTGTATATACAGGATTAGATTCATGCGCGAACATATCCGCCGTCTATTTTTCGAACCAAACCTTGCAATTCTAAGATGACTAAATCACGTTTGATTTCCGAAACAGATTTTTTGACAACGTCTGCCAATACAGATTCGGATACCGCAATTGTACCAATTGCATCCAAAAGAATATTTTCAGGCGATGACTTTTTTTCTTTTATATCGCTGTTCGCATTGTTTGGGAAAAAATCCGATATCCCACTGCATAATTTTGCCACCCCGCCCGCAATCAGCGAATTCGGCCCGGCGGCCCTGGCATCGGCCGGATGCGACGGAATCGCCCAAATTTCGCGCCCATATTCCACCGCGAATCGAGCGGTTGTCATACTGCCAGAGTTTAAATCGGCCTCCCCCAGAATCAGCTTTCCCCCCAGGGCCGCAACCCACCTGTTTCTTTGCACGAAATTTGTGGGGCCCGGAACAAAGCCAACAGGCATCTCACTAATTACAACACCACATTCGGTGATTCGCCGATATAACGATTCGTTTTCCTGGGGCCATATATAATCGACGCCACCCGCTAAAACCGCTATCGTTTGGGCCCGCCCGCCCGCGGCCAGTGCCCCGCAATGCGCCGCGGTATCCGTCCCCATTGCCATGCCAGACGCAACAACAACGCCGCGCGCGGCAAATTCACGCGCCATATCACGAACAAAGCCCATACCGGCCGCGGTGGCATGACGCGTCCCCACGATTGAGACGGCCTGGCGGTTCAAAGTTTCTAAATTTCCACGCGCCGTAATAACAGGCGGATGATTTTTAACCGCACGCATCGCCGCGGGGTAGTGTGGGTCATCATCACATATATAATGTATTCCCTTTGCGGCGGCCGCATCCATTTCACGGCGCACCATATCTATATGCCCCTGCCCCAGGCCCAGGCGCGCCACCGCAGCGCTGCAGCTGCCGCATTCGGCGATTAACTTCGCATACCGCACAGGGCCGATACGCGGCGCCCGCAAAACCAACAGTTTTTCAAATAAATCATTCATAATGAAAGTAAGTATAAAAAAATTCACACCACCCAGAAAAGGAAAATATGCAACTCTCATAAAAAATCCCCCTTTTACAGGGGGGGGGGAATTTTTACAATGCGCTATCCAGACCTAATATATAATCGTAGTTTATACGGATACATTCCGAGGGCAGCTCGGCCCCACCACCGATATTAGGCCAGTTATCGCATTCTCTCTTCAGACTTTTTATCTGAGACATAATCTGGTCATACTTGGCCTTGTCATTTTTCTTTAGCACCGCCAACTGGGAATACAGCAGTTCGCTATCCTTAAGGGCTTTTTGTCCCTGAACGCTGCCGCCAATCAGTTTATTTCCAAACAATTCCATGGCCCCAACACCCAGCGCCGCGCCACCAACCGCACCGCCAACGGTACCCCATGTACGCGCAGACTTCTTCGCATCTAAGATACGCTTTTCCAGTGCGTTTTCATCCGCCCATGAGCCACATGTAATTGTCTGACCCATTTCAAAGTATTTTGCCGGAATATCTGCAACACTTACCTTGGCATCATCGGACTTCATCTCAACACGTACAAAGCATGTGTTGTTTTCCGGTTCCTCAACATCTTCGACCATAGAGGCATAGTTGTTAACATTACTATAACGTGATGCCCAAACAAATGTATTGCCCACACCAATATTATTATTGATACATGCAGCCTTTTCTTTTTCGCGCATGTCCTTTTTTTCTTCCTCCGACGGCAGTGTTGCCTCCGGCTTATCTACTTTTATGCTGGGTTTATTAACACTGGCATCTGTGCCGACGGTCATAGAGGCCATTGATGCCATCGCATTTATCTGGTTTACCGACGCCGTTGCGCGCGGCCCGCCCACCATTTGATTCGCAGTCGCACGACGCCCCTGGCCCGCGGGCGTCAAAGCCATTGCCGGCGATACAGCGGCGCATAAAATAATAAAAGGCATGAACTTTTTCATAACTCTCTTCCCTACTTATCTTACAAGGTACTATATCATAAAATAGGTCTAAAATAAAGCATAAATAAAAAAGTGCGCTTCATATTTGCGCACTTTTTTATTTATTTTTTCCATTTCCATTGAATTTTGGACTCGGTCCCGCGAACCAGGCGACTTATATTTTCCCTGTGCCGCCACAAGCATAGCAATCCAACCGCCAAAAACGCATAGCCGACAACATTTGAAATACAAAAGCCCAAAACCGGCATAAAACAGAAAACAACAACCGCCCCCAGCGACGAGAAACCAGACGACAATGCCACAATCAGCCACATGGCGGCGCATGTTAAAAATGACACGGGACTAATCGCCAGCAATAACCCAAACAGTGAAGAAATCCCCTTGCCCCCCTTAAAGCGCAACCAAACAGGATAGCAATGCCCCACAACAGCGGCAAATCCACACCACGCCCCCAGGCCCACACCGCCCAGCGCAACACCCAGAAAAACCGCAGCGATGGTTTTTGCCATATCCAACAGCCAAGTCAGCCCCGCCAGACGCAGCCCCCCAACACGCATAACGTTTGTGGCGCCAATATTTCCGCTGCCAACTTTGCGCAAATCCCCCTTACCCGCGATACGTGTCAGCAGCAGCCCCATCGGAATACTGCCCAACAGATAAGAACATATTAAAGCAAATATAGATACCATTTTATTTTTCCTTGATTTTATGTTTGTTTTCTATAAAATAGCAAAAAACATGGCTAAATAAAAGGAAAATAACGTGGCAAATCATAAGTCATCTGAAAAAAGAATTTTGGTAACGGCAAAAAAGAACGCCATCAATACTGCACGTCGCAGCTCGGTCAAGACCGCAACAAAGAAAGCAGTTGTTGCAATCGAAGCCGGTGACAAGGCAGCCGCCACAGCGGCAGCCCGCGCAGCGGAAAGCAAAATCATGAAGGCGGCCGGCAAAGTTATGCCGAAAAAGCGTGCAGCTCGCAAAATTTCTCGTCTGACGAAGAAAGTTGCGAAAATGGCCTAAGTCGCCTGTGCCGTGGCACAAAAAAAATCAGCGCGCCAATCCAGCGCGCTTTTTTGCGTATTTAAATCCCGGCCTGCGCCGGGATTTTTTTATATTCTATCGAACACTGTGATATTTTTCACCACCAATATTTACATTTAGCACACCGGCGGCATTGCCCGCGGACAAATTACCATAGCAAACCTTGCCTCCAACATTTACATGTATCGCCGGCGCGGTCTGTTTCGACGCATACAAGGGAATTACTAAATCACCTGTCCTGATTTTTGTTACCCCCGCCCCGCAGATTAGCGCACATACGTTACCCGCGGTCAGATTATATCCGGAATTACAAACCGTATTCGCGGAATTATACGCACATGCCGCGGGATAATATACCGTGCCGGAATTTGGCGGGATGTAGCCATTTGAAACAGAGCTGTTCCCGCATGACTTGTAGCATACACCACTGCCGGCGGAATTTGCGTTCGCACTGCCACCATACGTTTTATCCCCCAGCGTATTACATGCCTGACAAGAATTCCCATTTTTATAATACCCAGCCGAACAGTTTGTAACCGTCTGGGCGCAATTGGACGCGGCTGCGGTACACGCACCTTGATAGTGCTGGGTGCCAGATGTTGTAGTATTCGCATGCGTGCACGCGTTTACACCCGTCGCACAGGCTCCCGGTGTGCATTCCTTGGTACATGCCTGGTAGCAGTTTGTATTCGCACTGCGCGCACCGTCGGATGCGGTATACCCCGCCCCCAGCGTCGTACATGCCGTTTTTTCCACATTCCCTGCGGGCGAATAATAGCCTGATTCAACCGGAATACACGGACTGCCCCAATATCCCGTTGGATTTGGCGAATAATATCCGGCGGCACAGGCTGTAATATTATACGCATCACATCCGTGTGTATTTGCCCCACCCAGCGCATAATTTGTTCCATTCCAATAGCAATTTGCCGTCCCTGTTGTTTGTGCATTTAATCCAATATTAAGCCCTGATGCCGTAGAGGCCGGCTTCCAACAACCAAACGGACTGGTGTTAGTATCATTCCAAACCCCATGAACACCATCCAATGGGTCAACCGGACAAGGCGAACACGACGATGCCCCCGCATAGCTCCAACTACCACTACAGGTATGTATTCCCCATGCGCTGCCGCTCTCTCCGTAGCTCATGTTTCCACCAGGACAATACGAGCCCGCCGGACAGGTTTCAACCCCTGTTCCATTCCAGTATTTCCCGGGCTCTATATACCTGTAACAGTCATCCCTACTGCCTGCACCTTCGTTGGATGTATATCCCGCCGGACACGTATAAGACCCGTTATAGCCAGAATATCTGGGGTCATATTTACACCCCGTACAGAAATACCCGGCCGGACATGTATATAGCACATTAAAAGCCCACTTGCCCGCAGGCGCACAAATACAAGACTCGCCGTTATTGTTGTAATATCCCCAGTGGCACCCGTCGTGGGCGTCCACCGGACGACAGGCGCCCCAAGTGCTGCCGTTATAGTATGAATAACCATACGCAATACCGCCTTCGGCACAGTCTTTATAGCAACCGGTATACACCCAGCCGCTGCCGTTCCATGTGGCGTTTCCGCCGGTGGCACCGCTAAGATTTCCAGCACACGCCATAGTATTGGCGACGCATTCCGTTCCCACAAGATGATGTGATGAATCGCAAGAATATGACCACGCACCGTATGACCACGCGCCATACGACCAATCACTCCAGGCGCCCCACTCACCATAAGACCACGTACCGCAATTAGAACCGGTACAGGCCGACGAACCGTTTGTGCCACCCGCACCACCCGTACGATAGCATGTGCGCGACATACTGCGTTGGCGACTGCGCGTTTTTGAACGCGACTTGCTGCGCGTACGTGTACCGCCGGTTATGTTTTCCGTATCTGTTCGTGTATCTGTACCGCTATCATACCCTGTATCTGTGCTGCTTTCCGGCCAGGACACACCGCTACATGCATAACAGGAACTGCCACTTAAATAGTAGCCGCTATTACAGCTATAACTACAGCTATACGCCGCACCACTGTTAGCCCAGCCTGTATAAGAGCATCCCGTATAAGACCAGCCGGTATAAGAATAACCAGTACAATTCGTCGAACCGGTACAAGCCGACGCACCATTTGTACCGCCCGCCCCACCCGTACGGTAGCAGGTTCGCGTCTTTGTACGCGTCCCATTGCGCGAGCCAGTTCGGGTCTGATTTTGTTTGCATGAACCGGAACCGTTACTGACGGCCTGTGCGACATTTATCGTCTGGGATGTGGCGGTACAGGCGCTGGTGTCGGTTGTATAGTCTGTACCGGAATCGGTAAACGAAACCGTTGAGCACGCGATACATGCATTTCCGGCACCAGTTCTATTCATATAATATCCGGATGTACACGAAGTATATTGCTTGGATGCAGAACAGGTATAGCCGGCACCATGGGCCCGGGGTACACAAACGCAGCAGAATAATAAAAGAGAAAAAAAGTGGACGATTTAATTCGGCAAAAACGGGGGATAAAATGTGGCGGAAATCGGAGATTTTTCAGAGCAAAAATACGCTTAAGAAAATCGTCCCATTTTTTTAGGCAGTCTATACCCGCCCTGCACGCTAGGTATTATAAGAGATTGCGCGTTTTTTTACAAGTTGAAAAAAGCAAAAAACAGCCCAGGGAACCCTGGGCTGTCTAAAAGCACTCTTTTTAAGATTAATTCAGCGGTGCCCCCCAGTGCTGCTGTATGGCGCGCTCTGAATCCATTGGGCTGACCAATACCTGCGGCGTCAGGATTACAACCAGCACATCACGCTGACCCGATGTCTCGCGAGAGCCCGACAGCGCCATAAAGTCCGGGTCACCCAGGCCGTATCTTGTATCACTGCCCGTCTGCTTTTCAAAGCCGGACACAACCAACATTTGGCCGGATTCCATTATAATTTCCTGCATAAAGCTGCGCTCTTCAACCTCCGGCAACTGCAATGTAACCTCCCCTATTGTCTGGGTCGACATACGCAGCAGCTCGCGTACGGAAATCTTAAACAGCAGCAAAATCTTACCATTTTCCAACACGTTCGGCAGCAACTGCATCGAAAAACCGGTTTCCAAATCGTCCTGATCTACGGTACTCGATTCCACGGTTGTAAAGTTGCGCGACTCGAATCGTTTGATATATCCCGTTGTACGCGTGTTTGTAACGGGCGCCACACGGTTGTTACGTGTTGTAACACCAACATTGGTTACCAGGGAGACCTTACCCTGCTTTGCCAATGCCTGAATCAGGGCATTGCTGCCCGCGACACTCGACAGGCTGCCGTCACGAATCTGGTCTGCGGTGTATGCACCACCAACCTCAACCCCATTTTCAAGATGCGTCGCCCCAGTCAATGCCGATACCGCATTTGACAGAACCGCAATGTTCATAGAACTGGCATCCTGGGTCGCCAAATTGTTTTTCGGATTCGCAACAATATTCAGCCCAGACGTAGAATTAATTGCCGCCGCCAGATTCAATCCAAACGCCGAATCGTTGGAAATCGAAACCTGCAGCACCTTAACATCTATTGTAACCAACTGCGACAAGCGCTTGTTTTGACGCGCAATATATTCACCCACACGGTTTTGAACCGACGGCGGTGCGGTAACTGTAATCGTGCCCAAGCTGCGCGATACGGTGAAATCAGCATTGGCCGCCTTGCCAATGATTGCGGCAATGGCCTGCTCTACCTCATCCCATTCTTTTAATGTGGATTCTAGCGACACCTGATTGCCGTCATCCGTTTGAACAGAAGACTGATAAGATACATCCGTCCCCAGCGCATACAGCGTGAATGTCTTGGTTTCTGTTTCATAAAAAACAATAGCTTCTTTATCATAATACCACAACAGGTCCAGGTCTGTCGCAATCTGGCTAAGCAGACCGGACAGCTTTCCCGTATATGCGACATTCATCGTTTTTCTAAGCTTTTCTGCATCAACCTGGCTGTCAATTTTTACCGGAATACCCGTAATGGAATTGATATCATTTGCAACCACCTGAAGACCGACAGGTTCATTTAACAAAATAGTAACGCCTGTATCCGTTTCAAACTTTCCCGGCAGATTGTTACGATGCTCCAGCACGGTTGACTTGTTCCCCAGCCATACCCCCTCCGACATGGAAACAGTATCACTGCTGGCAACCTTGGCGCGCGGTGTTTTGGACATTTCAAACGCATCGTATGCGTTTATAAAATCCTGGTCAACGGCCGCGGACATCTTTGCAGATTGACGCGTTGTGCATCCCGCCGCCAGCGCGCAAATCACACTGCCTGCTATAAAAACTTTTATCGGATTTCTCATCTGTTTCTCCTACGGCGTACGGATATTTTATTCTTCGTTTGTCGAAATCACCAGCACGCGGTTCCCTTTATAAAACTTTGCATACGGCACCGGCGTTGCACGACCAAAATTACGAACCAACGCACTGGCCACATCAACAAAGCGTCCTTTAAATACGGCGCTGGCCTCAATCGGATACTCACGCGAGGTCGTCCATACCAGGTCCCAGCCCTCCTTGTCACACCAGTTCTGCAAAACCTCGCGCAGGGTCTGGCCGTTGGCAACCACCCATGAACGAACCTGGTCCTGCAGGGCGACCGGGGCCTCTGCATCGGCGGACAAATCAACGGCAATCTCACCTTCTACCGCGTCGGATGCCCCAGCGCCCGCAGCGGCGGCGCCATTTTCCGTATCAGTCGGCACAAAACCCATTTTCGCAGCATACGCGGCATAGCCATCTGCATATCCGCCACAATTTTTCCGATTACTGCGCGATACGGTCAAAATATTTCCGCCATCGTCTTCCAAAACCTCGCGATGCAGCAACGGCATTTCAGACCCATTGTTGCATTCATCATCAAATCCGACCGGTATTTGCGTTCCATGCAGCATATTAGCCCCACCAGACCAGCCACCGAATTCACCACGCGTGCCCATGTTGAAATTATTTTCAACAACCAAATCCGCCCCTATCTTCGAGACAATGCGAATGTTATCCTCCTGCTTGTCTTTTGAGCACAGACCGGATTCACATGCAACCTCAATATCGGCATCCGACCCCGCCAGCGGCCATGCCGGAACCTCTGTCTGAACCGGTGCCGGTGCCTGCTCATAATACTCTTCGCCCTGCGTTTGTGTTATATCCTCATACTCGCCACCGCGTTCCAGCATCTTATCCTCGGAATAAAACACCTCTGAGGTGACAACCTGCGGCAAACCGTTTGCTGCAAAACAATAGCCGGCCGCCGTTGCAAACATGGCAAAAATCAAAACCTTGCGGAACATGTTTATTTTCCTTTCCTGTAAATTATATATATTTTATGCTTATTATAACAACTTGACCGAATCTGTGCAAGGGCTAAAAAGGCCGCAAAAGATAAAATCGCACGAATCGGGAAAAGATGCTATACTTCGCCCGGTGGGTATATCTATCAAGGGACACGACAAATGCATGACAATATTATTTTAACCAGTATCATCATAACATGCGCCGCATCCATTTTTACCGCGGGTATATGCGCAATAATGGGCATGCGCCTGCGTGAGATAAAGAAGACATTAACACATCAGTATAACCTGATTGTAAAAATGCAGGCGGTTTTGAAAAACAAATCGGCAACAAACGCCGTGGCTGAAAACGCAGAAATGATTTATCAGGATTTACTGCAAAACCTTATACCTATAATGGCGGCAATTGACATAATGCCCCGCAACACGACCGAGCATCCGCTGTGGCGTGCCCTGGGGGGGATTATGGACGAATACGCGAAAAATCCGTTTGCGTTGGAAAAACTGCGCCGCTGCATAAAACTAGACAGCGAAATCGGCCGCCATGTTGATAATTACATTCGCCGTGCCGATAATTTCCTGCAGCACCTAAGCACGACCGAGCCGGACGGAATTCTTGCAGCAACATTTACAGACGGCCTGCTGGGCCAGTCGCTAACATTCTTTACCCAGGCAAAACAACTGGCGACCCAGGGATAATCATGCCAAAGCTAACCGATGACATCGTACAAGAAATAGCCGCCGACCGGGGCGAGCCGGCCTGGCTGCTGCAATGGCGCCTGGATGCGCTGCATGCCTGGCATAATATGCAGGAACCGCACTGGGCCGACTTCGAATACGAGCCTATTGATTACGATGCGCTAAACTATTACAACAATCCCGCGTCCATTGATAACTCGGACCTGGCGGCGACATATGAAAAAATGGGCCTGCCGGAATCGGAGCGCCGCGCCCTGCTCGGCATGGCGACCGACACCGTTATTGACAGCCGCTCGGTCCATACTTCTTATACAGCCGAGCTGCGCCGTCTAGGAATAATATTTATGCCAATGTCGGACGCTGTACGCGAATATCCGGATTTGGTAAAAAAGTATCTGGGCACGGTTGTGCCGGCCTCAGATAATTTTTTCGCGGCGCTTAACGCCGCGGCATTTTCCGATGGCACATTTGTTTATATTCCGCCAAATGTAAAATGCCCAATCGACCTGGCCAGCTATTTCCGCATTGAAACCGCTAAAATCGGTCAGTTTGAACGCACACTTATCATCGCAGACAACGGCGCCGAATTATCATATATGGAAGGCTGCAGCGCACCACGCAGACCGGGCCACCAACTGCATAGCGGCGTTGTTGAAATCGTAGCACTAAAGGGTGCACGCGTAAGATATGCCACTGTTCAAAACTGGTTCCCGGGCGAATTCAAAGACGGCAAAAACCAAGGCGGAATTTTAAATTTTGTAACAAAACGTGGCCGCGCAGAAGAAGACGCCGAAATCCTCTGGACCCAGGTAGAAATAGGCAGCGCTATAACCTGGAAATATCCCTCAACGATTCTGGCCGGCCGCGGTGCCCGCAGTGATTTTTACTCGCTAAGCATTACACGCGGCGCACAAATGGCCGATACCGGCACCAAAATGGTGCATATCGGGGACGATACTGTATCAAACATCGTCTCTTATGGCGTTGCACTGGATTCATCCCGCCAGACATTCCGCAGCTTGGTATCCTTTGCGGGTCACGGTGGAAAAAACGCATCAAAATGCGATACGCGTATTATAGGCGACGCGGCGACCGCAAACACACTGCCTACAATAATTCACGCAAATCCGGACAACACACAAAGCCACGAGGCCACAACCGGCGCAATAAACGCGGATGTGCTGCGCTATCTTGAAATGGGGGGACTAGACACCGACACCGCGACAGCCCTTATCATAGGGGCCGCCGCCACACCGGTAATATCGCGCCTGCCTATGGAATTTTTGGTTGAATCAAAACAGCTGATACAAATGGCCCTGGGGCACTAGTGACACCAGGCGATGTTATCGTCGGGCTGGCCACCAGACGGTTCGTCGCCTGAATAGCAACATTTGCCATCCAGATTATATTCACCCGTATCATCCGTGTAAATTACCCCCTGCATATAGGAAATACAGCAATATTCAACCCCCAGCGAATGCCGGTTAAATCCGACCTTGGCGACTATCTCCTGGTTTATCCCAATTTCCGGATGAGAGCCAACAAACCCTGTCGTTGGACACTTCATGCATGTAGATGCACCATGATGAAAATATTCTGTTTCCCTACATGAACCATCCTGACGCGACTTTTGCCAGCCAGCAGCCGAACATGTATAACCATAAAAACCATCCGCCGTATAAAGCACATCATAGGCCCCCGGCGCGATTATATAAGACGCGGTCCCACATCCGGCATAACCCTTTGTACAGTTACCCGGTGGCTTTCCCGTCCCACACCAATAGCAGACGTCTTTGTCTATAATGCAACTAGCCATTCCCGAAGAACAACTGGCCGTCAGGTTGACATATATCGCGTCAGCCCCACAGCACCAAAACATAGTTGCTGCTGCAAAAATAAATTTTCTCAATCCACACCCCTTCGTTTTTTCGAATCAAAAAACCACCAAAATAAATCTGGTGGCTGGGGGTTGAGAACAACTTCTGGAAATTGTGGGCTTATTCTTTTATATTCGCCGCCCCCCAGCCCGGGCCGGGGTAAGTCGTCACTATATGCAAAAAGGCGCTTGCGCGTCCTTTGTATCCTTCGTGACGCCAGAAAAGGGTTCTCACACCCATCAACAGAACACCTGCTGACTAGGTAATTATAAAATCACCCCGATTGCAACGCAAGTAAATTATGATATAATCCGCTATATATAACAGGACAAAAAACATGTTGGAAATAAAAAAACTGTCCGTTTCCATGGACGGAAAAACTTTGCTGTCGGATATAAATCTGCATGTGGCGGCGGGTGCACGCCATTTGATATCGGGCCGCAACGGCTCTGGCAAATCAACATTGGCCGGGGTAATCGCCGGCGACGAGAGATATAAAATAGATTCCGGCAAAATAATATTTGACGAATGCGACATAACAACAGAAAACGCAACATCGCGTGCTTTGCGCGGAATATTCCTAGGTGCGCAAAACGTTCCGGAAATCCCGGGCCTTACCTGGCTCAGCTTTCTAAAGCATTCCGCCGCCGCACATGCACACTTTCAAACGGGCCGCGACCTATCTATGGGCGAATTTTTAGCACGCCTTGAACAGATGCGCGCGCACCTCGAGATTCCAAAAGAATGGCTTAACCGCAGTGTTAATGTCGGATTTTCCGGCGGCGAGAGAAAGCGCATGATGCTGCTTCGCCTGCTGATGACGCAGCCACGTCTGGCCATACTTGATGAGCCGGACTCCGGCGCGGACGCCGCGACCCAAAAACTTATTGCACAGGTAATGCATGAAATGAAGCAAACATCGTTTGTATTTATTAGTCATCAAAAGAACTTTACCGAACTGGCAGAGCCCACATCTGAAACTGTTCTGCGCGACGGCAAAATCGTGTAAGTACCAAGCGGGGCCATGCGCTCCGTTTTCGTTTTGAAGCACCGCAAAGTTATGATAAAATATACGGATATAAACATAAGGATTTTTAAAATGGCAGAAAAGAAAAATAACAGACTTGTATCCTGGCTGCTAACACGCCCCGCCCTGTTCGCGGTAATAGCTTTTGTACTAATGACGGCGGCATCGGCATTGGCCGGCCTGCTGGGGGCACCAACGGCAAGCACGCGTGGGGTGATAATAGTCTTGGCCGCATTCTTAGGTGCAACAGGCTGGCTCCTTCGCAAGTTCCCGCTTGAAAACCTGGACCGACGCAGCTTTGTCGCAATATCGAATGCCCAGACGCTGATTACATCCGTCGCATTCATTGCATCAACATTTATAATTGCCTACAACGCTCAGCCTATTATGATGCAACTGCTGTGGCTTGAATCATATTCACCTGCAACTTTTCTGGCTATAATTATCTTACTGGCACTGTTTTATCTATACCTTTGCGGAATATTTATCGGAAACCTGTATGCCAAATATCGCCGCATACGCGCAATGGGCGTCTCGATGTGGAAAACCCTGGCGACCGCGCCATTTGGTTTCTGTATGCTATGGATACCCGGCTACTTAATGGATGACGCACCGGGCCGGGCCAATGTAATGGACGTGCGCCCCGCTTGGTATGCGCGCTTTACCAACTGGGTAATATCGCGCCCATGGCACGCGGCGTTGGTATTGGTTGTAATGATAATTATATCCGGCTTTACATTTGGCTTTAACGCAATACTGCTAACATTTGGATTGGGCCTGGTGTTTGCGATATGGTCCGCAGTAACCGGCAGCCAGTATATGCGTAAAAATATCGGGGGCATATATGCAACAACCGCAATTATTATAAACGTGATTACACTGGTGGCAACAATCACATATTTTTCACTTAGTCACAACAATAAAACGCCCGCATACAATATTGCGCCAACAACACAAAACGCACCGGAAAACACACAGTAAAAAAACGCGCTATGTGCATGATTCTCTGGGCTAGAAGGATTTTATAAAATGTCAAACGGACTTATTTTATTTGTCGGAATAATATTTCTGCTATGGCTGGGCCGCTCTATATTTATACCGCTGCTGGTCGCAACATTTATGTGGTATCTAATAAATGCAATCAGCGCATATTATCGCAAGGTCTTCCCTTTTAACAAAACACGCGACGGCAGATATCCGATTCCCACACGCATATTCGATTGGACATCGGGCATACTGGCGGCGGCAACAATTGGTGGTGCAATATATCTATTCATTACACAAATTCGTCCCATGTCCGAAGAACTGATTGCGGCCCTGCCGGCGATGCAGTCAAAAATCCTGACGCTGGGGGAATATCTATCGGCCAAGATAGGCGTTAAGTTTGACGCATCCTTAATCCCCAACATCAGCAAAGTTGCCCCCAATGTGGGCATATCGGCTGCATCGATTGCAACAACAATCGGAATGATTATTGTCTATATGCTGTTTATGTTTGTGGAACAAAGCACGTTTAACCGTAAATTCGCGTCAATGTTCCCCAACAAGCGCCAATCAAAAAAAATGCGCTATATAATCTCCAGCATTGATACCAACATGAAAAAATATCTGTTTGTAAAAACATTCATATCAGCCGTAACCGGTGTTTTGTCGTATATATGGTTACGCTCGCTGGGGCTGGAATTTGCAGGTGTATGGGCCTTCATCGTATTCATAACCAGCTATATCCCGACCATAGGCGCCATTGTCGCATGCAGCCTGCCGATACTTTATTCACTTATAAACGCCCCCACCCTACAGCAGCCTATTCTGATCGCGGCGGGTCTGATTGCGCTACAGATTATTTTTGGAAATATACTAGAGCCAAAATTAACCGGAAAAACATTAAACCTTTCGACACTGGCGATACTTATAAACCTGGTCTTTTGGGGAATGCTGTGGGGAATTGCCGGAATGTTTTTCAGCGTACCCCTGCTGGTTGCGACATTTATCATCACCGCCCAGTTTGACTCAACCCGTTGGATTGCGGTGCTGCTGTCGGCGGACGGAAAAATTCCGGATAAAAAAGAAGAGTAAAAAAACTATCTATATACATGAAATCCGGGATTTTTTAGTCCCGGATTCTGTTTATTATTGCAATGGCGTTTTCTAAAATCACACGTGCCGCCTCCGAATCCAGACGACGCTTTATATCAGATACCCTTACGCGTCCCATTGATTCCTGGGCCGCAAAACTTGTTAAATTTTCGTCTATAAAACATATAGGCAAATCGACGTATGTGCACAGTTCCGTGGCATTGCGCATAATATCATCCATGATTTCCGAAACAGTACCGTCAGAATGAACCGGTCGCCCGATAACAATTCCGACCGCATTTTCATCACGTGCAATATCTGCAACACGCCGCGCCCACATCACGTCGCCACGAGACGTTACAATCGCCGGACGCGTAAATATAAATTCGCGCGATGCATCGGATACCGCGACACCCGTACGACGTGCGCCCCAGTCAAGTCCAATAATGCGTCCCGTGCGCGGAAAAGCCTTGAAATCTGGCAAAATCATTATATAATCCTCATGTAATTTAATATAGGATGAAACATGGCGTTTAGCAAGCAGCAATTAAGAAAATTCGCAGACTTGATACGAATTGAAATTTCAGACGAAAAGCTGGAGGAAATGAATATCGACTCGGTCGTTGAATGGCTGGATAAATTACAGAAAATAGATACCACCGGTATTACCCCAATGATTTCCCCGGCAGAGCATGCGGCACCGCGCCGTGCGGATATGGTAACCGATGGAAACATCCGTGATGCGGTTCTGGCGAATGCCCCGGACAAGGCGGGCGTCAGCCGCGGCTATTTTGCAGTTCCCAAAGTTATGGACGAATAACGGCAACATCAAAACAAAAGACAACAATAGGAAGTGATATAACAATGATTGATTTGACGATTACCCAGGCATTGGAAAAATTAAAAAAGCGCGAGATAAGCGCAACCGAACTAACACGCGCCTATCTGGACCGCATTGAAAAATTCGGCAAGGATTTAAACTGCTATATCACCGTTACACCGGAACGCGCGCTGGCTGATGCGGCCGCGGCAGATGCACGCTATGCCACGGACAGTGCACTGGCACTGGACGGACTGCCGATTGGGATGAAGGATTTGTTTGCCACGCGCGGCATACGCACAACGGCGGCATCACGCATGCTGGAAAACTTTATTCCGGAATACGAGTCAACAATTTCACAAAAATTTATAGACAGTGGCACCGTACTGCTGGGGAAAACAAACCTGGATGAATTCGCCATGGGCACGTTCAGCAAGACCAGCTATTTCGGTGCACCTGTCAATCCATGGCAAATGGAAAAACGCCTGACTGCGGGCGGCTCGTCCGGGGGTGCAACATCTGCAATCGCATCCGGTCTGGCGATTGGCGGAACCGGTACGGATACAGGTGGCTCTATCCGATTCCCGGCATCTATCACAGGCCTGGTCGGGATGAAGCCAACATACGGAATATGCAGCCGCTGGGGCTGCGTTGCATTCGCATCCAGTCTGGACACACCGGGCCCAATTGCCCGTACCGTTGACGATGCGGCGGCCCTGCTGGCCGTTATGGCGGGCCATGACCCCAAGGAATCGACCAGCGCCCGCACAGAAGACATCAACGTCAGCGCAACAGTTCCCGCCCTGGTCCCAAAAACACTGCGCATAGGTGTGATAAAGGAATTCGCAGACGTAGAAATCAGCGCCGACATGAAGAAAGCCTTTGATGCACGAATTGCCGATTTAAAATCCATGGGCGCAGAAATAGTCGAGGTATCTATTCCGAATATCCTGGACGCATTGGCGGCATATTATATAATCGCCCCGGCCGAGGCATCTTCTAACCTGGCGCGATATGACGGTATGAAATACGGTCTGCGCGTGGACGGTGCAGATTTAATCGATACATACAAGAAAACACGCGCCGCCGGATTTGGCGACGAGGTAAAGCGCCGCATGATTATTGGAACCGCCGTTCTAAGCAGCGAGTCGTATGATGTCTATTTCATGCAGGCGGCGCGCGTACGTCGCATGATTGCGGACAGCTTCCGCGACGCTTTTGAAAAGTGTGACTTAATCGTATGCCCGTCGGCATCCGGAACGGCGTTGCCGCTGGACTCGGACCTGTCGCCGTTGGAATATTACGCACTGGACCTGTTTACGGTTGCAATGAACCTGGCCGGGGTACCGGCATGCAGCGTTCCGGCCGGCATGGCAGAAAACGGTTTACCGCTGGGGCTGCAGGTTGTAGGTCCGCGATTTGCCGATATGCGTGTACTGGGCCTGGCTAAGCTTATTGAAACCGCCGCCGCACTTGATAATCGTCCAACCAAAATAAGGGGGAAAAAAAAAAAAGGGCAAACGCCATAAAATTTCTGGTGGCTAGGGACGGAATCGAACCGCCGACACAGGGATTTTCAGTCCCTTGCTCTACCAACTGAGCTACCTAGCCAACTGCGAGACGCATAATAAGATACTAAAATATAAAAAGCAAGGAAAAAGAAGAAATGTTTACGATAAAGGGCAAAACTTGTGATTGGGAATTGGTTATCGGGCTGGAAACACATATAGAAGTACTGTCTGATTCCAAATTATTCAGCGGCGCATCCGCCGACTATAACCCAAGCATTTCGCCAAACACCCAGGTGTCAATGGTTGACTGTGCAATGCCCGGTATGTTGCCGGTATTAAATGAATACTGCGTCGAACAGGCTATCAAAATGGGCCTGGGGTTAAATGCCGAAATATCACGACACAGCACGTTTGCCCGTAAACAGTACTTCTACCCCGACCTGCCCCAGGGATATCAGATATCACAGCCTGCAGACCAGCCACCGGTTGTCGGCCGCGGTTGGGTTGAAATTATGGGCGACGATGGCACACCGAAGAAAATATTTATCGAGCGCGCCCACCTGGAACAGGATGCGGGAAAATTAAAACATGATGTGCATCCGACAAAATCTTTCGCAGACTATAACCGCACGGGCGTTGCATTACTTGAAATAGTAACGTTTTTGGACGTAAAAAATCCTGAAAACAACTCTTACATCTCATCCCCGGACGAAGCGGAAAGATACCTGCGCGAAATACGCGAAATTGCACGCGCCCTGGGTGTGTCAAAGGCCAACATGGAAGAAGGTTCCATGCGTGCCGACGTTAATGTTTCTGTTCGACCTGTCGGCTCCACAGAGTTCCGCACACGCACCGAAACAAAAAATATGGTTTCTTTTAAGTTCATCAAATCCGCAATCGAATACGAGGCACGTCGTCAAATCGAATTATACGAATCGGGTGGTGTTGTATCGCAAGACACCATGCGTTATTCACAATCGGACGGCACAACATCCGTAATGCGCAGTAAAGAGGATGCATTAGACTATCGTTATTTCCCGGACCCGGATTTGCTGCCGCTGGAAATAGACGACGCAACAATCGAGCGGATACGTGCAACCATGCCTGAATTGCCCGCGGCGACACGTGCGCGATATGTAAATGAACTGGGGCTGGCTGAATATGACGCAACACGCCTTACGGAAAGCACAGATATATCCCGCTGGTTTGACGCGGCCGTCGGCGACAAAAAATCACGCGCAAAATCCATCGCCAACTGGATGATATCAGAACTGTTTGCGCATCCTGAAAACTGGGATGAAAAAAACGCTGTGGATACAGCTGAGCCTGGGATGCCGCGAATTATCACACCGGCAAATCTGGCACAATTGGTAGATATGATTGCCGATAAATCTATAAACGGTAAACAGGCCAAGGAGATATTTATAAAAATGCTGGACGGCGAAAGCGGCACGCCCGCAGATATCGCTGAAAAATTCGGCATGCAACAAATTACCGATACGGGCGCTATTGAAAAAGCCGTTGATGATGTAATCGCTGCAAACACCGCCCAGGTAGAACAGTATCGCGCGGGCAAAACAGGCCTGCTTGGGTTCTTTGTGGGCGGCGTAATGAAAGCCACCGGCGGCAAAGCAAATCCGGCGGTTGTAAACGAACTGTTGCGCAAAAAGTTGGGTTAAAAAACTATAAAAGGAAAAGAAATGAAAATGAAAATCGTAACTATAATTGAAAACAATCCTATTACCGGCGTTGTATATGGCGTTAAAGAAGTCGCGGATACCCCCATTATCAGCAGACACCGTGAACTTGCCCGCACGTATCAAAAAGTCCACGCTAAAAAAGCAGCGGTTATGCTAAAGCGTGCAGAACGCACAAAGAAAAAATAAATTACGCGGCGCCCCAATGAAAAAGTTTTTTATAAAAACATTCGGCTGCCAGATGAATGTGTATGACGGCCAGCGTATTGCGTCAATGTTATCCCAACGCGGCTTGGTTGAAACACATGAAGTCTCGGATGCAGATATAATTATTCTTAATACCTGCGCGGTTCGCGCCAAGGCAACGGATAAGGTATTTTCCGCCCTGGGGCGTATTCGCCGCGCAAAAAAGCCCGATGCCTTGTTCGGTATTGTCGGATGCGTCGCCCGCGAGGCCGGCGCCCATGCCTTTAAACGCATCCCTGAGCTAAACTTTGTACTGGGGCCACAAAGCTATCACAAACTGCCAGAGATTTTAGAAAACCCCGATGCCAGACTGCTAAACATCGACCTGGGCGGACTTGAAAAGTTTGACGAACTGCCGCAAATGAGCCAATCACCCACAGTCGCCTATATCCCCGTACAGGAAGGATGCAACCATTGCTGTACGTATTGCATTGTGCCCTACACACGCGGCCGCGAAGTATCAAGACCCTTTGAGGACGTAATCCGGGACTGTAAACATGCGGCCGACACAGGGGCAATTGAAATATGTTTCCTGGGGCAAAATGTAAATGGCTATAAATATACAGACAGCGACGGCAAAACATACAGACTGTCGGATTTAATTCGCGCCACGGCGCCCCTGCCCGAAATACGACGTATTAGATTTACATCCAGCTATCCAACCGAAATGACGGATGACTTAATCGATATGTTTAGAACAGAGGCAAAATTGCTGCCGTTCCTTAACATGCCTATACAAAGCGGCAGCCCCAATGTATTGACAAGAATGAATCGCCCTTATGAGCTAAATCTATATATAGATATAGTTGACAAATTAAGAGCAGCACGCCCAGACATTCAGATATCGAGTGATTTTATCGTAGGCTTCCCCGGAGAAACAGACCAAGACTTTGCGATGACACAGGAAATCGCACGCAAAATAAAATATATAAATTCATATTCTTTCAAATATTCGCCCCGCCCCCATACCGCGGCCAGCCTAATGCCAGACCAAATCCCAGAAAACATCAAGGCGGCGCGTCTGGCGCTGCTTGACGATGCCCTGAACGACATTCAGCGAACATTTAACGAATCATGTGTCGGACGAACGCTGGAATGCCTATGCGAGGGGCCCGATAAAACGGGACGGCATCTGGTATATCGTACGCCATATATGCAGCAATGCATCGTTGCATCCACCGATGCAGCGCCGGCGCCAATTGCGGCAATAAAGATTACAGCTGCCAACAAGGCCTCATTACGTGGCGAACTGGCCGATTAAAATTTAATTTTGGCGGATATCGAAAACATGTAGGCTGCACCATTGTCATCGTGGGCAACGCCAACTGTGATATCACCGCCGGCCATATCGTCATCCGACCAGAAACCGGCCCCAGCCCCGATATGAATTTCATTGGCTGAGTTTATTGCCGCATTTATTTTATAGCGATATTCCAAATCAACCCCACCGGATATGAATTCAGCCTCGAACCCAGTGCGGGGTAAAACCTGCACTTCAATGACATCCAATATCTTATCACGTCTGTATTCAATGCCGACATAGGGCTCTATCCCGCCCAGTAAAATACCCAAATCCGCAACGCCATACAAAGACAGACCTTTTGCTTCATCCTTTATACTATTGCCGTCAAATATATAAGGAACCAGAAACTCAGAATACGTAGCCCCGAGCACAAAACGACTGCGCAGATATGAACCGCTATACTTAACACCAAAATTTGCGCCATACATATCGGCTGAAAAATTATTTATCCCGTCATCAGATGTGGCACGCGCACCATATCCGGATACGCCGACATCCAACCCCTTGACCGGCGTCAGTGAAAAGTCCGCAGACAATGCATATATAGAAATATCGTCGGAATAAATATAAATTGGCCTGGCGCCCAGTGTAACAAGCCCTGCATCGCCGGATGTGTCGAATTTTATTCCATTTATCAAAAAGCCGTCCAGAATACGAGCACTGCTAGCCAGGCGAATCGGATTAAGCGCGATACTACTTTTCATTATATGATTTAACTCATCCATTGTCTGCGCCATATCCAAGCGCCCCAGCAGCTTGTCATCGGGCAAAATATCACGAACAATATTCAGCATCCGTCCCGTATCATTACCCAGTATTTTATAATAATCGGTTTCCCGTAACAGCTTTACATACAGGTCACCATCACGAATATCCGCATTGAACACATGCAGCGGCCCAGGTGCAGTACCGCTGAATACAACGGTTGCGTCACCGGCAACATTACGCATCAAAGGACTGTCGCTGTATAAATAATCTTCTGATATATTTAGCGTTATTACACCGTTTAATACTACGCGTGAAACATCACTACTAAACGCGGCAAGCCGTGGAACCGAATCGCCAAATACAATTTCACTATTACGCAAAACTAACGTTCCCGCATTCGCCCCAAGCAATGATAACTCGTCCCATGAAATTGCACTTACCCCATCGGCCAGCACAACATACGGCCCGTTCACATTAAGATATGTTATATCTTCCCTGTCGCGGATAATCTGAACCATTTCGGCCCCACTGCCTAAATGTATATTCCCGGAAATTTTACCTGAATTCTTTATATGAAAATCACAGTTGTCACATACATAAATATCGGCTTGTATTTCTGCTGCATTTTCTAATCTGACTGATGAAGTGATATGCATGCTTTCGACGTCTACAATCACCCCCGCGGCAAGATACGTATCAGCAGCGATATTCATATAGTCCCCGTAAATATCAGACACAATATTTTGCATACAAGACGACGCGCGTGGAAAAAGCATTCCACCAATAATTCCAATCAAAACAGCTGTCGCCTTTCTCATCCCCATCTGGGGACAAGATTATCATATAGGAAATTTTTCTTAAAGTAAATTTATAAAAAACACGCCCCGGATAATTCCGGGGCGCATACCCATGAACTTATGCTGCCAGACAGATTACAGCATCATGCCACGGTCAAATGTACCCCATGCTGCTTTGTAGCCGCCGTCACGTTCCAGATAAATCTTCGCGTTGTTCAGCTGCGCCGCAGTCAGGCCACGGATGATAAACGTTTCTTCCAGACGGCCGCTCTTTTCAATCTTCAACTTCGGCAGGCTGATAGGCATGCTGGACTTGTCACAGCACATGCTGTCGTTGTTGCAGCTGCCGCACTGATAGATTTTAACAGTGTATGTTACGCCCGGACGCAGGTCTTTCAAATCAACATCCATTTTCAGGCCGCTGTCTGTTTCAACAAACTTGATGTATCCCATTTTCGATTCGCCACCATGGCTGCTGTGGGTGTACATTTTTGCTGAAACGCGATTGATGTCTGCCTGTTCATATGTCTGATAGAAAACAACGGTTTCCGTCGCAGCCGCCGGCTTTACGTGTTTCTTTTTCTGACCGCACATTGTGGTACAACCGCTCAGTATCGCAGCCGCCGCCAGAACGGATGTAAACATAAACATTTTCTTAACAAGTTTTTTCATAAAGGTCTCCTTTTTCCTTTTGGTTACGAAATACATTGTACAATATTTTTTTCGCATTTTCGCCAGGTTTGAATTCCCAAAAAAATCCCAGATTTCATGCACATAGCGCCAGTTTATTATCCTATAACTTCGCGCCTGGTATGTTGGTAAAATCACAATGCAAAAGGAGGATGAAAAATGTATGAATTGTTACAAAATCTAGTCGCATTTAAATATGCTTGTAAAATAAACCACTGGTCTACGGACAACTATGCCCAGCACCTGCTCTTCGACCGCCTAACCGAAGATGTTGACACATGGGCGGACAGCCTGGCCGAAAGTTATTTTATGGCACGCGGTGAAAAGAAAGTCTTTAAGCCGGATTTGCTGGCCCCTAAGCTGATTAGCCGCGACCTGGTTAAAATGTGTGAACAAATTATATCTCGCACCGAAGACCTGCTGGAAGATGACGACCTGGACGAGGGAACAAAATCGCTGCTGGGCGATATCGAGGCAGCCTTCCTTGGCAAAATTGCCCTGGCCCAGTTGTCTTAAAATACAAATCCCGCAATGCGGGATTTTTTAATAAAAACAAACCGCGGCCATCGCGCGGTTTGTTTTTTCTGAAACAACTACTAATCGCCGCCGCGCATTGCGCAGCGGCGATTAGGCATTAGAACATAAAGCGAATACCCAAATCACCGCCAATGTTATGCAGGCCGGACTGAATATCAACATATGTATAACGCGCGGCCAAATCAACGGCGATACGCTGCCAGTCGAACGTTACACCCAAGCTGCCCATTGCAGAGAAGCGTGTTTTGTCGTCGCTCCAGGAGCCGATACCATCTACGCGCTTGTCCATCTTTGTGAACGCAACACCGGCACCAACACCAACGAACGGGCGAACAACTTCATATGAACCGAATTCCATGTAAGTGTTCCACAACAAAGTCTGCATCTTTGTTTCGGTCTTCAAACGCTGATCGCCATAACGCTTGTTGTCTTTAGCTTTGCTGAAAATAGACCATTCGATTTCGCTGCGGACAGTGTCGCATACTTCCAAACCTAACGCTGCACGACCCTGGTATACCATGTCATCCATGGATTTTTTGTGACCATTGTGCTTTACGTTAACATTGGTGTAGCCCATGCCACCACGCAGGCCGATATACGGATCCAGGCCAAACAACTGCCAGCTGCTGTTCTGATTTGCACCCGCAAATGCCGGGCATGCAATCAGCACCGCCAATGTCGAGATAACTATTTTTTTCATTTTTTCTCCTTTTTTAGTTGTGGTTGTGTTTTCTTGTGTTTTCATGTCAACGCTATAATTCTAGCAAAGCATTTTACAACTTTGCATAGGTAAGGATTCCCCTACCCCGAACGCGACAAATGGCTTTAATGCCTATGGCGGTATTGTTTGCATACATATAAAATATAACCCCAAGGAGGAAACGCATGAAAAAGAACGTATCCGGCAAAAATCCGCTAACTAAATATTATCATGAAAAATACCCACGCCAGCGCCAAGCATACCCTGGCCTCGATTTAAAAATGCGTCCGACACCGGACTGTGGCGAAGAAACTTATCAGGGCTCTGGGCGGCTGGCGGGGCGCCGTGCATTGATAACCGGCGGCGATTCGGGAATTGGCCGCGCGGCGGCAATCGCCTATGCCCGCGAAGGGGCCGATGTTGCCATATCATATCTGCCGGCCGAAGAACGCGATGCACGCGACACCGCACGCTATATCGAAGAAGCGGGCCGACGCGCGGTGTTAATCCCGGGCGACCTGGGTGATGAAAAGTTTTGTCAGCGCCTGGTCGAGCGTGCGCACAAGGCACTGGGTGGTCTGGATATAATTGTTATGAATGCAGGCTACCAGCAATACAGCAAAGACATCTCAAAGCTTAGCACAGAACAGTTGGTCCGCACATTTTCCATAAATGTGTTTTCAATGTTTTGGATGGCGCGGGCGGCGATTCCCCTGCTAAAGGCGGGCGCCTCAATAATTACAACATCTTCGATACAGGCATACCAACCCGGCAAAGACCTGATTGATTATGCATCGACCAAGGCCGCCATTGTTGCGTTCACACGCGCCCTGGCAAAACAGGTAGCCTATCGCGGAATACGTGTAAATTCTGTGGCCCCCGGCCCCATTTGGACCGCCCTCCAGGTTGCAGGCGGACGCGCCACAGACTCAATACCCGAATTCGGAATGGATACCCCCCTTAAACGCGCCGGCCAGCCGGCAGAACTGGCGGGTGTGTACGTACTGTTGGCATCGGACGAGTCATCATATACCACAGCCGAAGTATATGGTGTAACGGGCGGCAACCATACAATGTAAAAAGAAATAATAATTTCTTGCAAATGCTACAAAAAGATATATAATCTGCGGGTATTCGAAAGAATAGACCCATCGGGTGCGTAGCTCAGTTGGTAGAGCAACTGACTCTTAATCAGTGGGTCCAGGGTTCGAGTCCCTGCGCGCCCACCAAAAATATAAACCGCCTTTGGCGGTTTTTCTTTAGAACAATCAAGACAACGTCCACCCTACTTCTTTAAATAATGCGCGGGATTATAAGCCTTGGTTCCCTTGCGGATTTCAAAGTGCAGTTGGGGTTTATCAACCTTGCCAGTGGCACCGACGGTTCCGATTTTCTGACCGACAGACACACGCGCACCACGGCGCAATGCCATCGAATCCAAATGCGCATATACAGTCATCCAACCACCCGAATGCTGGATTATTATCAAATTCCCCATACCTTTTACTTCGTTGCCGGCATACGCTACAACGCCGTTTTCTGCCGCTTTAACCGTTGCGCCCCGATTCGCCGCAATATTGATTCCGTCGTTTACCAGGCCACTGGGCTTTGTTCCAAATGCGGATAAAATCTTACCCCGAACGGGCCATGAAAATTTAGACGAAGAACGTCCAGCAATCGCAGGCAGTTTCTTTTTCGGGTCCGATGATATTTTTGCCTTCTGTACCGGCGCATTTTTCTGGGCACTGTTGCTCTTTACAGTGTTTTTATTATCCGCTTTCTTTTGTGCGCCACCACCCGCGTGGGCTGGCTTTGCGGGGGCTGCAACCTTGGCCGGGCTGACCGCCTTAGTCGGGGCCGCTGGCGCAACAGACTTTGTCGCGAGAGAGACATTTGCGACCGCCGCCTGCAGGTTTGGTACCTTTAGGCGCTGGCCCACGGTCAGGCGAAACGGCGCCGACAAATCGTTCATAACCGCCAAATCATTTACCGGAACAGAATACTTGCGGGATATAGAGTATAGGGTATCGCCCGCCCCAACAGTTACGGTCTGCAACTGAACACGCGCCGGGGTCGGTGATTTCGCCACAGGTGCCGCCACGACCGGTGTCACCGCGGGCGACGGCTTTGGCGCCGGGGCCTTGTCGGCGGCGACAACAATGTCGCCATTTCCAGGAACGCGTAGCTTTTGCCCAACACGCAGTGAATACGGCGCGGATAATTTATTAAGCGTCGCAATGTCTTGAACCGCCACACCATACTTGCGTGCAATGGAATAAAGCGTATCACCCTTGGCCACTGTTATCTGCCGTGAATCCGTCGGTGCACCATACATCGGCACAACCAGATAATCATCCGGCACCGCCTCTGCCCCGGGCGCAGGTTTTGTATCAGATTCGCTGTCCCCGGGCGCATGGTATTGTCCGATAACCTGTTCCGGTTCATCTTCTGACGAAGCAGGAGCAGTCGTGGCCGCCGGCGCCTGTTCTGTTGGCAGCATATAATCATTGATATCGGAATATAAAATATAATCATCCGTTTCAACAGAACCATATAATTCCGGCGATGCATAAACACCATAATCAGTCGCCGCCGAGTTATATATTTCCGGCTGAGTTTCAGGGTCGGCCAACAATGCGGGATATCTATCCGAAATAAAGTCACCCACCGAATCCGGCAAAGAAATTATACGCGGCTGCAGGTCACATGCCGCAACCAAGATTGCGCAGACTGCCAGCAAAAATCCACAGAAATTTTTCACACGCAAATTATATCATAAAACTTGCGTCAAACAAAACGCTATTGGTCGCGTCGCATAAATAGAATGCTTATTTCAAACAGCGCCCACATCGGCAGTGCCAGTATTATCTGCGACACGACATCAGGCGGCGTCAGCATAGCAGCCGCAGCCACAATCATAACAATCGCATATCGGCGCATGCGCACGGCAACCGACCGACGCAGAACACCGATGCGGTTAAGCAAAACCAACACCAACGGTAATTGAAAGGCCACCCCAAAGACTTTTAATAACCCAATTGCAAACGACAGATAATCACGTGCGGCCGGCATTAGAACACTAGGCACTGGGGCCGCCTGATTTAAATCCACAAAAAATTTAAATGCGATTGGGAATAAAATATAAAACGCAAACGCAGCCCCGGCCAGAAACAAAACAGGCGACATCAATAAAATCGGCCATATAACACGCTTTTCATTTTTTTTCAGGCCCGGCGCCACAAAGGCCCACACATGCCACAGCGCCGCCGGCGCGGCGACCATCAGCGCAACACCCGTCGCCAGAGAAAACTGTATCATCAAGCCATCCGCCAAACCGGTATAAAGCATTGTCCCCCCCGGCCATACCGCCAGCAGCGGCTGGGTCAGAAACGCCTGCAACGGGGGTGCAAAAAACCAGCCTGCACCAAAACCTGCGGCAAAAATCAAGGCCACCCATAAAATGCGACGACGCAATTCGGCAAAATGCTGCATCAGTGTCATTTTCATTTTTTGCCCGCCCGCCTATTACCTTTGTGTCCCGCCGTTGTTCTTTTACGCCGAACAGAAATTTGGTCCAGAACATCACGCGTTGTTGTATTTATAATATCATCAATGGGGCATTCCATATCCAGTCTGTCTTTTATCTGTTCCGATGCATCTGTAATCTTCCATACCAGCGCACGGACAGTCTTTACCGCCCGCGCCAGGAATCGTGCCACATCAGGCCACCGGCGCGCCGGAATAATTAAAACCGCCACCAGGAAAATAACAGCAAACTCAGCCCAGCTGATTCCAAACATCCGCCCACCTAATCATAAAAAGCATCGCCGCCACCGGTACCAACAGTTTTGTGACGCTGAATCTGGAAATAGTCTTTTGCAAAATTTGTTTTAGGTCCCAGGTTATTAAACACCACATCCGTCTTAGCCCCGGTTGCATCAACCACCGACCATGAATGCAAGGCAACCGGACTGTTATTGAAAACAACGGTCATATTCCCAAGCCCTTCTTGACCACGCAAATTCATTTTAAGGGAAAAAGTATCCTTGCCCTGGACAGTATCTGTTACGGCAATATCGGCGTTTTGTAAATCTATCTTTTTTCGTACTAAAATTCCGGCGGGCGTACTGGTTAACGGAACCGTAGTAATCTGGTCCAGTGATTTGTCGAAAAAATACAAATCTTTGCCATCGGCAATCATCTGCACAGGCATATTGTCATAATCCAGACGAACCTTGCCCGGGCGCAGCATGGAAAAAGTACCTTTTGCACTCGTTCCATTGGCCGTCTGAACAAATCCGCCTGACAGCCCCGTAATAGAATTCAGATATTTTTCCGCACGCTCTACCAACCCCTTGTCGGTCGCCGCATATGCGCCACCACATGTAACAAAACACAATACAAAAATTAAAACTTTTCTAAACATATCCTATTCCCCCCTAAACATCTCTACTACTTTATCATGAACATTTTCCAGCGAATCGCGCAAGACCGCACCGGCGGCAAACATATGCCCGCCACCGCCCAGCGCCTGCGCAATATGATTCACGGCGCGCGTCCGCCCGCGCAGCGATACACCTATCTGGTTATCCTTTTGCTGCTTTAGCAGCGCTATGTATTCAACACCTTTTATTCGTGCCAAAATATCCAAAACATTTTCACCACGGCCGTCCATATTTCTATAGTCGCGATTTAGTATCGTCGCCACCGCCAACCGGTCACGATAAAAAAACTCTGCCGTGGCGACTGCACGCGATTCAACCAGTATGGTTTTCTTAGGCTGATTATTTAGCATGTCATAAACACCGCGCAGACGCACACCCTGGTCGACCATGTCGGCCATTATTCGCATTACGCGACCAGTTCTGGCAAACTTAAAATATCCAGTATCCGTAACAATCCCCAGCGCCAGCAGATTTAAAACATCCGCATCGCATTTCCAATTCTGACTGCGCATCATTTCATACACAAGAACCGCAGTTGCATCCGCCGCCTCATCATCAATGCATAACGCACCCAGCGGCGCATCATTTTTATGGTGATCTATTTCAATAATAAATCCTGCGTTTTGAATAACAGATGACGCAAACTCGACATGACGCGCGGTACCATAATCTACCAAAATCACCACATCAAACGGGTGTGTGATATTTAAATGCCCGAAATACCGCATCCGCGAACGCAGTGGCACATCACCCAACGTTTCCGGAATATTCCCGTCATACGTACATACCGGCGATATACCAAAGTTCAACTCTATCAGACGCCCCAGGGCCAATGCACTGCCCAACGCATCACCGTCGGGATTTTTATGCCCTATTATTGCGATTGATTTGGCTGCTTTTATCTTATCTGTAAAAATTTGTAATTTATCATTCATATCTAAACCGCAATGTCTTCTAGGAAAAATTGTGCGCTGACGCGTCCATTATACTCGTTTTCCTTTAACCGCCCCAACAGAGTTATTGTAGTGTTTGCATTTGCATCGTCCAGCAAAAAATCACCAACCGGCGTGCCAACCAGATTAAAGCCAACAAACGCCAAAGTTGTCCCTGCCACGGTTGCAATACTGCCGCGCAGATGTGCACCGCCACCCATAACCACCGCATTTTTCAGACGCCCCGAACGCAGCACCAGCATAGGTTCCGGATTTCCCTGTCCAAAGGGTTCCAGTGCACACATCTGTTTTACCAGACGCATATTCGCCCCACCCGCATCCAGCTCCGCGTCAACCATAACCTCACGCGCGGGCGGGCAGCCGTTTAACTGTGCGCGGGCCGCACGTTCCAAAAATTCACGAAACGCTTCTTCTTTATCCGCATCCAGGGTAAAGCCCGCCGCCGCCGCATGACCGCCGCCTTCTTTTGCAATTCCCGCGGCCAGGGCCTCATGTATAATCCGCCCCAAGTCAACGCCGGCAACACTTCGACCCGAACCGTTTATTACCCCGTCGGCCTTGGTTGCAACACATGCCGGCAGATTATATTTATCTTTTAGGCGACCGGCGATAATTCCCATAACACCACCATGCCAGTTATCGCCACAAACAAACAGACTGCATCTATCGGGTGCCGATGCCGCGGCCATTTCATTTGCACGCAACATAATCGCGTTTTGAATATCTATTCTTTCCTGGTTCATACGATGCAGCTTGCCCGCCAAATCGTATGCAATAAGCGTATTATCCGTCAGCAGCAATTCAAGCGCAGGCGACGCAGAATCCAAACGCCCCGCCGCATTCAACCGCGGCCCCAGTGCAAAACCCGCCGCATAGACAGACGGCTTTTTTATTCCCGCCACCTCCATTAGCACACGCAGACCCAAATTCTGGCGCAGGCCCATAACCTTTAGCCCGGTTGCAACAAACGCACGATTTAACCCTATCAGTGGCATCGTATCGCATATAGTGCCCAGTGCAACAAAATCCAGATAATTTATAAGGTTGATATCAGCGATTTTATCGCGTAATTGTTCCGCATTGCGCGATTTTAATTCGCGATTTACCGCCACCAGTGTTAAAAACGCAACCCCCACGCCGGCCAGATATGACATACCGGACGTATCATCCGCGCGTTTGGGATTTACCACCGCATCCGCATCGGGCAATTCAGAATCAGGCGAATGGTGGTCGGTTACAACAACGCGCATCCCCAGCGCGCGGGCGCGCGCAACCTCTGTCGCGCCACTTATGCCACAATCAACCGTAATCAGCAGCTTTGCCCCCTGGGCGGCAATATCTTCAACCGCGGCAACGTTTAGGCCATACCCCTCACCTTCGCGTGTTGGCAAATGCCACATAACATCACACCCCAGTGTCCGCAGATATTTTACAAACACCGCCGTCGATGTAACACCATCAACATCATAATCGCCGTATATGGCAATCTTGTCCCCGGCCGTTATATGGTCTGCGATTATAGCGGCGGCCACATCCATATCCCGCAGGATGCTGGGGTCTGGCATATATTCCTTTATTGATGGATTTAAAAACCTGGCACGCTCTGCGTCGCCGTCTATGCCGCGACAATGCAGTATTTTTCCTATTAAATCTTCGGGCGCAACAAAAACTTCATCCTGCTCTGTATATGCCGACACCCATGCCCGCCCAAGCATGGATTTTTCCACTATCTTTCTCAACGTTTACTCTTTTTTATTATCAGAGCTATTATAATCAAAAATTATTCAAATAGCAACGGCAGTATGCTGTCAAGAATCTTTCCCGTTGTGGGCACCGCATTCCATGCCGCCGTACGCAGACCAAATGTTTCCGCCGTACCCTTTGGTTCATCTAAAATAACCAAAATTGTGTACTGAGGTGCATCACCGGGGAATATTCCCGCGAACGCGGTCAGATTTTTCTTATGATCTACTTTTCCATTAACCCATTTTTCCGCCGTCGCTGTTTTTCCACCGATTTGAATTCCGGCCACGCGTGCCTTTTTACCACTGGTCTCTTCGGCCACGCGAACCATAACCGCCCGCAGACGCGCCGATATCTCCGGCGCCAGCACCCGCGTTCCCGATACTGCGCCAACGCTGCGCTTATGCAGGGTCGGATAAATATATATTCCCCCGTTTGTCATTGCATTAACGGCCATTATCAAATGCATGGGCGTTACAGAAATACCATGTCCAAAAGACATCGTTGCCCTTTCCACCGGCCCCCACTTTGCGGGCATCAAAGTCCGCTCTGTGCGACCAAACTCCAGCTCCAGGCGTTCATCCATATGCAGTCTGTGGAAAAACTCCTTTTGTGCGCCATCTGGCAAATCCAGCGCAATCTGCGCACTGCCCGCGTTACAAGAATGCAGCATGATTTCTTCAACCGACAAATGCGGCCGCGGCGGCTTAAAGCTGCGAACATCGCTGATTCGCGCAGCAGTCCGTCCGAATTTATCCAATATTTTATACGGCTCGGCGACATAGTATTCTTTTGTAATACCATTCTCCATCGCCATTGCAGTGTTGAATATTTTAAATATTGACCCCATTTCAAAAACACCGCGCATCGGCATAAAGGTACGATGCCCCACGGGGTCTGCACTGCGGTTCTCTGGGTCAAAATCCGGCAGAGATACCATCGCCACCATTTCACCTGTACGCGAATTCATCAGCAGCCCCATTGCACCTTTGGCCTGATACTTGCTCATAGCGGCCGACAGTTGCTCATAAAATACGCTCTGCACACGCGAATCGAGTGACAATCGCAACGGGTCGGAATTTTCACGCAGATATTCATCAAATATACGCTCTGCCCCGTCCATACCGCGTCCTTCGACATTAACATATCCAACAACATGCGAGAACAATCGGCGCTTTGGATAGCGGCGTGTTTGAATATCCTCTACCTCCAGCCCCTCCAGACGGGCCTTTTTTACCGCGGCGCGTGCCGCATCAGACGCATACTTTTTTATATAAACGAATCGGCGTGAAGAATTTACCAAACGCAGCGCATCCGCCAGCGAGTATTCATAAGGCAGCAAAGAATGTATTAGTTCCGCCACCGCATCATGATTGCGCACATGACCCGGCCGCAGCGTAATATGCCCCGACATTATATTCTTTGCCAAAATGTCGCCATTACGGTCAACAATGTCGGCGCGGCTAACCGTCCAGTTACCCACAGCGCCCGCATGCCGGGACCGGTCTGTGCCCTGTATTCCCAATTGCAGTGTTCGCGCAATAAACAACCCGAACGCAAGAATAAACAGACAATGTATAAAGCGCAAACGCCCGCGACCGGCGACACCGGTGCCGCCGCCACGAAATCCATTTTTAAAAATATCACGCCCTACTTCAAACATCCGCATCCTTTTGCGGCAATTCATCTATGCCGACAGATTTATGAAAGCTTACAACTTCTGACTTAGGGTACAGGCTGCTAACAACATTGCGCAGAATTTCCGGTCGAACATATGAGGCAAAATTAGCCTCCAACTCCGCCATGCGCTGCTGCGTTGTGACAATCTCGCGCCGAATACGGTCACGCGCCTTGTTCTGGGTACGATAACATACCTGCAGAACAATCGTCAGCGCTAAAACAGCACCGAATGCCCACATACCTATATGAAACATTTTCTCGTCTTCCGTCATATACGCGCCCCCGTCCCCCTAATGCGGTAGATATTCCCATACAGTGTATCACAAATTCTCCAAAAAACGAATCATTGAATTCACCCCGCCCAGACGCCCCGTACCAAGTTGTAAATTCAAGCTTTTAAATTCACTATGCAAATCCATTTCACGAATCTGCTGCGGATTTTTTCCGTCAACCATTGCGGTAATTATTGCAACAATTCCACGCACCAAGGCAGAATCGGCCTCCCCATAAAAACGATTCCCATGACGGCATATCTCTACCCGGGATGCGCACCCGACAATTTCACTGCATACCGCATCCGACGGTGGCACCGGGATATGGGCGCCAAAATCCATAACCATTTCCAGACGCGCCGCAGCATCGCCCGCCATATCCAATGCATCTTTCATTTCCTGATATGTCATGACTACCACCCGTGTTCTGTTAAATCCATCTCCAGCCGCGCCGCCTCTGACATATGCGACAGGTTCCACGGTGGGTCCCACACCAACTCAACCCGAACCGGCGTATCCCCGGCCACAGCCTGCGCCGCCATACGGACACTTTCCAGCAATTCTTCCATCATCGGGCATGTCGGACTGGTAAACGTCATCGTTATTACAACCGAATCCGGCTGCACCGCAATGTCATATACCAACCCCAGGTCCCAGATATTTACCGGAATCTCTGGGTCATATACAGTCTTTAATGCGCTTATGATGTCTTCTTTTTCTATCATTTTATTACTTCGCTTATTATTTCCAGCGCCCTGTCCGCATCCGCAATCGTATTCCATGGCCCCGCCGACAAACGCGCGACACCACCCGCGGGCGCCCCCAGACGCCGCACGGCCCATGATGCACACATATTTCCCACACGCATGCACAACCCGCGTGCACCGCACAGCGCCCCAAAATCCAGCACATGCATCCCTTCTACGGAAAAAGTTGCAACCGCCGCATCAGGCGCTGTATATATTTGTACCCGCGGCATACGTTCCAAGCCCTGACGAATATGACGCATCACATCTGCGCCGGCCCGCGGCGACCATTGTTTTATCGCCACCCCCAGACCCGCAATCTGCGTCAGTGGCAGCGTCCCCGCTTCAAACTTGGCGGGCACCGGTTCCCACTGTATTTCGCGATTATGCGCGGTCTCGCCGCCGTTTATCTTGGCAACCATGCCGCCACCAAACTTATCGGGCAATACCCAGCGTTCGGGATTCTTCATATACATTATCCCCAGCCCTGTATCGCCACCGATTTTATGCGCGGAAAAACACATAAAGTCACAATCCCATTGCTGCACATCTATCTTTTCATGTACAACATACTGGGCCGCGTCAACCACCGTAATAACATCCGGATTTTTCTTGCGCGCCGCCGCAACCAAACGCGCCACATCCTGGGGCATGCCAAAAACATTGGACATCGCGGTTATTACAAACACATCCGCATACGGCAGATTTGAATAATCCAAATTATTTTCCGTATCAAGCGGACACAAAACAATATTGCCACCCCGGCTGCCACAAATGCATTCAAACGGCAACCGCGCCGAATGGTGGTCTAAATCAGATACCATTATTGTCTTGTCAGTCCCCAAGGAAGAATCTATTAACCGTGCGATTCTGTTCATTGCATCGGTTGCCCCACCTGTAAAGACAATGTTTTCATCGGCAGCGGCATTTATAAATGCCGCCACATCCGTTCGCGTCTGTGCCACCATATCATCAACCGCGGTAACGCGTGCACAAATTCCACGCCCCGCATTGGCATATTTATACCGCAAAAAATCAACCTCTGCCGCGATTAGGGCATCGGTTTTCAATGCACTTGCCGCAGCATCTAAGTATATGATTTTATTCATTTTATGATTTCTCTTGCTTTTTACATCGATTATAATACACTCAGCACAAATATCAACAAGGAAGGAGAAAAAGATGGCTTTGAAACACGCAAACGATGCGAATTTTAATGAATTAGTATCCGGCAACATCACCCTGGTGGATTTCTGGGCGTCTTGGTGTGGTCCATGCCGCATGTTTGGCCCTATTTTTGAGCAGGTATCGGAACAAATTCCGGACGTAAACTTCGTAAAATTTGAAATAGATGAAGCAAACCGCCGCACACCTGCGAAATATGGCATCCGCAGTATTCCGTCAATAATGGCATTTAAAAACGGCGAACTGGTTGAGGCACGTACAGGCGTTATGGACCCTGAAACGCTAACCGACTGGGTTATGGAATTAAAAGGAGCATAAAAGTGCCCGCACAAGATTATAAAACAATAGAACTGCCACCAAAATACGTACCGAAAAAATCGGAGCCGTATATGTGTCCAAACCAGCTGGCGTATTTTTATCATATATTAACAGCACAAAAGGAAGAGCTGGTCCATGACAGTGATTCTGTTCTAAGCGCGGTTCGCATGGCCGAAAAGGCAGAATCGGCCGGTGTTGGCGACCCGTCAGACAACGCATCATTTGAGCAGGAAATAACAATGAACCTGCGGATGGCGGGCCGTGACACAAACCTGTTGCGCAAAATAAATTCCGCCCTGGAACGTTTGGAAAACGGCACATTCGGCTACAGCGTTGTATCGGGCGAAGAAATCGGCTTGTCACGAATGCTGGCACGACCGCTCGCAACAATGACAATAGAAGAACAAGAAGAATACGAAAGCCGTAAATAAAAAAACAAGTGCGACCAATATTGGTCGCACTTTTATTTAATATCCGTCGATATTATTTTTTTGATGTTTTCTTAGCCATCGGCTTTTTCGCCGTTACTTTTTTCACAGTTCCCTTCTTTGCCACGGCTTTTTTAGCAGCGGGCTTTTTAGCAACCACTTTCTTTTGCGGCGCTGCCTCTTGCTTCTTATCGTCCTTTAGCTCTTTTTTAAACACATTGATTCCACCGGCCAAATTTTTCATCATGTCCGGAATCTTGTTGCTGCCGAACAGAATAAAGAGCAAAACAATTACTAATACAATCTGCCATATACCTGGTCTCATAACATGTCTCCTTATTTTGCAACGTAGCAATCAAGCCCGTCGGATTTTGCATTACGGCAAAAACTGTTTGCCTCGCCGGATGTTGCGAACGGCACGCGCAAGCGATACAGTGTGCTGCCGTCTTTCATTACCGCGGCCAGAACAACAAACTGACGTCCGCTAAACAAGCTGCCATGTGCGGCACGCATCTTTTTGCCCGCACTCTCGGCCAGGGCGCGCGTGCTGTATGAACCAAATTGCACATACCATGAACCATTTGCCGCGGCCACCTGCTTTTTCGCGGCCGGTTTTGGCGCAGCCTTTTTTGCCACAGGTTTCTTTTGCGCCGGCTTTGCTGCGGGTTTTGCCGCCGGGGCCGGTTTATCAGGATTAAATGTTACCGACTTTCTATCTTCTATTACGCGCACCGGTGCACTTACGTTTTCCTGAGCCACAACCGGGGCCGCTACAGGCGCAGGCTTTGGCATTGGTGCGGGTTGCGCTACCTGGGCCGGGGCCGGCTGCACGGGCATCGGCACGCTGTCGGGCGTGGGCGCCACAGGCATCGGCGGTACATCTATTGTATCACCGGGATTATCGACAACAACCGCCGGCGCATCCAGGTCAACCTCTATCGATGAGGAAGAATCCGACCCAATTGTGCGCACAATTATATATGTCGCCAAAATGATGACCAGCACACCAATCCCCAGCAGCAGCCAAGGCTTTTTCGGGCGTGGTGACGCAAACGGCGCCGCATCCGGCAGTGCATCCGCAGTGACAGTGTCATCCAAATCCAATAAATCCAAGTTATCGTCGTTATTCATGAAATCCCCCATACAGTTATGCATATTATATCATAAAAATATTCCCATAACAAAGAATATATGGCGAAAAATACGCATTTGGCCCCGGAAAGTTTTCCACATTATTTAGGCATCTGGCCAAAGTTTGGCGGCACAATCAGCTTATGATTTTCTGCAACGATTGGCTCGGTCTCGCATTTGGTTGCACATGCCGCCAAAACGGGTGCCAAAACCAGCATTAACATAATGATTTTTTTCATCTGCCCTTCTCCTTTTCTTTCCTTGTTAAAAAGGGGCGGCAAAAATACCGCCCCGCCAATTATTATTACTCTGGCATTTTGACCGCAGCGCGCATATCTTCAACAAATTTATCCAGCGCCACAGTTTCCTGCTTTTCCACGCCCAGACGACGCAAAGTAACAGTTTTATCCGCAGATTCTTTTTCACCAACAACCGCGATAATCGGCGTCTTGGCCAGTGACAGTTCACGAATTTTATAGTTAACCTTTTCATCACGCAAATCAGTTCTGACATAGACACCGGCCGCACGCAGCGCATCCGCCACCGCCACGGCATAATCACGATACTTTTCAGAAATAGGTGTTACAACGACAGCCTCCGGGCTCAGCCACAGCGGCAAATTCCCACCGGTCGATTCCAGCAGAATGCCCATAAAGCGCTCTATCGAGCCCAACAAAGCACGATGCAACATAATCGGGCGATGCTTTTCACCGTCTTCGCCGATATATGACAAATCGAATCGCTCCGGCAGGTTCATATCCAACTGAACCGTGCCACACTGCCATGTACGACCGATTGAATCTTTTAGATAAATATCAATCTTAGGGCCGTAAAATGCGGCGTCGCCCTCTGCCACTTCGTATTCGATATTGTTGGCATCCAATGCATGACGTAATCCGTTTTCCGCCGCATCCCATATTTCGTCTGAGCCGATACGAAACTCTGATTCCTTACGTGTCGCCAGTTTCATCCAAACACGCTCAAAGCCGAACTTGCTATATATATCCTTCACAAAGCGCAGAATTTTGACAATTTCTTCCTCGAACTGCTCTTCGGTGCAGAATATATGAGCATCATCTTGTGTAAATTCACGCACACGCATAATACCAGACAGGCCGCCGGCC
>Ga0137307_100450_pt1 | contig 52304 bp, 53 predicted proteins | sample NAcewD2O_March_2_FD_97180 | JGI IMG/M metagenome (GOLD analysis project Ga0137307, IMG submission 97180) | Mouse cecal microbial communities from Vienna, Austria - N-Acetylglucosamine amended D2O_March | ecosystem: Host-associated > Mammals > Digestive system > Large intestine > Cecum | place... | reverse complement strand
CATCTATCGTATTGCTGCCGCTATATTTGTACCCCCTGCTCTTTACCCCGCCGCGGGCGGCATACTCCCATTGCGCTTCCGTGGGCAAAACATACTTCTTTCCTGTCAGTTCACTCAATTTGCTGACAAATTCCTGGGCTTCATCCCAACTGACATAATACATCGGATAGTCGTCTCCGACTCCATAAAGACCACTCACACCCGCTTTCTCCATCTGCTCCTCCACACCCGTACCCATCACAGCCTTCCACAAACCCTGAGTCACTTCATACTTACCGATATAGTAATCGGACAAAGTCACGGAATGAACAGGTTCCTCATCATACGTCGCACCCATCCGGAACGTACCGCCCTCCACGTAAACCATCTCTATCTCACCCTTTTCCTGAACAACATAAACCGTATCTTCCAACCTATTGACTGTGTCATGAAAAATAATATATCCTACACGCTTCTTAGGGATACCATTTCTTTCAACCACAAAATCATACGTCGCGGAAATAATCGCTTTCGTCTCCTGAACCTGACTTATCCAAGTAGGTAAATCCACCACATACTCCACTCTGTCATAAATACTCTGCACCTTCACTGAAATCGTGCCGCCATCCGCTGACACATGAATCGTGTCCTGCGCTATATGCATGGCTTTCTCCGGTTTCTGCTTCACTTTCAGTTCCCTTTTCTTTTTGCCCGACTGCAAGGTCACCACCGCTTCCCGTACATCTCCCCAACCCTGATAAGCCTCCGTCATGACGGAAACCGTCAAATTACCGCTACCGGCAGGAAAATTCGTCTTACACCAATCCTCGGAGCAGAAAATCTCCCAGTCACCGTTGCTCGTCACAGTGAAATCCTGCGTACCGCCTTCCTGCTCAAACAACAACTCCGGCGTCGAAATCTCTAACGTCACACCAGACGGTTCATCCGAATCATCGTCATCCCCCGGACGGTCCGGTACCTCCGGCTTGTCCGGGTCGTTCGGCCCTATCGGCTCATCCGTACCACCCGTACATGCCGTCGCCAAAAAGACGGCACACACCACCAAATAAAAACATCTTTTCAACATAACACCTTAATTTATAGATTAAACATCATATCTATCTTTTGTGACCGTTCACTACAAGCGTAGGAGGGTGACTCCTACGCTCAAAGGGGGAGGGGGCCTACGTCCGTAGGGGATATTCCACTACGCCCGTAGGGGACACTACCCTAATTTTGCTCTTCCGGTTCGGCAACGTTCAGCACTTTCTCGAAACGGGTCGTGCGGGCCTGTTTCAGCACGCTGTTGCTCGACGAGAACTGGGTGGTCAGTTCCAGATAATAGTCGCCGGGCGCCAGCTTCGGCACGCGGAAGGACAACGACGAGGGGTTGTTCACCGTCAGACGCCGCATATCCACTGCCACCACACTGCTATCGTCCACCCGGCGGAAACAAATGCCGTTGCCCTCGTGCTCGCCGGCAATCTGGATGTTGCGCCCTCTCACCGTCACCGTTTCGTCCGGTGTTACCAGGCCGTTCAGCTCGCCCGTCCACGTGTCGGTCACTCCGACAATCTCCGGACCGGCAGAGGAAATGCCAAGCACTTCCACCCCCACCTGCTTCATGCCCTCGCGCAGCGAGGCGCCCAACTGGAAGTTCACGCCCACTTTGTGGCGGCTGTCGTCCAGTGTCTCGTTTTTGTCGTGCCACACACCCGACACGCTCGGATAGGCGTAGAACACGCCCGTACCCACGCTGAATCCAGCCAGCAATTTGTTGCGGATGATGCGGTCGCCCCGGTTCAGGATGTCTATCAGCGTCTCCAATTGGAACTCGCAACCCTCCGCCTGCAACGCTTTCGCGATGTCTTCCGTGGTCACCATGTTGCCCGATTTTACTTTCAACGTAAAATCGTTCGGGTCCTCCGTCAGTGGATTATCCACCAACCAACCCTGCCAGAATACGGTTTTCTTTGCCATAATTTCAATGTTTTTAGTTTGTCATTATCTGCCCCTAAAAACATTACCAACCGGAGTCACGTTTCTACAACTCCTGTTTATATCCAATAAAAACGTCCGTTTTTTTCTTTGTTTGGAAGAGAGTCATGCTCTTTTCATGCAAAAACATTAATATTTTGAAAATAAAGCTATTGTGTTTACGCTTTTTTTATTATGTTTGTGAATCTTTCTTAAGAAGTGTTACCAAAAAAACGGACGTTTTTATTGGATGATTTTACAACGGTATACCCATCAAAATCAGCCGTTTAACAGAACCGCCAGGACCGGTCCTCTCCATTTTCCTGTTTTCAGCCTACATTTCCGAAACTCTCATTCAGATTTTCAGACAAAAAATTGGATAATTTCATCCCAAACCCTACTTTTGTTCCCACATTCAAACGGGGCGTAGCGCAGTCCGGTAGCGCATCTGCCTGGGGTGCAGAGGGTCGCAGGTTCGGATCCTGTCACCCCCGATTTTTTGTTTATATTTGCCCATACAAAATTGCCCATACAAAACTCACGATTATGACGACAGCATGCGAACACCCGGAAAACGCTCCGGAATACGAAGGATTGAAAGTCAATAAGGGAATCGAGCAACCCGATCCCATGAACCCGAACATCGCTGCACGGTTAAAGAGCATCCGGAAAAGGGAACTGACTGCGGACGATTATGTCGAAGGCATCCTGAAAGGCGATATCAACATACTCAGCCAGGCCATTACCCTGGTGGAAAGCGCGAAACCGGAGCATCAGCTCACCGCACAGGAAGTCATCAACCGGTGTCTTCCCTCGTCCGGACGTTCCGTCCGCATCGGCATCACCGGAGTGCCGGGAGCCGGGAAAAGCACCTTTATTGAAAGTTTCGGCAAATACCTCACCGGGGAAGGCCATAAAATTGCAGTCCTGGCTATAGACCCGAGCAGCGAGCGCTCCAAAGGCAGCATCCTCGGCGACAAGACGCGCATGGAAGAACTGTCGTGCGACCCGCACGCCTACATCCGCCCTTCCCCCTCCGCCGGTTCACTGGGAGGAGTGGCCCGCAAAACCCGCGAAGCGATGATTCTGTGCGAAACGGCGGGATTCGATACCATACTCATTGAAACCGTGGGTGTGGGACAAAGCGAAACGGCCGTCCACTCGATGGTGGATTTTTTCCTGTTGGTGCAAATTGCCGGGGCCGGCGACGAACTGCAGGGCATCAAACGCGGCATCATGGAAATGGCCGACAGCATCATCATCAACAAGGCAGACGGCAACAACATCCAACGGGCGGAACTCGCCAAGGCACAATTACAGACAGCCCTGCACTTCTTCCCGCCCCACGAATCGGGCGTTATGCCGAAAGTGATGACCTGCTCTGCCTACGAACGTACAGGCATTGACTCCATCTGGGAACACATCCTGCACTATTGCAGCGAAACCCAGCAAAACGGTTACTTCGAATACCGCCGCGCCGAGCAGGCCAAATACTGGATGTATGAAACCATCAATGAACAACTGCGGAACCGTTTCTATCAAAACCAGAAAGCCAACCTCAAAACGGCCGAGGAACAGGTGATGAAAAACCAGGTCAGCTCATTTGCTGCCGCTTTCGACCTGCTGGAACGCTATTTCAACCAGGGATGATTTCAAAAGGCCCCCCAACGGAACAAACCCGGAAAGCCGACCCAAAAAGCTTTCCGGGTTTGTTTCACCAGCATCAGGATAAAAAGACAGGGAAATCGCCCAGAAAAACAAATCCACGCGCCGGTTCAATCCTGCCACACAGATGCGTCACCCCATTGGTAATAGCCACATAAGGAGCCTCGAGGGTCATATTGTAGCGGAATGCCTGGTCGAAAACCCGCTGGTTCAACCCAACGGAAGGGGCCTTACATTCAATCAGCAGCCAGGGATTTCCCTGACGGTCGAAAACCACAACATCAAAACGCCGCCGCAAACTGTAAAGCGGAATCTCTTTTTCCACCGCAATCAACGCCGCAGGCACTCTTTTCTCTTCCATAAGGTAATGGATAACATGCTGACGGACCCATTCTTCCGGAGTCAAGACCACATATTTCTTCCGGACGACATCAAAAATCAAAACCGACCCGCTTTGTCTTTTTACTTTATATTCAAAAGGCGGTAAGGACAATTCCAACATAAACAAACCATTTATCGTTCAGACCTTATTCTCAGAAAACTGCTGTCTCCATAACTCAAAAAACGGAAATCATGCTTCAAGGCATAGTCATAGATCCGCCGCCAATCCTCACCCACTGCCGCCCCCACCAATAGCAGCAAAGTGCTCTGCGGCTGATGGAAATTGGTGAACATGGCACCCACAACACGAAAGCGATAACCCGGCACAATAATAATAGTGGTCCTCGCCTTCAACACTTCCAGATGAGTCTCTTCAAACCATCCCGCCAGGGCTTCCAGGGCTTCCCGCAAAGAATACCGCCCCGGCAAAACATAGGCTTCCCATTGGCCCAGTATAAAAAAATCCTCTTCTCCCGCCAACCGCTTCACCCCCATCCAATAAAGACTTTCCAAAGTCCTTACGGAAGTGGTTCCCACGGCAACCACATCCCCGGATGTATGCAACAAGGCATCTATCAAGGTGCGGGAAATCACCAGGTGTTCCGTATGCATTTCATGGCCTCCGACGGTGTCTGCCTTGACGGGACGGAAAGTGCCGGCACCGACGTGAAGGGTCAGCTCGGCTATCCCGACCTCTTTCTGTCTCAGATGCGATAAAATATCCCGGGTAAAATGCAACCCGGCAGTAGGCGCAGCCACCGAACCTTCCTCGCGGGAATAAATCGTCTGGTAGCGGATTTCATCGGATGCTTCCGACTCCCTGTTCAGATAGGGGGGGATAGGTATCTTTCCACATTCCTCCAGCACTTCGCTAAAAGTAATATCCCGGTTCCAGGCAAAATGCACAACGACTTCCCCCTGCCGTTGTTCCACCGCAGTCGCTTCCAGCACACACTCTCCCTCTCCCACCCCGAAACGGCAGGAGATCACCCCTTCTTTCCATTTTTTCAGATTACCGACCATACACTTCCACCAACACTCCCGGCGAGCCGAAAAATTGCAGGCATAATCCGCCGGCTTGTAAGGTTCCAGGCAAAAAACCTCTATCACTGCCCCGGTCGGCTTCCGGAAAAAAAGACGGGCATGTATGACTTTGGTATTGTTAAAAACCAAAGTCTGCCCCGGGTGCAGCATGTCGGTCACATCGGAAAAACGACGCTCACAAATGTTCCCCTCCTCATAAACCAACAACCTGGACGCTTCCCGCCGGGCTAAAGGGAATTTCGCAATCCTCTCCTCCGGAAGTTCATAGGTATAGTCTTCTATTCTGATATTTTTGAAGTCTTCTACTGCCATTTTCATTTTGCCGTTTGACGATTATATCCTAATTTTATTGCCGAAAAGCGGACAAAGATAAGAAAAACAAACGGTCAAACGAAGCCCGGAAACTTCTTTAAAACCCGATAACCCCTTTTCCCGACTGGAAACCATGAAAACGAAAAAAGAAATTGTAGACAACTGGCTGCCCCGCTATACAGGGCGTCCGTTAAAAGATTTCACGAAATACATCTTACTCACCAATTTTGAATACTATCTGGAATTGTTTTCCGAAATATACCAGGTACCCATCATGGGGGAAGACAAAACGATGCCCAGCATCTCCTGTAACGGAATAACCCTCATCAACTTCGGCATGGGAAGTCCCAATGCCGCTACGGTTATCGACCTTTTATCCGCAGTGGAACCCGAGGCTGTCCTGTTCATCGGAAAATGCGGCGGCATCAAAGCCAAAAACTCCGTAGGGGACTACATCCTTCCCATCGCCGCCATCAAAGGGGAAGGGACCTCAGACGATTACCTGCCCCACGAAGTACCGGCCCTGCCGGCTTTCAGCATACAAAAAGCATGCTCCAAAGCCATTACCAGCCGGGGACACCACTACTACACGGGAGTCGTATACACCACCAACCGCCGGGTATGGGAATATGACGACCGGTTCAAGGAATACCTGAAAAGCACGCGGGCCATGGCCGTAGACATGGAGACAGCCACCATCTTCACCGTAGGCTTCGCCAACCGCATCCCGACAGGAGCTTTACTCCTGGTGTCAGACCGCCCGATGATTTCGGAAGGGATAAAAACAGCAGAATCGGATAAACAGGTTACCCGGAATTTTGTAAGGCAACACCTGGAAATCGGCATAGAAGTACTATCCAATATCCGGGACAAAAATTACTCAGTCAAACACCTGATATTTTAAATTTTCCCCATGACTAAAACCGGTTTCTGTTTCTTTGCCTTTTTACTTTGTCTTTCTCTCTGTTCCTGTCGCCAAAAATCCTCCCAAACCACAGCTGACACCCGGATAGAATGGAAAAAGAAAAACTGGGACTTCGGCAATATCACAGCCGGAGAAGAGGTGAGCCATACCTTTTACTATAAAAATACCGGTCCCTGCCACCTCATTCTGAAAAAAACCGAAACAGGATGCGGTTGTACCACCGTAAACTACGATCAGGCCCCTTTAGCGCCGGGCGAAGAAGGAAAAATTGAAATTGTTTTCAACTCGAAAGGCAGATTCGGCAAACAATACAAAGAAATCCGTATATTTGCAAATATTCCGGAAAAGTACTCCACCCTGAGTTTTACGGCCAATATAAAAGAATGATGAAAAAAGAAATGGAATATAAATCAAATTCAGTAACAAAATCATGAACACACTATTTATTGTATTACAACAACAAACAGCCAACGGATTGGCCAGTTTTTTATCTTTGATTCTAATTATCGTAGTTTTCTGGTTCTTTATGATCCGGCCTCAGATGAAGAGACAAAAAGAACTGAAAAACTTCCGCGAAGCCCTCAAGAAAGGGGATAAAATCGTGACTACGGGAGGTATTTACGGCAAAGTGCAGGAAATCGGCGACTACTACATCATTATGGAAGTAGAAGGCCAGAACCGGTTAAAAATCGACAAATCGGCCATCATAAAAGACATGACCGACGCTACCCCGGCAAAATAATTCCCGGCTTGCCTGTAAAAGAAAGATTTCCGGTCCGTAATAGCACCGGAAATCTTTACACCATTCTTTAAATCAGCACCATACCAGACGTTTAGACTTTACGCCATGCCGAATTTTTCAACGCTTATCTGTGAAATCAGGAAACTCAGGAATGTTCGTCTGAATAAAAACATCATCACTTATTTCATCTGTGTTACCATTGCTTCCATCCTATGGTTTCTCAATGCCCTCAATAAAGACTATTCGGCAGAAATCTCATACCCGATAAAATACATTAACCTGCCGGAAGGGAAGTATCTGGTTACCCGATTGCCCTCCCGTCTTTTATTGGATGTAAAGGCCAAAGGCTTTGCCTTATTGGGACACAAAATCCGTACCTCTTTTCTTCCCATTACATTCAATCTGGAGTCCTACCACAATCGTCTGACAAAAAAAGAGCATATTTTTGAATACACTCTCCGCCTCAACGATATGAAGGACAAAATCAGCAATCAGCTCAACACTGAAATCAAGTTATTGAGTACCCACCCCTCTGAAATCATTTTCCGGTTTGCCGAAGCCCAGAACAAAAAGGTAGCAATCCAACCCCAGGTCGACTATACATTAAAAAGACAATATATTTTAAATCAAATTACAGTAAATCCGGACAGCATCACCGTCAGCGGTCCCGCCCCCATACTCGACACCCTGCAATATGTCCGGACAGCTAAGTGGAAAGTGAAAGAACTGAATAAAACGCTCCGGCATACCATGGAACTTCTGCCGCTGCCCAATTGCCAGTACAGTCAGACAACCGCAGAGCTCACCCTGGAAGCAGAACAATTTACCGAAGTGAAAAAGACCATTCCCATTACACCCTACGGTGTTCCGGGGAACATGAACATCCGGCTCTTCCCGGCAGTCGTAAACATCAGCTATGAAACGGGCCTCAGCAAATACGACCAGGTAACGGACCACGATTTCGTATTTTACGTCGATTATCCGACCGATACGGAGATTTCCTATCTGGAAGTCAAAACGGGGAAAGTCCCGGATTTTATTAAAAACCTGACCTACACCCCCCAAAAAGTGGAATATATCCTGGAAAAGAAATAGGACATGCAAACCATAGGACTGACAGGAGGCATCGGTGCCGGTAAAAGTACCATTGCCCGGATATTGCAACAGCTTGAATATCCGGTTTATATTGCGGACAAAGAAGCAGCCCGGCTGATGAATACCGACGAACCCATCGTCCGGGAACTGAAAAAAAGATTCGGGGACGGACTTTATTGCCTTTCAGGAATATTAGACAAAAAAAAATTAGCCGGCCTCATCTTTAATAATAAAACCGCTCTATCGGAAGTCAATGCCATCGTCCATCCCCGGGTAATGGAAGATTTCCGGCAATGGACACAAAAGCAACGCGCTTCTTTGGTTTTCTTTGAATCGGCAATTTTATTTGAGGCCGGACTGGATGCTCATTTCCAACACACCATTTGCGTAACCGCACCCCTCTCCCTCCGTTTACACAGGGTAGTCCTGCGAGACCATACCTCAGCCGGGAAGGTGGAGGAACGCATGAAAAACCAAATGGACGATGAACAGAAATGCCGGAAAGCAAGCTTTGTCATTTATAACGATGAAGCCCACAAAACACTGGAACAAACACTTTCACTCATAAACAAATTAGAAACCAACACCATTTAACTGATATGGCAAAATATGGAAAATGGATCGGGGCAGGTCTCGGTTTCGCCATGGGCGGCCCCTTAGGCGCATTATTCGGCTTGTTTCTCGGCTCAATGTTCGACAATATCCAAACGCTTCCCCTGACTTCCGAAGAACAGGGCGTTCCTTTCCCCGGAAGCGGCAGAGGAGACTTCATGTTCAGCCTGACCGTGCTGGCAACCTCCGTGATGAAAGCCGACGGCAATATGATGCGTTCGGAACTGAACTATGTCAAAGAATTTCTGAAACACAATTTCGGCATAGAAGCCACCCGGGAAGCAATGGGCATGATCAAAGAACTCAGCAGCCGCGAAATACCCGTATCGGAGGTTTGCGCACAGATCCGTTACCACATGGACATGCCGGCCAAAACACAACTCCTATACTTCTTATTCGGTATAGCCAAAGCCGACGGAAAAGTGAGCGACCTGGAAATCCGGCTCCTGGAAAATATTTCGGACCAGCTCGGCATCGGAAAAACAACCTTTCTGTCGGTCAGATCCATGTACTACGACGACCTCGAATCTGCCTACCAAATCCTGGAAATCACCAGTACGGCCACCAACGAAGAAGTGAAAAAAGCCTACCGCAAAATGGCCATAGAAAACCATCCGGACAAAGTCGGGCACTTAGGGGAAGACATCCGGAAAGCGGCAGAAGAAAAATTTACCCAAATCAACGTCGCCTACGAAAAAATCAAAAAACAGAGAGGGATGGTTTAATCCGAAATATTTTCAATTTTCAATAAATTACCTTAGTTTTGCAGCTCATTTGTAAAATTTCAAACAGAGAATTATGTTAAAAGAGATTTTATCCATATCAGGAAAACCCGGCTTGCAAAAACTGATCAGTAATTCCTCCAATGCCATCATTGTAGAATCGCTTATTGACGGGAAACGCTTCCCGGCCTATTCCAACGCTAAAATCATTGCGCTGGAAGATATTTCCATTTATACGGAAGGAGAAGACTTGCCCCTGAAAGAAGTGTTCAGACGCATCCACACCAAAGAAGGAGGGAAAGCCTGCCTGAGCCATAAGGACGCTACTGAAAAAATAATCTCTTATTTCAGTGAAATCGTTCCCGAATACGACCAGGACCGGGTATACGTATCGGACATGAAAAAAATCATACAGTGGTACAACCTCTTATCGGACAAAGGTCTCCTTCATTTTGAAGAAGAAGACAAATAAAGTCCGGAAACATGTTTCAATTCAAACAATTCACCATCCGCCAGGACCGCACTCCCATGAAAGTCGGAACGGATGGTGTATTGTTGGGCGCATGGGCCGCCACAGAAAAAGCACTTACAATTTTGGATGCAGGGACCGGAACAGGAGTGATTGCCCTGATGAGTGCGCAACGGAATCCCTTGGCCCGGATTGATGCCATAGAAATCGAACCGGACGCCTGCCGGCAAGCTATTGAAAATATCCGGGCAAGCCGCTGGAAAGAACGCATACAGGTCTGGGAGTCCGCCCTCCAGACCTTCTCCCCTCCCCATCTTTACGACTGTATCGTATGTAATCCTCCTTTTTTCATCAACTCGACCAAAACTCCCGACCGGGGCCGTACACTCGCACGCCACACCGACAGCCTGCCACATGAAGAATTACTGGAACACGCTTCCCGTCTGTTAGCCCCCGCAGGAAACCTCTGTGTCATCCTCCCGGCGGAAAATGAAGAGTTATTCCTCCGACAGGCCGGAAATGCCGGTCTCTATGCACAACACATCACGCGGGTACACCCGATTCCCGGAAAACCTCCGAAACGATGCCTGCTGCGTTTAGGCCGGAAACCTGTGGATACGCCAACGGAAGACCACCTGACCATAGAACTCAGCCGTCATCAGTACAGTGAAGAGTATATCAGGCTGACACATGAATTTTATCTTTATTTATGATTTTATAAATTATTAAGAAGTAAAGCGCATATCCTTCGTTTTTCCCGTCAAGATTTAACTATACCTTAACTATAAATCCCTAAAATCCATCTTACATTTGTATTGTCTGAATGAGGACATTTTTTTCATAAGTTTGTATGTTTAGGTTAGTAGTTAGTAAAAAATAAGAGATCAGTGATGGTCTCTTATTTTTTTGCTATCTTTAACTCGAAATTCAAAGCATTCATTAATCCAATTAAATACAGCATGAAAAAACAAGTTGCCTTAGGAATAGATATCGGAGGAACAAATACAGCTTTCGGCTTTATTGACAAAGAAGGAAATTACATGGCCGAAGGAAACATTTCCACCAACAATCATGAAGATATAAATGACTATCTCAAAGAACTCCACATGGAGATTGAGAAAGTATTGGACACCATCCGTAATGAAGTGGAATTAACAGGAATCGGTATCGGCGCTCCTTGCGGCAATTATTTACAAGGCACCATAGAGCATGCCTCCAACCTGAGGTGGCCGGGAGTCATTCCTTTTTGCGATTTAATGAAAGAATTCTATCCTCATCTTCCGGTATGCCTGACGAATGATGCCAACGCAGCTACTATCGGGGAGATGATTTACGGAGGTGCCAAAGGAATGAAAAACTTCGTTATGGTTACTTTAGGAACCGGTGTGGGCAGCGGTTTTGTCTCCAACGGAGAATTAATTTACGGCCACGACGGTTTCGCCGGGGAACTGGGCCATATCATTGTATCTCCCAATGGCCGGCAATGCGGTTGCGGACGGAATGGCTGTCTCGAAACCTACGTTTCAGCCACCGGCGTGAAGCGGACTGCCTATAAAATGATGGCCAAATACAATTACCCCAGCGAACTGAGAGCCATCCCCTTTAATGAAATGACCTCCAAAACCATCTGTGAGGCTGCCTTAAAAGGCGATATGATTGCTATCAATACTTTCAAATACACGGCAAAAATGCTGGGCGAGGCATTGGCAAATGTAGTGGCTATTACCAGCCCGGAAGCCATATTCCTCATGGGAGGACTGACAAAAGCCGGCGACCTGCTCTTTGGTCCTACGAAAGAACACATGGAAATGAATATGTTAAAAATGTTCAGTAACAAAGTGAAATTATTACCTTCCCAACTGACTAAAAATGTGGCCATTTACGGAGCCGCCGCATTAGTGTGGAAAGAACTGGAGAAATAAACTTTCTTACCCCCCCCAATGTCATTCCGGATGAAAATCACATTCATCCGGAATGACATTTTATCTTTTTATCCGATATGAGAATCTTTTTAAGCCTATTTTTTATCCTTTCTATTTTCAGTTGCCACCCTAAGGAAAAGGAACTAAAAATCACAGAGTATGTCAATCCGTTTATCGGAACAGCCGAACACGGACATTGCTTTCCCGGTGCAATCCGTCCTTTCGGAGGTATACAACTCAGCCCGGACAATCCGCGCAGCGGATGGGACTGGTGTTCCGGTTACCATTATTCCGACAGCATCATCGCTTCCTTTTCACTGACCCACTTAAGCGGAACAGGCATCGGGGACCTGCAGGATATCCGGTTCCTTCCGGTGGTTACCTCCCCGGACAGCAATGCCATACCCGAGGAGTACATCCGGTCCGGCTATGCCTTATTTTCGCATGCCGATGAACAGGCAGAGCCCGGTTATTACAGTGTGGTATTCCGCAATGGCATAAAGACAGAACTTTCCGTAACAGACCGTTGCGGCATCCTGTATTACCAATACCCGGCCGACAGCCGCTATGCCCTCACCCTGGACTTAGGAACAGCACGAAACTGGGACAATACTACGGAAACAAGCCTCCGGAAAATCAACAACCGCATGCTGGAAGGCTACCGGAAATCAAGAGGATGGGCCAACGACCAGCGTGTTTATTTTACGATTGAATTTTCACAGGATTGTCAAATATACGTCGGCGAGGAAAAATTCATTCCCCTGGAAAACGGACAAAAATATAAAGGACCCAAATGTTATGCCTGGATTGATTTCGGCAAGCATACCAATAAAATCCTTGCCAAAGTAAGTATCTCTTCAGCCAATACGGACGGAGCTGCGGCTAATTTGGAAAAAGAACTCTCCCACTGGAGTTTTGACAAAGTAAAAAGGGATGCCAAACAGGCATGGAAACGCCAGCTTCAGAAAATCAAAGCCGAAGGGCACAATGAAGACGACCTGAAAATATTTTATACGGCACTTTACCATGCTTATACAGCCCCCTACCTCTTTTCAGATGTAAACGGGAACTACAAAGGACCGGACGGAGAAATTCACAGCGTAAAGAAACATGCCCAGTATACCGTCTTTTCTTTATGGGATACCTATCGGGCTATCCATCCGCTTTTCACCCTCACCCAGAAAAAAAGGGTCGGTGACATGGTTAATTCTTTACTCAAACATTACGATTCCTACGGACTATTACCGGTATGGGAACTGGCAGGAAACGAAACCAACTGTATGATTGGCAATCATGCCGTTGCAGTGATTGCAGAAGCCTGGTTGAAAGGAATCCGGAACTTTGACGGCGAGAAAGCCTACGAAGCCATGAAAAAAACGGTATTAGCCCCCAAAGCCGGCATGGATGCTTACCGCCGCTATCATTATATCCCCTTCGAGACAGAAAATGAATCGGTTTCCAAAACCTTGGAATATGCTTACGACGACTGGTGTGTAGCCCAAATGGCCAAAGCCTTGGGGAAAGAAGAAGACTATCTCTTTTTCTCAGGAGCTTCACGCAATTATGCTCATTTATTTGATCCCTCCACCGGTTTCATGCGGGGAAAATCCGCCGATGGTGAATGGAAGCAACCTTTTTCTCCCCTTTATTCCAAACACCGGGACGATGAATACACCGAAGGGAACGCCTGGCAGTACTCCTGGTTTGTCCCTCACGATGTCGAAGGGTTAATAGCCCTCCACAACGGCAAAGAAGCTTTCTCCTGTAAACTGGACAGCCTATTTACCCTGGAAGCAGCGTTGGAAGGCGAAGACGCTTCTCCTGACATCAGCGGTTTTATCGGTCAGTATGCCCATGGCAACGAACCCTCACACCACATTGCCTATCTTTACAATTATACCGGACAACCGGAAAAAACCCAGTTTTACGTCAACGAGATTCTGAGCAACCTTTATAAAAATACACCGGACGGCCTGTGCGGCAATGAAGATTGCGGACAAATGTCCGCCTGGTATGTCTTCTCAGCCATGGGATTCTATCCTGTCAATCCGGCAGAAGGGAAATACCAGTTAGGGTGTCCCCGGTTCCACAAAATCACTTTAAAGGTCGGACCGGAAAAGAAGTTCACAATAACAGCCAATAAAGACAGCGAAAAACACATCTACGTGAAAGAAGTGTACCTGAACGGCGAAAAACTGGAACGGACCTGGATTACCCATGAAGAGATCATGAAAGGCGGAGAACTGGACTTTGTTTTAGACACCCGGCCTGCCCGTCCTCAGCAAACGGACCGGTAAAAAATCGGGGTTTTTAAATCCCGGCAGATGTTGTTTTACTCTTCAGGTAAAACAACACCTGCTGATTATAACTTTCCTTCCACCTGCTCACAGGCCACATTTTTTACGTCATAAATAATACCGGAAGGTTTACAAAGTTGTCGCAGGTTCAATTTTCCAAATTCCTGATGGGCTACGGCTAAAATCACCGCCTCGTATGTCCCGTCGGGCAAGGTGGTATAAATGTCCAAACCATACGCTTTTTTCACTTCCTCCGCAGAAGCCCAGGGATCGTAAATATCCACCTGTAAATCAAATTCCTGTAAAGCCCGCACAATATCCACCACTTTAGTATTCCGGACATCCGGACAATTTTCCTTAAAGGTGATTCCCAGGATCAATACTTTGGATTCCTTAATACACAACCCTTTGCGGATCATACATTTCAAAGCCTGTTTGGCCACATATTCCCCCATTCCGTCATTCATCCGGCGACCAGCCAGAATAATTTCCGGATGGTAACCATACTCCTGGGCTTTCTGGGCCAAATAATAAGGGTCCACCCCGATACAATGCCCTCCGACCAAGCCCGGAGAAAAAGACAAAAAATTCCATTTGGTTGAAGCAGCCTTTAAAACCTCCGCCGTATCTATCCCCATCAAATTGAATATTTTTGCCAATTCATTCACAAAAGCAATGTTGATGTCGCGTTGCGAATTTTCAATCACCTTAGCCGCTTCCGCCACTTTTATGGAAGGTGCCAGATGGGTGCCGGCAACAATCACCGAGCGGTATAATTCGTCCACCTGCCGGCCGACTTCCGGAGTAGAGCCAGAGGTCACTTTTTTAATTTTCTCTACCGTATGTTCCTTATCTCCCGGATTAATCCTCTCAGGCGAATATCCGGCAAAAAAATCCCGGTTAAAAACCAATCCCGAAGTACGGGCAATGACCGGAATACACTCTTCTTCCGTTGCTCCGGGATAAACAGTAGATTCATAAATGACAATGTCTCCCCCGCCAATGACCTGGCCTACCGTTTCACTGGCCTTCATCAAAGGCGTCAAATCCGGCCGGTTATGCTTATCCACCGGTGTCGGGACTGTAATCACATAATAATTACACTCCTTCATATCCGCCACATCACAGGTAAAATAAAGGCCGCGTTCGGTTTTACCGGGAACAGACTGCCTCAATACCCCTTTCAGCACTTCGGGCAGTACCTCCAACGTAGAATCTTCTCCTCTTCTCAATTCTTCCACCCGTTCTTTTTTTACGTCAAATCCCACAACGGCATACTTTGTTGCAAAAAGCCGCGCCAACGGCAGCCCTACATATCCCAGACCAATTACAGCAATTTTAATATCTTTCATCATTTTCGGTTTAATTGCAACTTTTCAAATTTTCCCAATACCACTCCACCGCTTCTTCCAGGCCTTTCCGGATATTAAAAAGAGGAGCATAGCCCAGCAGTCTTCTGGCTTTTTCTATCGAAGCCAGCGAATGAGGGATATCCCCTTTTCGGGTCGGTCCATGCAAAACTTCTATACGGGCAATCTCCGGGTCATATCGGCTCAGCAATTCTTTCAAATAACCCACCAACTGATTCAAAGTAGTATTTTCCCCGTAAGCCGTATTATAAACCGTATTTAAAGCCAGCGGATTCGTTGTCTCCATTGCCAGCCGGTTCATTTGCAAAACATTATCTATATAAGTAAAATCCCTGGAATACTCCCCGTCGCCGTTAATCAAAGGCGATTCATGCTTCATCAATTGCAACACAAACTTAGGAATGACAGCAGCATAAGCCCCGTCCGGCGATTGTTTGCGCCCGAATACATTAAAATATCTCAGTCCGATACACTCCATACCATAAGTCCGGGCAAACACATCGGCATATAATTCATTCACATACTTAGTGATAGCATACGGAGATAAAGGTTTCCCGATCACTTCCTCCACCTTCGGCAAGCCCTGGGAATCTCCATAGGTAGAAGAACTGGCCGCATACACAAACCTTTTCACACCACAATCACGGGCCGCAACCAACATATTCAGGAAACCGGAAATATTCACCTCATTGGTCGTCTGAGGGTCATGAATAGAACGAGGCACAGAACCCAAAGCAGCTTCATGGAACACGTATTCCATCCCTTCCACGGCCTTCCGGCAATCTTCCGGATTGCGAATATCCCCCACAATCAGTTTAAACTGCCCCGGAAACTTTCTCAACAAAGCTTCGATATTCTCAAACTTCCCCGTAGCAAAGTTATCCAGGCATCTGACTTCCTCTCCGGATTCCAATAAGGACTCACACAGGTTGGAACCAATAAATCCCGCGCCACCGGTCACTAAAATTTTTCGCATCATTTTTTCTTATTTTACAAGCCCGCAGCCTTCATCGGGAGTGTTTGCAAATGCTCCCTGCAAACCATCGGACAACTTTGCAAAAATACTGCTTTCCACCAGATTATTACGAATATTATTAAAAAATATTACCTTTGTATTCAGTTATATGACGAGTGTGATTCCTATGCAAAATATTGCCATTATTCTCGCCGGAGGGTCCGGGCGAAGGGTCGGAGGATCCATTCCCAAACAGTTTTTTAAAATCAACGGGAAAACCATCTTAGAACATAGTCTCAACAAATTCGAGTCTTTGGCCTGTATTGACGAAATCATTGTTGTTGTCCATGCTTCCTGGCTGGAAGAATGCAGAAACATTATTGTTTCCTCACACTTTCAAAAAGTCAGGCACATCATTGCAGGAGGAAAAGAACGTTACGATTCAGTACTTTGTGCCCTGGAAAACTACAAAACCACAGATTGCAACATCCTCATCCACGATGCAGTCCGGCCGGCCGTTTCTCCCCGTATCATTCAAGAAGTAGCGGAAAATCTGAAGGAATACGCTGCGGTAAATGTTGCTATCCCGGCGACGGACACCATCATACAAACCGACCCGGGCCACACTTTTATCACGGCCATTCCGGAAAGGAAATACTTATATCAGGTGCAGACCCCACAGGGGTTTCATTTGCAAACCTTACGCCAGGCCTATGCCAAAGCCCTTTCGGATCCTCATTTCATCACAACCGACGATTGCAGCGTCATCCACAAATATTTACCCCAGGAAAAAATCAAAATTGTTAAAGGCGAAAACAGCAATATCAAATTTACCTATCCGGAAGACCTGACCCTACTGGAGCAACTCTTAAAATAATGGCAATGAAACAACTCCTTCTTTTCTTTTTCTTCCTCCTGTGGTTTTTTCCTGTTTTTTCTCAAAAACATACCCTGACCTATAAAGCAGAAACCGGGGGCGCCCTGCCGGCCGGCAAACTCCCTTTCTGGTTACATACCAACACCTACGGGAAAATAACAGGAAACACTTATCTCTGGGGTACTGCCGGTATCTCAACGCCTTTCAGCAAAAGCAACACCCGGGCTTTCGACTTTTCTTTCGGAGCAGAAGGCACAGGCTCATTGGAAAAAGGAGAAGACAACCGCTTGTTCGTCAATCAACTCTATGGCAGACTTCGCTGGCAAAACCTGGTATTAACCTTGGGACTCATCGCTCCGGACACGGAATACGAGGGCTTGTCCGCCACGAATGGAAATATGCTCTATTCCACCAACAGCCGGAACCTTCCCGGAATCAGCCTAAGCACCTGGGATTTCATTAAATTACCGTGGATAGGCAAATGGATATCTTTTAAAGGACAGTATGAAGAATACATGATGACAGACAAACGATATGCAGGCAAACGCACCCGTCTACACCACAAAATGCTGGATATTAAATTTACAATCACCCCCTGTTTCAGTTTTGAAGCCGGTCTGGACCATTATGCACAGTGGGCCGGAACCACCACCAAATACGGGAAATTACCTGCTTCATTCAAGGACTATCTCCGGGTGGTATTAGTCAAAGAAGGAGGAGAGGACGCCCCGGAAAATGAAATTAATAAATTAGGGAATCACATCGGGATGCATTTCGCAAAATTCAAATACCACAACGAAAACTGGGCGGCAGAATTTTATTATAACCACATCTTTGAAGACGGTTCCGGCGAAAAATTCAGGAACCGTCCCGACGGGCTTTATGGTTTTTACTTTACCCGCACCAAAAAACAAAAGTGGCTAAAAAGCATCCTCTACGAGTTTTATTACACCAAATGCCAAAGCGGCCCCTATCACAACGACCCGGTCAGCGGTGAAATAGTGGGAGGAAATGACAACTATTTTAATAACGGGATATATCAATCCGGCTGGACTTTTTTCGGCCATGTCATCGGCTCCCCATTTTTCATTCCCAGGGCTGAAAATGAAGAGGCGATCACCATCGGTATTCTAAACAACCGCTTTTACGCCCACCACCTGGGAATCTGCGGTGAACTACCGCAGGCAATCCAATACAAGCTGCGAATGAGTTACTCCCTGAACTACGGGACCCATTCCCATGCTTTCCGGGATGAAAACAACCGCCCGACCTCCAAACCCCAATTCAGTCTTGGCCTGGAACTCACTGCCCCGGATTGGCATCTACCCTTCCGGACCGCATTAAATATCGGTTTTGACCGTGGGGATATATACAAAAATAATTTTGGAGTGATGATTAAGCTTTTTAAAACGGGAATTTTTTAAATTTGTTTGAATATTGAGCAGATAAATTTTAATTCAAGCGATTGTTGAAAAAAGGTGTGTAAGGCTAATCAGGTAATGAAAAGAATTATTGTCAGGACTCCGAATTTTATCGGAGATACGGTAAATATAACTCCTTGTCTGGAATTAGTAAAGAAAGAATATCCGGATGCAGAATTGATTATCGTCGGTCCGGAATTTGTGAAAGATATTTTCAAATATGATAAACAAGTAAGCGGATTTATCACTTTCTCTTCGAAAAAAAAGAGAAAATTGTCCACTTATTTTTCCATCATCAAAGAATTGCGTAAATACCGAGGAGATTTAGGCATCATTTTTGTCAATACCTTCATTTCAGCCGTACTGTTCAAACTGGGAAAAGTAAAAATCAATATCGGTTACCGGAAAGAAGGCAGAAGCCTGTTACTTGATTTCAGTCCGAAACTCAATTACCAAAAGCATTACATCAATCGTTATGCTTCCCTGTTCAACGAATTTATCGGGAATAAATATGTAACCCTCCCCCCCCTTTCCCTTCCGCATACCGGAAAAGCCACCTTTCATTTTTCCAATGCCCAGCCCACTATCGGTCTCTATCTGGGAGGCGAAAATAAAGGTTACCGCCACTACCGTCCGGAACAATCCGTTCAATTGCTCCGGTTGCTGAATGAAAACGGATATAATCTGGTACTTATCGGAGATGCCGACGATAACATCCAACACACCCGATACATAGCAGAAGCCCGGATCAGCAATATCATTAATCTGACAGCGAATACTACAGTCGAGGAATTTATCAACACGATTTCTAATGTGGACGTGCTGGTCACAATTGATTCAAGTGCCCTGCACATCGCAGCAGCCGTAGGGACTCCTTTCATCGCTTTAATGGGACTTTCCACCAGTCCCACCTCAACCATTATGCCCAAAGTGAATTTCGGCCATATTCTTAAAGTGGAAAACAATCTGATCCGGGAAGAAGATTACATCCGGAATATCACGCCGGAACTGATCCTGGAAAATATCCGGCAACTATTAGCTAAGCAGATTGCTCCTTAAACGGAGAATTCTCCAAAGCATAAAATTGATCCCCATACAAGTAAAACATCGCCAAAAAGAACAAAACCACAGGAACGGCATCACTGACAATCAGCAAGACCTCGAAATTTGCATCAATAAAAAAGGCCAGCATAACAGACAAAGGCAAAAAAGCATATTGCCGTTTCCGGACCATACGGGCAAAAGGCCTTATAAACCAACTCAGAATATAACACAACCCGGCAATTCCACCCAACATCCAATATTGCAGATAAGAGTTATGGCTATGGGTTAAACCTGCAACCACTACATTCCCGGAATTCAGGTACCATTGTTTGGAAACAGCATTAGTATATACTCCCAGCCCTCCCAAGGCATATTCGTCAAAGTGCTCAAAACATGCTTTATAAAAAACAAAACGGGGGACAATAGAACTTCCCGAGGCCAGCCTTCCCTCCCTCACATCTTCTATCTCTCTCTGCATTTGCTGCCAACGCTCATCAAAACTGGACGGACGGAAAACAAAGGCGCCAACAAGCATAACCGACAAAAAGGCAAACAACCTCCAACGATATTTTAAAGAAAACCGCCGGAAAAAATAAAGGTTCAACACCACAAAACCACATAGAAAGGACAAGATGGAACTCTTGGTCACCGTCAAAGACAAAAACCAGACTAAAATAATAAACAGCACAAATGCCACACCTTTCTCAATACGCCTGGTTTGCACAAGTCCGAAGAAATAAGCAATCAAAGCCGAAGCATATATCTGCAAAGCCTGAGCATCCAAATAGACCTTCCCCCCCCACAATGACTTCGTGAATCCGAAACGACTTTGATAAAGATGTTCTATCGTCTGAACCGTGTCGGTGAATAAACCGGTCCCACCCAAATAAAACAGGAAAAACAAATTAAAAGAAAACACACTGAGCCCGAATACCAACAAAAATTTTTTCAACAATTGTAAGGTCACAAATGGTTTAGCCGAAAGGACATACAACACCCCCAACAGGAAAAAGAAAAACTCAGGTTCGAAAATACCGTATCCGGGTTTAAATCCGACATACTTTCCGCTACTGGTCAAAATCAGGGTCTGAACAGCTAAATAAAGAAGATAAAAAACAGGCACCAGGACATAAAAACGGGCAGACCTGAAATTCCGGACAAACTCATCCCGGTATTTTATCACGTTCCACACCAGTCCGACCGCAATCAAAACAGTCTGCACAACATTAAATAACGCCCCCCATGTCCCCAGAAAAAAAGCTATAACCAGAAACAACCAGACTTCAATGTTTTTCATAAATATTACTCAATTTCAAGAATGGGGAGCAAATATACTTATTTCAGGGAATTATCAGCCATCATTTCCCTTTTTTCATGGAAATCCCGTTCCAGAATCCGGGAAAAAATTTCAGCCCCTCTCCTGTTTAAATGACCGGCATCCATGAAACAGGAATCCGGCAAAAGCATATCACCGTAATCCAGAAAAGGAATCTCCCGGAAATTAGTGTCTATGCACTGATAAAAATTATCCATATTAAAATAATGGCCGGCATTATACATAGGAACATTCACAAAATACAAACGGATATTCTTCTCCTCACACAGCCGGACAATCTTTTGAAGATAGGTCAATTGCAAAGGATAGGTGATGCAACTGTTTTTATCCTTCCCTTGCCTCGATGCGATATCCTTAGCCAATTTGCAGTCGGGCAACCCCAAAAAACCTCCTTCCAGACAAGGTTCCTGCCAGAAAGGACGCAACAAACGCCCTGCCATATACAAAGGCATCTCGTCGAGATAATCCTGCAAAGTACTCCAGTCCAACAGGCAAAGGGTAGAGTTGAACTTATACACTCCGGGGATATGGGTACCGGCCGAAAGACTCCGGGGATTGACACTAAGCAGAAGGGTATCAAAAGTCTTTTGCCCGGAAGTCAGCATCTGCAGCTTAGCATAGCAAAACAGATAGGATTCACTGCTTTCTGAAAAATTGAAGCTATTGGAAAAAAGGGAATCATTGATACCACACTCTGTATGCGAATCCCCTAAAATCAAAATCTTCCGGGAAGCGTCAGGAAGACTGAGACTGTCCGGACGGTGCAAATAATAACCCAAACCGATTATCGCCGGCAATATAGTCAATGGCAATATAAAAACAATCCCTTTCTTTATAAATTTGCAAATCATATTTTAGAACTGAAAATAAATAAAATCAACAGATTCCCCCCCAAACATCAGAATCAGTAAAACAAGCACATAGTAAATACTCCAGCGCACACCCTGCGAACGAATTTGCCTGTCTATGGCCAATGCATGTTCTTTATCCCGTTGTATCCACTCCACTAACAATAAGATTAAAATTCCTCCCGCAGCTATCCCGCAGCCTTCCCAATGCGGCCAGGAAAACAAAGAAGCCGAGAACATACGCCTCAGATAAGCGATGGCCTGTGTCATATTTTCTGCACGGAAAATCACCCAACCGGTCATCACCAGCCCGAAAGTCACTCCCATCTGCAACACTTCTTTTCCGTTCGGCCAGAACCTGCCACGAGCCACCGTATCCCGATATTTCCTGTTTTTTCCCAACAGCAAAAGGGGTAGAAACAAAAACGCATGATATGCCCCCCAGACGATAAACGTCCAGTTGGCCCCATGCCACAGGCCACTGAGTAAAAAAATAACCATTGTATTGCGGAACACCATTCCCTTCTTACCCCGGCTTCCCCCCAGAGGAATATAGACATAATCCCTGAACCAGGTGTTCAGAGAGATATGCCACCTCCGCCAAAACTCCGCAATATCCCGGGAAAAATAAGGGAAATGAAAATTCTTCATCAAATCTATCCCAAACAGACGGGCCGTACCGATTGCAATATCGGAATAACCGGAAAAATCACCGTAAATCTGAAATGTAAACAAAACAGCACCTAACAACAACGTACTTCCCGACTCATGTGTGTAATGATTAAAAATAACAGTGACAGCTACAGCACAATTGTCCGCTACCACCACTTTCTTAAAAAATCCCCACAAAATCTGGCGCATACCGTCCATTGCCTTTCCATAGTCAAAACTCCGGGGCTTCGCAAACTGAGGCAATAAATTAGTGGCTCTTTCAATAGGTCCGGCCACCAGTTGAGGGAAAAAACTGATATAAGCAAAAAAAGTAACAATATCGCAGGTAGGACTGATTTTCTTCCGATAAACGTCTATGGTGTAACTCAACGCCTGAAAAGTATAAAAACTGATGCCGACAGGCAAAAGGACATCCAACATAACCCAATCAGGCTCATACCCCAGAGAACTGAACAAAGCGGCCAGATTTTCCGAAAAAAAATTAAAATATTTAAAAAGCCCGAGAATGAAAAGATTAAGTGAGATATTGCCTGCACTAATCCATTTCTGAACCCGGCGGTTCCCATCATTTTTCTGCAGTAATATTCCGCTCCAGTAACTACAAAATGAAGTGAAGGCTATCAAAAGCAAAAAACGCCAATCCCACCAACCGTAAAAAAGATAACTGGCCGCAACAACAAACAGATTCTGCCACTGCCTGGATCCAGACAACATCCAATAACAGCAAAACACCAAAGGCAAAAAAAACAGAAATTCTATCGAATTAAATAACATCTTCCGTTTTCAACTACAATTTATCAAAGTAATTATACCGGATACATTAACCAGACACCAGTTTTATAATAGCACAACGGACAAAATTAAAGAATCTTTATATATATGGCAAATTTTAATCTTACACATCTTTGAAATTCAATATTTTTACTCCCCTACTGTCGTTTTCACCTATGAAAGCCGATTAAAACAGAAAACATTGCTTTCTCTTCATAATATTTTCTATTTTTGTACTGAAAAAAATTATAGTTCATAATTATTTACGAATGAAGTCATTTGTATTTCCCGGTAATATAGAGCCGGAAATATTAGAAATCGGGGCTCGCCAGATTCCTTATATGCGGACCGAAGCTTTTTCAGCCATAGTTAAAGAATGCGAACAAATCATGTTGGAGCTGATGGGATGTCCCGGTGGGCGTGTTATTTTTTACACCGCCTCAGGAACGGCTGCCATGGACGCAACTGTCGCCTGTTATGTCTCTACAAGAAAAAAAGCACTCGCTATTGCAGGAGGCTCTTTCGGACACAGGTGGCACTCTTTATGCAAGTATTACCACATCCCCTGTGATGTTTTTGAAGTTCCGTTCGCTAAAGACATCGACTACGAAGCATTAGAAAAAATGATGCAAACCTCACAGCCGGACGTGCTGTTATGCCAGCATCATGAAACTTCTTCCGGGGAATTATTCAACATTGATGAAATATCCCGGCTATGTAAAAAATACAACATCACACTGGTCGTAGATGCCATCAGCTCCTTTTTGGCTGATTCTTATAATATGTCCCGGTCAGGAGTTGACATGACCATCATCAGCAGCCAGAAAGGACTAAACATCCCCCCGGGATTATCATTTATCATCCTGTCTTCAAAAATATCAGAACAGGAATTCAAACACCTGAATTTCTATCTGGATTTTGAGGAAAACCTGAAAAATCTGGTACGCGGTCAAACACCTTATAGCCCGGCAACCACCATATTTCTTCAATTACATGCCCGGCTGAAAATGATTCAAAAAACCGGAGTAGCCCCCATTTTACAAAAAATACGGGAAAACGCCTTACATTTCAGACAGCGATGTAAAGAAAACGAGTGGCAAATACCAGCAGAAACACCTTCAAACTGCATCACCGGATTTTATGTAAAAAAAGACGGTTATGCCATTTTTAAGGAATTACTGAAAAAAGAAATCTTTGTCATGCCGGGGGGGATCAATAACTTTTTAAGGGTCTCCCATCTGGGCTGTCAAACTCCGGAAGACTGCGACATGTTAGCTAAATCCATCAAAGACATAGAAAATACTCTATGAAAAAAAAAGAAATTATTGTCTATACCTCAGGTACATGGGACCTATTTCATATAGGCCATCTGAATATTCTGGAAAAATCAGCAGCTTTAGGAGATAAATTAATCGTTGGAGTCAGTACCGACGAACTGATATACAGTTATAAAGGTATAAAACCCGTTATTCCGTTTGAAGAACGAATGCGCATCATTGAAGCCATTGGCGTAGTTTCAAAAGTGGTGCCCCAGGAAATCCTGACAGATATCCGTCAACTAAAGGAATTCGATGTCGACATCGTCACAATCGGAGATGACTGGAGAAACAAATACCTGGAAGGATTGGAATGGATGAAATCCCAACCGGACAAACAAGTGGTATACCTGCCTTATACCGGAGGCATCAGTACAACCTCAATCAAAAAAACAATTATCGATAACGCAAACGCTATTATTTTGGCAAATCTCGAACGGGAACAACGGGATTGGACAGGAAAAGATAACACCAATTCAACACCTGAAAAATGAAAATAATACTTTTTTGCGAACAAAAATATGCCATCCACATCTTACATCCTATTCAGGAAGAAGCAGACCGTCAAGGAGGACACGGGATATTGTGGTACGTGCATAAAAAAAACATTCCTGATTTTCCCTTAAAAGACCAGGTCAACTGGACCAATAATATACAGGATATTTACGATTACAGGCCGGAAGTTATATTTGTACCCTGTAACATCGTTCCTTACTACCTGCCAGGGGTAAAAATCCAAATCTTTCACGGCTACGCCGCAGAGAAAAAAGACCACTGGATCATCCGCAGGTATTTCGATGCTTATTTTACGCAAGGCCCTTTCTTCACCAAAGTTTTTTCGGCCCTATCCCGAAAATACAAAGACTTCGAAGTGACAGAAACCGGATGGCCCCGCCAGGACTGGATTTTTCATCATTTACACGCTTTTGATGCAGAAAAAAAAGCCTTACTGGAACAATACCAACGGGAAAAAATGGTATTGTATGCACCAACCTTTTCCCCATCCCTGACCTCCCTTCCCCATTTAAAAGCAGGGTTGGAACAATTGGTAAAAGAAAAAAACATTCTTCTCTTGCTGAAATTCCATCCTCTAACCAAAGATGAATGGAAAGAAGAATACCGCCTTTGGGCTCAGCAGCAGCCAAACGTAGTCTGGATAGAAGACCACGATATCACCAAATACGAACTGATGTCCGACGTCATGCTCAGCGACACCTCTTCTACGGTATACGAATTCTTACTGCTGGACAAACCGGTAATCACCTATAAAACCGTAGCTAAAGATATATACTGGATCGATATCCAGAAAGCAGAAGACCTGTCTTCTGCTTATGAACAGGCACTCCACGACGATAGTTCCCTTCAGAAACGCCAATGGATTATCGATAACTACGACCCTTATCTGGACGGTAAAGTCTGCCAACGCATGCTGGCCGCTGCCGCAGATTATATTGCCCGCAAAGGAGTCCCGCAGAAACGTCCACTCAATTTATGGAGAAAATATACCAGTATTAAAAAATTCGGTAAAATCCGAAAGAACTAATCCCCTTTAATCCGATGAAACTCATATTGCATCCCCAGTTTGAGCATCTGCGCCAGTTCGTTGAAGAATTGCCCCAACGTTTCTCCAAGGAAGGAGAAGTGCTTCAGGACCGGCGGAATACGATTAAAGTATTTCACGTAAATGGCTTGGATATTAATGTGAAACGTTTCCGGATACCTTTCTTTTTCAACCGTATTATTTATACTTTTTTCCGGGCTTCCAAAGCCTCCAAAGCATATCTTAACGCTCTGGAAGTGCTTCGCCGGGGATTTGAAACTCCCCATTCCATTGCTTACATCGAACAATACCGGGGGGGGCTTCTGCACTGGAGTTACTACATCAGCCTGCAAAGTTCCTTCCGGCAGGAAATGAGAGACTATTATTTCGGTCCGCTAACAGGAAATGAACCTTTAATAAAAGCATTTGCCCAATACACGGCAGACCTGCATGAAAACGGCATTTGTCACAATGACTACTCTCCCGGCAACGTGTTGATAGGCCGGAATCAGGAACAATACCGTTTTTCATTAGTGGATATCAACCGGATGAAATTCAAACCCATGAATCTAAAAGAGGGATGCCGCAACCTGAAAAGGATGTTTGAGAATCAGGAATTATATGTCTTCCTGGCCAGGGAATACGCCCGGAAACGCGGTTTTTCCCCGGAAGAATGCATCAAACAAACCTTGCATTACAACAGCTTGTCTCTCCAAAGGGACCGCAGGAAAAAACGGGTAAAAAGATTCAGGAAAAAACTTTTCACCTGGTTATCCTTTTAATTGCGGATCCACATCTTCCGGTTTTACGCGGCTCTCCCAGATTTTAGCAATGGTAGTGAATTTATAGAAAGCTTCCATTCCGGCATTCACCAATCCGGCCTTGCCATCCCTAAACCCTCCTTTTAAAATATAAGCTTTTATAAAACGATAAGCCGGAGCATAAAACAAAGACCAATAACTGTAAGATTTTCCCGAACGCTTCAACACTTCATTATCAGTATAGGCATTTAGTTTTCTCCATTTCAGATTCAGAGGATTATTGATCAAATGGACAAAAGCCAAATCTTTTCGTTGTTTGGGTATCTTTACTGTTTTTCCCGCTAACTGAGGAACCGTATGCACATAAGGAGGCCAATAGGCACCTTCTTTCCGGAAAAAACGCAGGATATAATCCGGATAATCACCGTGCATAAATCTCCCCATCAGATAGTTTTTGCGGGGAATCCACAAACCCTCCGGAGGATTGCTCTGCCGAATATAAGCATATAAATACTGTTTTAAAGCCAACGGAACAACCTCATCCGAATCCACAACCAACACCCATTCCCAGGTTGCGGAATGGATGGCAAAATTACGAGCCGGCTCCGGAGGATTGCATGGTTCGTGGAAAATAATCCGGGTATTGTATTTTTTTGCAATCTCAAGTGTCTTATCCGTACTATACATATCACAAATCACTATTTCATCAAACCCGGACACAGAGTTCAATACCCGTTCTAAAAACTTTTCTGAGTTATAAGTATGAATTACCACCGATATTTTCATAAGCCGCCTTATATTAAAACCAACTGCCGCCACAGCCTTCTGACACCAAAATACATTTCAGCAACAGGCCTCCCCACCAACTTAATGGTACGTTTATTTTGGTCAGATATACAGAAGACCTACCCGCCCGGTTATAATAAATAAAAGATTGACTATATGTAAAATAAAAATTTGCACTATCCTGAAAGATTCTTTACATTTGTTACCGGAATAAACGTACATTTTTATTTTTAATCGTCTTCGCACAGCAGACGATTTTAATATTTACCGAGCGTAAAGATTCAATCCGGCTACTCATGAAGATTTCTGTCGTCATTCAAACCTTAAACTCTGAAAAATTTCTGGAGCGGGTACTCCAATCCGTCAAAGCATTCGACGAAATAGTGATTTGTGATATGTATAGTACGGACAAAACCATTGAAATTGCGGAGCGATACAACTGCAAAATCGTATTTCATGAAAAAACCAATTATTGTGAACCTGCCCGAAACTTTGCCATACAGGCAGCCAGTCATGAATGGGTGTTGGTGGTTGACTCAGACGAAATCGTTCCGGACGCATTGAGGAAATATTTATACGAATTTATCCAATCCCCGGACACATTGAACGGCATTTGGATTCCCCGCAAAAACTATCTGATGGGGAGATTCATGCACGGTGATTATCCGGATTACATCCTGCGTTTTTTCCGGAAAGAAGGTAGCTACTGGCCTCCCTACGTCCATTCCGTCCCCAATGTACAGGGAAAGACTATCCGTATACCCAAACAAAGAAAAGATTTGGCTTTCATCCATTTAATCAACAATCCGTTGGAACTCCGACTGACCAAATTAAATACCTATACGACAAAGGAAATCACGAAAAGGGCAAATCACAACTTTCCTCTTGGGGCGATATTCTATGCACCTGCCTACCGCTTTTTTAAAGCTTATATTTTAAAAGGCGGATTCAAAGACGGGAAAGCCGGGTTGGTGAATGCCGGAATGGATGCATTCTATAAATTCACCACCATTGCTAAAATCTGGGAAAGCCGGGTCAATCCGGAAGACATAGACCCGGACTTACGGACATAAAGAACTATCTTCTCCGCCGGTAATCCAAAAAAGAATAAGCATACTCATTCTTCCCGTCAGCCTCAAAATCTTCCCGGTCCAGCAAATCCCACTGGGAAGGGAGAATCTCCGGAATAAAAGTATCGCCTTCGGGACTTACTCCCACTCTCGTTAAATACAGGGTGTCAGCTTTATCCCAAAATTCCCGGTAAATCGTTCCGCCCCCGATAACAAACACTTTTTCCTCTTCCTTTAACTTCTCCATGGCTTCCGCCGGACTGCCTGCCACCTCAACGCCGGCCGGTCTAAAAGCAGCATTACGGGAGATAACCACATTGCGCCGGCCGGGCAACGGACGTCCGATAGATTCGAAAGTCTTTCTTCCCATCAAAATAGTATATCCGGTCGTTAAAACCTTAAACCGTTTCAAATCAGCCGACAAATGCCATATCAAACCGTTTTCACGGCCTATCACGTTATTTTCTGCGGCTGCGACAATAATAGATAATTCCATCCTTACTTGTTTTATTTCACAAAGATAGCAATTTAGCCTATTAAATCAGTCAATAAAGATATATATTCGCCAGGCATTGCTTTTTAAAAAATTTTATTGAACTTTGTCTACTCAAACAAAATACTGATTAATCCTAAAATATCATATGAACCTACTTTGTGTTTCTCATTCTATAGATATTATCAACTATGGAATGCTCCAGGCCATGAGTAAAGAAGGCTTTCATGTTTACGTCACTTATGCCTCTGAAGAAGAAAAACAAGTTTTACCTCAAGATTGTACTCCTTTACAAATCCCGCATTTCCGTAGTAAATTCAAATGGTCGGCCATAAAGGCCGTGCGAGCGATCATCAAACAATATGATATTGATGTGATTTACGCCCTGAACAGCGCAGATTTATCCATCGCCCTGTTCGCATCCTATTTCACAAAAGCCAAAGTAGTCGGCTACCGGGGCACACAGGCAAAAATACGCCGAAGCGACCTGACCTACTACCTGGGTATTCTGAATCCTTGTATCTCCCATGTCATGTGCGCAACGGCCGACATAAAAGAACAATTATCCCGCTATATTCCGGAAAAGAAAATGACTATTAACCCTAAACCTTATGATGTAAAATGGATGGATGACGTGTTCGCCCACCCCAAGAAAGCGGAGGGGATTCCGGAAGATGCCTTTCAAGTCATTTGCCTGGCCAACACAAAAAACCGTCCCTTCAAAGGATTGCGGATTTTAATTGAAGGCATGCACTTACTCCACGGTTCCAATATACACTTAATCCATTTGGGAGACTACGACAACGCTGACCTTGAATTGGCCCAACAGGGCCCGGCTGCTCCCCAGATTCATCTATTGGGCCAACACAAGGATGCCATTCATTATCTGCCTGGAAAAGATGTCTGCATCTGTCCTTCCACCCGGGACGCTTCCCCCCGAAGCCTGCGGGAAGCAATGGCTTGTAAAGTGGCCTGTATTGTTACGGACATTCCGGGAGCAAAAGAACTGGTCGTGGACGGAGAAACCGGTCTGATTATTCAGCCCAACTCCCCCGAAGCCATCGCCGAAAGCATCCGGTACTTAGCCTCCGACCGGGAGAAAGCAATAGCCTTCGGTCTCGCCGGCTATGAAAGGATACGGACAGTATACACTATGGAAAAATACGTGGCAAACCTGAAAAAGGTATTTCATTCAGTCACTCATTCCTGACACCCTTTCACAGAGCAACCGGGCCGGCAGGGGATTTGTCTGTCCAGCAGTATCCGGCCAATCGGAGCAAAAAAACTGTTGAAGCATTCTATCGCCGGCCCCACAGGAACCACCGCCGGGATTCGAACGGAAATAAAAAGAAAGACTGAACATCAAACAGATATTTCCCCCTTGATATGCGGATAAGGCTCGTAGCCCGCCAATTGAAAATCCTCATATTGAAAATCAAAAATATCTTTCACATCCGGATTAATTTCCATCTTAGGCAAAGCACGGGGAGTACGGGAAAGTTGTAATTTCACCTGCTCGACATGATTCCGGTAGACATGGGCATCCCCCAAAGTATGCACAAACTCTCCGGGCTTCAATCCACATACCTGTGCCATCATCATAGTCAGTAATGCATAAGAAGCAATATTAAAAGGAACTCCTAAGAATGTGTCCGCACTTCGCTGATATAACTGACAGGAAAGCTTCCCGTTCACGACATAAAACTGAAACAAAGCATGGCACGGAGCCAGGGCCATGTTCTTAATATCTCCGGCATTCCAGGCACTGACAATCAATCGGCGGGAATCCGGATTGGTCTTGATATCATGTACTACCTGAGTAATCTGGTCCAGATGAGTTCCGTCCGGATTCGGCCAGGAACGCCACTGATAACCGTATATATGTCCGAGTTCCCCCGACTCATCCGCCCATTCATTCCAGATTTTCACTCCATGTTCCTGCAAATACTTCACATTGGTATCTCCTTTCAAAAACCAGAGTAACTCATAGATAATGGATTTTAAGTGCAGCTTTTTCGTTGTCAGCAAAGGAAATCCCGCCTGTAAATCAAAACGCATCTGATGTCCGAAAATACTAACCGTACCAGTGCCCGTACGGTCGGTTTTCTCTTCTCCTTCTCTTAAAATCCGGTCGAGTAAATCCAAATACTGCTGCATGATGATATTTAATAGAGTGTTGATAAATTAGAACCAGACAAAAATACGAAATAATCGGAATATTTATATTCCCTTCCCCTCATTCCTTCTTCCTGATTAACATCAGACCATGCCGTAACGGCAACAATATATTTTCCACCCGTTCATCCTTTTGCACCAAATCATTAAATTCAAGAATACCCTTAGTCTGGGCATCCCGGGAGTCCGTCTCTAAGACTTTTCCGTCCCACAATACATCATCCGCCACGATAAGCCCCCCGGGACGTACCTTGTCAAATACCAGACGATAATATCGGGAATACTGCCTCTTATCAGCATCTATAAACACCAGGTCAAACATCCCCTCTAAACGGGGAATGATTTCACAGGCATCCCCAATATGAAAAACAATCCGCCGTTCCAAACCACTCCGGGCCATATAATAACGTGCAAACTCTTCTATTTCGTCATTAATGTCAATGGTATGCACAACCCCCTTCTCTCCCACTCCCATTGCCATAGACAAAGCGGCATATCCTGTAAAAGTACCGATTTCCAGTACGCGTTCGGCCCCATTCATACGGCACAACAATTTCAGGAACTGTCCCTGCATATTTCCCGACAACATCCGGGGCCGCAGGATTTTCTGATGTGTAGCACGGGACAAGCGGGCCAGAATTTCCGGCTCTTTCTCGGTATGCAACTCTATATATTCTTCTAAATCAGAAGTTAATTCCATAGCCATCCTTCTTATTCATAAATCAACACAGACTGCTTTTCTTCTGCAAAAATCTCCCGGGCCACCCGTTGTAAAAGCGCAGCATCAATTTCCTGAATCTCTGCACAAATACTATCCAGTTCATCCACCTTTCCGTAAACCAAAAAACTCTTGCCTATAGAAAGCATCATATTCTCATAATTCTCAGACGCCAGTGTCAACTGCCCGATCATCTGATTTTTTGCCTTGCGCAATTGCATCTGTCCCAGGGGAACCCGGCACAATTCCGTCATTTCTTTCCGGCACAACCGGATACATTTCTCCAGGTCGCCGGCATCACACCCGAAATAAACGGTAAATACCCCGGTATCTGAATAGGGCGTGTAAGCAGCCTCTACATTATAAGCCAATCCATATCTCTCCCGAATATTCAGATTCAAACGGGAGTTCATTCCCATTCCTCCCAATATATTTACCAGCAACGACAAAGCCAGACGGTTATCCTGCGTGTAATCGTAAGCCACATTTCCTATAATACAATGCCGCTGATAAGTATCCCTTTTTATCACCTGGGTACGGGGAAGATACCGTTCGGGACACTTCCTCAGCAAAGGAGTCTCACTTCCGGGAATATCCCCGAAATAACGTTCTGCCAGACGGATCAGTTTCTCAAACGGAATATCTCCCATCGAACTAAGCACCATACGCCCCGGCTGATAATTCCGCTTTACAAACTGCAATATACTCTCCCGATTTAAACGCTTTACCGCAGCCTCACTCCCCAGGATATTCCTTCCGATCGGATAGCCCTGATAAATCAACTCCTCAAAATCATCGAATATCAATTCCCCGGGACTATCCTTATAAGAATTGATTTCATCAATCACCACCTCCTTTTCTTTCTCTATCTCTTTATCAGGAAACACGGAATGAAATACAATATCTGCAAACAACTCCAACGTCCGCTCATAATCCCGGGGCAAAAAAGATGCGTAAATGCAGGTATCTTCTTTAGTCGTATACGCATTCAGCTCCCCGCCGACATTTTCCATCCGACTCAGGATATGGTAGGCTTTTCGCTTTTCGGTCCCTTTGAAAATAACATGCTCTATAAAGTGGGCAATCCCTTCCTCCTCTTTCCCTTCATCCCGGCTTCCAACTCCAATAATCAACCCGCACCAGGCCGCCTTTCGGGGAATCTGCTGATGAATAATCTTTAAGCCGTTATTCAATATATAAGTCTGATACATAATCCTCAACAAAAAAAGCCCTGCAACGCAAGGCTTTTTCCGGTATTTATTTTATCCTAACCAATTAATTCTGAAATAATTTTTCAAAATCAGCCATTGCAATTTCCTGCTCCTCCAATTTCACGTTCTCACGGATCACATCAAAAATCTTGCTATCCAAAGCTCTTTCATAGAGGTGGTGACGTTGTTTTTCATCTTCCAGCAACTTAGCGGCAAAACCGTCCAACTGCTCATCGCTCAACCCATAAAGCCCGTATTGTTGCAACTGTGCGGCAGCAATCTGACGTCCTTCTTTCTTCATATCTTCGGCTTCCACCTTGACGTCAAATTCTTTTACAATAGCGGATTTTACCAACTGCCATTTGAACTCCTCCCGGTAACCCTCAAAATCCTTCTCCACTTCCTCAGGAGTCATCTTTTCATTCACCGCAACAATCCATCTTTTCAGGAAAGCTTCCGGCAGAACTACATCTTCATTCTTCTTTACCAGTTTTTCCTTAGCATCAATTGTAAAACGATATTCAGAATGTCCTTTCAACTGTTTTTCAATATCTGCCTTCACACGACTACGGAAGTCCGCAGCGTCTTTCACTACTCCCTCTCCATACAATTTCATGAACAATTCCTCATTCACCTCTGCATCCACATAACGCTTGATTTCCTTTATGATAAAACAATAATTTTCTCCTGCTTTCTCTGCCTCTTCCTTATTTACACCCAACATAGAAGCAAAATCGGTCTTGTTGGGATAAGCTTTTGCGGCATTGAATTTTACTTCTTCTCCGGATTTTTTGCCTTTGAAAGCATTCATCGCCGCTTCATCTTTCATATGAAAAACAGACATAGAAGCATCTTCATTCCTGATACCTCCTTCTTTCACTTCTCCCTTTTCATCCAATTCAACTAATTCCCCTTTCAGATACTCAGTACCTTCAATCTCCTCAACAGGCAGTAAATTTCCATTGCTTTTACAAATACTTTCAATCTGCTTGTCAATCATTTCATCATCCACCTTGATGACATAATAAGGCACTTTTTCCCGCTTACTCATCTTGGCATTTACTTCCGGAGAAAGGGCAATATCGTATACAAACTCAAAGTTTTCCTCATCCAGATTCAATTCTTTCTGCTCGGTTTCACTCGGCAGCGGTTCACCCAGAATCTGCAGATCATTCTCCTGGATGTAATGATTCAGACTCTCTCCCAGCACTTTGTTAATTTCGTCCACCAACAAAGATTTGCCATACATCTTCTTTACAATGCCCATCGGAGTTTTTCCGGGACGGAAACCGTTTACCACTACTTTTTTCTGGTAATCTTTCAGTGCCTTTTCTACGCGTCCGGCGTAATCTTCTTTACCTAATTCAATCTTAATGGTAGCATTCAGATTGTCGATTTGGTTTTTTGTTATATTCATGCCTATCGGTTGTTTCAGCGGTTGTGATTTTCAGATATTCACAACGATTTTACATTAATTGCTATTGTTTCCTATCAGAAAAAAGCCACCTCTCATAAGGCGGCTTTCCCTGCTCTGTACGGGCGAAGGGACTCGAACCCCCAAGTCTTGCGACACCAGATCCTAAGTCTGGCGTGTCTACCAATTCCACCACGCCCGCGTGCCCATTTTTGACGCTGCAAAAGTAATACTTAATTTCAAATAGCCAAACAATTTTATAAAATAATAAGCAGTCAGATACTTATTTATCAACTTATATTCTTATTTTTACCGACGATAGAAATGACAGGAATACATCAAACCGGAAATCATAAATTTAATATCTGCGGGTATGATTGAAGCAAAGAATATTTGGAAAAGTTACGGCGACCTGAAAGTGTTAAAAGGCATCGACCTGGTCATTCCTGAAAAAAAAGTAGTCACTATCATCGGAGCCAGCGGCGCCGGAAAAAGCACTCTATTGCATATATTAGGCACGTTAGACCTGCCCGACCAAGGAGAAATCCGCTATGAACAGGAGAACATTTCTTCTTATTCTCCCAATAAACTGGCATCTTTCCGTAACCAAAACATCGGTTTTATTTTTCAGTTCCATCACTTGCTACCGGAATTCACCGCTCTCGAAAATGTATGCATTCCGGGCTGGATTAAAGGGTCTCACAAGAAGGACACGGAAAAAAGAGCTTACCGCCTGTTGGAAATAATGGGTTTAAAAGACCGGACCCACCACAAACCGTCTGAACTATCAGGAGGAGAACAACAACGGGTTTCCGTAGCCAGGGCCCTGATGAATTCCCCCAAAGTCGTACTGGCCGATGAACCCTCAGGAAATCTTGACTCGCAGAGTAAAAACGAACTTCACCAACTCTTCTTCGACCTCCGGGACGAACTGGGACAAACATTCGTCATCGTCACCCACGACACCCAGCTGGCAACCATGGCTGACCAACAAATACTCATCCGTGACGGAAAAATCGTCTGAAAAGATGTAACCTATCCGCTCCGAATAAAGTACACTCTTTCTAAATGCAGGTTCTTTGCCATAAAATTACTTTTTATTCTGAACTTTTTACTTTTAACCTTTTTAAATTATCTTTGCGCAATCATAAAATATAACGAAAATAATGAAATATTCAAACGAACTTGACAAAGTCAGCTACAGTCTGGGATTAAGCATTGCCAGCAATCTGATCTCTTCGGGAGTAAAAACCGTCAATGCCGAAGCATTCAATGATGCTATGAACACCGTATTTTCCGGTCAGATGCCTGAAATCATGCCCGATGAAGCCAATAATATACTTCAGGACTACTTCGACAAACTGCAAAAAGAAAAAGGTAACGAAGCCCTGGAAGCCGGAAAAGCCTTTCTCGAAGAAAACAAGAAAAAAGAAGGAGTCGTTGTACTGCCAAGCGGCCTGCAATACAAAATCCTGACAGCAGGAAACGGACCAAAACCCAAAGCCAGCGATACCGTGAAATGCCATTACGAAGGCCGGCTCATTAACGGACAGGTTTTCGATTCTTCCGTTCGCAGAGGAGAACCTGCCGAATTTCCGGTAGGCGGAGTTATCCAGGGATGGGTGGAAGCATTACAATTAATGCCTGTAGGTTCAAAATGGCAGCTTTATATCCCCTCCAACCTGGCGTATGGAACACACGGAGCCGGACAATCTATCGGACCTAATGAAACCTTAATCTTTGATGTGGAATTATTGGCCATCGTATAACAACAGAAACATAATTCATCACTTAATTACTAATACCATGAAAGCAAAAAATTTACTACTTATTTTGAGTGTAGGAGTAATGGCCATGGGGTGCAACAGCGGTTCTTTGACCTCAACCACTGCTCCTTTGAAAACAGCAGCAGACTCTGCCAGCTATTACATTGGCTATATGTACGGTAGCGGATTGCAAAACATGCGCTTTAAAAAACCCAATATGTCTGCAATTGTAGCCGGTATTAATACTGCACTGGAGAAAAAAGAGACCAAAGTAACTCCCCAGGAAATGGAAATGTATCTGACCAGCTATTTCCAGAAACAAGCTATGGTTGAAGCACAGGAAAATGCTGAAGCCGGAAAAAAATTCCTGGAAGAGAATGCCAAAAAAGCAGGAGTAGACACCTTAGCCAACGGAATCCAGTACAAAGTAATCAAACAAGGTAACGGTCCCATTCCTACCGATACGGATATTGTAGAAGTAAATTACAAAGGAACCCACCTGGACGGTACCGAATTTGATTCATCTTATTCCCGCGGAGAACCGGTGAAATTCGGGTTGCATAACGTTATTCCGGGTTGGACAACTACCTTGAAATCCATGCCGGTAGGATCTAAATGGGAGGTATTTATTCCCGCAGACCAGGCTTACGGACAAAGAGGAGGCGGCCCGATCGCACCGAATGAAACCCTGGTTTTTGAAATCGAATTATTGAACATCGTCACTCCGGAAGCTCCGGCTACTGACAAAAAATAATTTTCAGGATAAATATTATTGGCAAAGTCCGGAGGAAATTCCTCCGGACTTTGTTATCTTTGCGCCGATAATTTTCAATTTTACAAAACGGATGAACTACGAAATAAGCGGCAAACTGATTTTCAAAGAAGAAACACAACATATCAGCGACAAATTTCAAAAAAGGGAATTTGTCATAGAAGTAGAAAACGAAAAAAATCCGCAATGGAACGATTTCGTGAAAGTACAACTAATCCAGGACAGGTGTGATTTGCTGGAAAACATTTCCCTTCAAGAAAATATCAAAGTATATTTTAATATACGGGGCAGGAAATGGGAAAACAAAGGACAAACATCGTATTTTACAAATCTGGAAGGCTGGCGTATAGAAAAACTGGAATCCCGAAATCCAGCTGATATCCCGGTACCGGAATATCGCGTAGAAGACATTCCCCCTATGCCGGAGGCTGACGACCTGCCTTTTTAAGCAGCAAAACCGGAAGTTGAAAACCAGTTTTTAGTTTCCGGTTTTACAACAACCTTTGCCCGTTAATGATTAATTCAAACCTAATATTCAAAAATTCTGCAGCTTTCCGGCTAAGCATCATACGACCGAGAAAAATTTCAAAATAATCCATAACTGCCGAAATGGTTGTATCAATAATGAGTTCCAATACAATCGCAGAGTTATCCTCATTAAAATAAATTTTGGATTCTTCCACGGCATAATTTACACGGTCATGAATATCAAAACTGGCAAAATCCCGGTTACGCACCCGGCTTCTGCGCACATCCGTCTTATCTGCCAGAATCAAAGCAGCAGCAATAGGATTAACAGCAGCAGCAGTGCTTTCATCATGATTACCAATCGCACTGACCACCAAAGCTATTTCATCGGCATCCATTCCCATATTGTCCAATAAACGAAAAGCCAGAATAGCCCCGCTTTGGGCATGGTCAATCCGGTTAACCACATTACCAATGTCATGCATATAACCGGCGATCTTTGCCAATTCTGCAAGACGGGCCGGATATCCCAAAGTTTTTAAAATATGTTCTGCCGTTTCTGCCGCCTTTCCGACATGGGCAAAAGCATGTTCCGTATACCCCATCGCAGCCAGGGCTTTATCAGCCTGTGCTATGTAACACTTAATTCTTCCGTCACTCTTTATATCCTCAAACGTAATTTTCATATCTCCTTTTCTCTATTTCATGGGAAAGAATAATTACAACATTCCCATTTCCTGAAACATTTTTTTATATTCTTCAGCCTTAGCAGATAAAGGCTTCGGATAAGCCCGCGAAGAAGATGGCATCCGGTAAAGACGCAATTTCCTGCCATCATGGACAAACTCCACAGCCTGCCCCACTCCGGGCTGCTGAGCCTCTATCATAGTAAGTAAAGTATCAGTCGCTTTCTGGCCCGTGGTCACTATCGCTTCACATTCCGGCAAACACTTTAACACCTCCGACAAATCTATCGTCCCCACAATCTCTAAAAACTTATCGGAAGCATTATCTTTCTGCCGGATTACTTCCCGCCCTGAATCAGTCACAGCAATCCCTTTCCGGATTAAAAAACTGCGGATACGCGACTCACAGAAAGACTTTTTGTCTTCAGTCAAAAAATAATCTTTCTCATCAAAAAATACCAAACCAATAATCCGCCACATATCATTCTGAAAATTAGGATAATAAAAATCCATCTTCCAGCGTTCCCGTTTAGGCGGGAAACTCCCCATCAGAAGCAAGCGAGCTCCTTCCGGAAAAAACGGCTCCAACGGATGCCGTTCTATTTTCTCTTCGTCTGTTTCCATTCTTGCCAGGCTTTCTATTTTATATCACTGATGCGGCATATCTCCATAAATGAGGCCCCCCTGACATGTCCAAAACTCCCTCCGACAACCAGAATCTGCTCTTCCGGCTGATAACCTTTTTCAGATAATACCTGAGGAATATCCCGCATAAACTCATCCCGGGAATGAGGTTTAACCGAAAAATAAGGCTGAACCCCATAAGAAAGTGCCAACTCGCGCATCACCCTTTTTTCATAACAGCGGGCTATCACCGGATGCCCACCCCGGAATGCCGATAAATAACGGGCCGTCCGTCCTGAATTTGTATCGACCACAATAGCTTTTATAGGTAACATGGTCGTCATTCTCACTGCCGCCCTGGCCAATGCCGCTGTAATCTCATTATTGATTCGCACCAGGTTCCGGTTGGAATCCGGAAGTAAAGTAGCTTCATTCGCTTCGGCAACTTTCGCCATAACTTTCACAGCCTCTGCCGGGTAATTACCATACGCAGTCTCTCCGCTCAACATCACAGCATCCGTACCACTAAACACTGCATTGGCAATGTCACTGACTTCGGCACGAGTCGGCCGGGGATGTTCTATCATAGAATGCAACATCTGGGTGGCAATAATCACCGGTTTTTTACTCTCTATACATTTGTTGACAATCATCCTCTGAATCAAAGGTATCTTCTCCGCATCAATTTCTATGGCCAAATCCCCCCGCGCCACCATCACCCCGTATACATGGTCCAGAATCTCGTCTATATGGTCAACTCCTTCCTGGTTCTCTATTTTTGCTATAATTTTTATTTTACTGTTATGAGCATCCAGAATATGCTGAATTTCCAACACATCGTCTTTGCTGCGCACAAAAGAATGGGCAATGAAATCCAGGTCGTTTTTTATGGCAAACTCTATAAAAGTACGGTCTTTCTCACTCAAAGACTGTAATTTCATACTGACACCGGGAACATTCACACTCTTCTTGTTTTTTATTTCACCGGGATTGGAAGCAACCAACTCCAGCATGTTGTCACCTTTAGCCTGTACAACCAGCTCCACATCCCCGTCATCAATTAAAATTTTATCGCCAATCCGGACATCCTGAACAAAATTTTCATACGATACTCCTATCAATTTCTCTTTTCTCAAGTTCAAATCCCCGCTCATATAAACGACATCTCCTTTTTCCACTCTAACAGGAATCTCCACTCCGGTTGTCCTGACCTCCGGTCCTTTGGTGTCAATCAATAAAGCAATCTGCTCCGAAACTGCACGAACATTCTGAATCACCTTCATAGCCTCATCCAAAGTTTGGTGGGCCGTATTCAGGCGCACTACATTCATCCCCGCTTCAAACAATTCCCGCAAAAAAACGACTTCACACCTTTTATCCGAAATAGTAGCTACAATTTTTGTCCTCTTCATATCATTTATTCTTTTTTTTCTATTTTATCGTAGAGCGCCGGAAATAGTTATCATCTATCAATCATTTATCAAAGCCTGTAAAGCCAATTCATAAGATTTCAAACCAAATCCCATAATCACTCCCCGGCAAACCGCCGTAAGATAAGAAACATGTCTGAATGCCTCTCTGCGAGCCGTATTGGAAATATGGACTTCCACCACCGGCGCCCCGACAGCGGCAATAGCATCCGCAATAGCAATGGAAGTATGAGTATAAGCTCCGGCATTCAAAATAATGCCGTCATAATCAAACCCCACCTCATGAATCTTATGAATCAGTTCTCCTTCTATATTGGATTGATAATAAGCAATTTCTACCTGCCTGTATTTTGAACGGAGAGTATCTAAATAATCCAAAAAATTTTCCTTACCATAAACCTCCGGCTCACGAATACCCAATAAATTCAAATTAGGGCCATTAAGTACCAATACTTTCATCTTTTCTGTTTTATCTTACCAATTTCACAAAATTAGTCAAATTTTCCCGTTTCTTTTTGCCAGGTCGTAAATTTATTATCTTCTCCAATTCCTGTCTACAATCTGACACATCCTGCAATAAAGGACAAAAACAAGCGCAGCCCCACCCCATTCCTTACAATACACTGTATTTCAATTATTTAAAACATAACATTCACTCAAATACTTTTTTGCTGATTGTTAAACTTCTTCATTTATAAATAAGTTATTAAAAAAAAATATATCTTTATCCACCGAATCAATAACAATGTGCTTAATATGAATTTTTTAACGTTCATAAAATTATAAATATGACTTGGGACAATGCAATTGAGAGCTACAAAAGCTATCTGATTTTAGAAAAATCTCTTTCGGCTAATTCTGTGGAGGCTTACCTGAACGACATCCGCAAATTAGCAGGTTACTGTGCTGAACACCATCAAGTGAAAACGCCGAACGACGTAACTTATGATATGCTTAAAGACTATCTGCTATATGTAGGAGAAGTAGGAGTTACAAACAGAACACAGGCAAGATGCATTTCAAGCATCCGCTCTTTCTTCAAATTCTTAGTACTGGACGGCCAGTTGGAAGTAAACCCTACCCTTTTATTGGAAACCCCGAAAATTGGCCGCAAACTTCCTAATATCTTAACTGTTTCGGAAATTGATTCCATTTTAAATGCAGTTGAAATGTACAAACCGGAAGGACAAAGAAACAGAGCCATCATAGAAATGCTTTATTCCTGCGGTTTACGGGTATCCGAATTAATCAGTCTGAAATTATCCAATATCAACTTCAGAATGGGAATAGTAAAGATTGACGGGAAAGGCAATAAAGAAAGAATTGTACCCCTGAGCAAAAATGCCAAAGCAGAAATCCGGCAATATCAGAAAGTCTATCGGGATTACCTGGACATTGAGAAAGGATATGAAGATATCCTATTCCTCAACAAACGGGGCACACCCCTCTCAAGAGTAATGGTCTTCAATATCATTAAACATCTGACCCTGCGGGCAGGAATTAAGAAAAACGTGTCGCCCCATACCTTCCGTCACTCTTTTGCCTCCCATCTGGTCAGCGGAGGAGCTGATTTAAGGGCTGTACAAAATATGCTCGGCCATGAATCCATTCTCACAACTGAGATTTATACACATTTGGACGACCATTATTTAAAAGACACAATCAATAAATTTCATCCCCGTTCAAAGGAAGAATCGAAAAAATAAAAAGAACAGAGCGTTTAAACGCTCTTTTTTTTACCTTCGCAGCAAAATAAATGACATGGAAAATACAGACGACATCCTGAAAAAAATAAACAGCAACAATCCGGAATTACTGGCAGAAGCCGTTAAAGATATTAAAGAAAACGGCGATTTAAATATAGCCGAAACTTTGTTGTCCACCCTATCCACCTTTTGCGAATCCCACACACAGAACACCATCATCAATTTGCTCGCCGACATAAAGGATAATAACTTTCGTCCCCTGCTGATCAAAAAAATTCAGTCCGCATCGGATTCTTCGCTAAAAAGCGCCCTGCTTCGCATTGTCTGGGAATCCGCTTTGGACTACAGCCCTTATCTGGAAGTCTTGATTCATATACTCCGGAATGATGAATTCGCAGCAGCTTTTGAAGCTTCTACAGCCATTGAAAATATGGTCTGTAACCTCACCGCACAGCAACGCCATACACTCCGCCAGATGATGGAACAATTCCCTCCGGAAAAGGAATTCCTGATTGAAAATATCCGCAAAGAAATGGGATGTTGTGAAGAAGAAGAATAGCTCACAATATCCTGTTTCCTTCTTCCCACCAATTCCGGACCTGGGCTATTTTTTCTTCCATAGACAGTTCACCCTTCAACCAACGAATCTCAAAACCTTCCCGTTCCATTTTCCGGAACCAGGTCATCTGCCTCTTAGCAAATTGGTGGATTGCCACGTTCAATTGTCCGACCATATCTTCATATTTCAACCGACCAATAAGATACAGAGTCAAATACTTATATTCCAGACCATAATAAATCAAATCTTCCGGAGCAATTCCCGAATCCAGTAAATTTTGCACCTCCTCCACCATTCCGTGCTGCAAACGTTCATGCAGACGGGCAGTAATCCGTTCCCGCCTCACCTCACGACTCACATCCACCCCTACTATTAATGAACGAATCTCCGGAAGTACCTTCTCTTCCTTCGGATGAGTCAGGTAATATTCCTCAATCTCTATAGCCCGGATAGCCCTCTTGGGGGTATCAATCTCAGTGGTATTATGCAACTTCTTATAAGCACTTAAACGACTCGCCAGATCCGCTAAACTAAGTCCGTTCAAAGACGCCCTTAACTCTTCATTCACCGGAACGGCTAATAATTGATAACCTTTCAATACCGCCTCCACATACAAACCGCTTCCTCCGCACAAAACAGGTAACACTCCCCGCTGCCGGCAATCCTCCCACGCTTTTACGAAATCAGACTGATATTCAAAAACATTGTACTTCTCTCCGGCATCCACGATATCAATCAAATGGAAAGGAATAATCTCTCCATTGACCAGGTATTCCTGCAAGTCCTTACCTGTCCCGATATCCATCCCTCTGTATACCTGACGCGAATCCGCACTGATCACCTCTCCCCGAAAGGCAGCCGCCAACTGCACTGCCAAAGCCGTTTTCCCACTGGCGGTCGGTCCTACAATACTCAATAAATTAAACATTTTATCTTACCGTTACGTAAGACGCAAATGTAATGAAACTGCGGGAATAAATATAAACCCGAAAAATGGAAATTTCAATCCAAAAAGATATATTTGTAAGCACCAACACACAATAAACAAAACAATAATCCCCAGTATTGACCAATAAGAATAACAACAAAACGTATGATGAACGATGAAAACATCTTAATCCGGGCTTTGGAACCAGAAGACCTGGAATATCTTTACCAATGGGAAAACAACATGGACCTCTGGGATGTCAGCGATACCCTGACCCCTTTCTCCCACTATACCTTAAAAAAATATGTCGAAAATTCTCATGTAGATATATATTGCAGCAAACAGCTCCGGCTGATGATTGTACGTATGGAAGACAAAACCCCGATAGGCCTGATTGACCTTTACGATTTCGATCCTTATCACCTCAGAGCAGGATTAGGCATTATGATTCACAATCTGGAACACCGCAAACAAGGCTATGCCTCCTCAGCCATTAAACTCATGCTCGACTATTGTTTTGAGACACTGGGGTTACATCAGGTATACAGCAGCGTCCCCCAATGCAATGTTGCCAGTTTGAAACTATTTGAAGCAACAGGATTTACCCGTACCGGCTACCGGAAAGAATGGCTGAAAAGAGGAAATGAATGGGAAGATGTCATTTATTTTCAACAATTGGCCTCCACCTGGAACACCAATTAAATACATCCTCCTGACACCAACGATGTAAACCTTTTCTTCTCAAAATTGTCTTAAGATTGAAAGTATAATCATTGCTTCAAAACAATTATCAATTAAATGACAGTATGAAAAAAATTGTATTTCTAACCGTAGCATGCTGCATATTTGCAGCCTTCTGCACCCATGCGCAGCAACGCGGACCACGGGAAAAACAGACTCCGGAACAACACGCCAATCGCATAGTAGAACGCCTGAACAAAGAATTAAAATTGACAGAAAAGCAACAATCCGAACTCAAGACATGGTTCAGCGAATCTTTTAAACAAAGAGAAAAATCCTTCGCCCAAAACCGGGATAACCGGGAAGCCATACGGGAACAAATGAAAAAAGAACGCGAAGCCATGAAGACGGAATTGAAAAAAGTATTGACAGCCGAGCAATACAAAATTTATCAAACCAATGAAGAAAAACGGGAAAAAGAAAGGGCTCAAAGAGGTCCGGGACATCCCGGGATTCCCCCGCACGGAAACTATCCCCGCAACTAATTTCAAAACTGCCCATTTCTGGGCAGTTTTTTTATGTAACGCAATCAATTATCTTTACCCCGGAAACAATTGAATCCTTATGGTGTTATTTTTGCTCACATACTACGCTGTCCTCAGTTTTTTAACCTTTCTGCTTTTCGGAGTGGATAAATGGAAAGCCCGCAATCATCAGTGGCGTATTCCTGAGACCCGGTTATATCTGCTTTCTGTTTTGGGAGGGGCAGCCGGGGCCTTTATCGGTATGTATCTTTTCCGGCATAAAACACAACATGCTAAGTTTATCTGGGGAATCCCCTTTTTACTTATTACCCACACCGTCCTGCTTATCTATCTCATCGTTTAATCGGACAAAATTAAATCCACACAGAAACTTCCGGTTTATTTGAAAATTCACTAAATTTACATAGGAAGATTTTTATGGCACTTTACGACTTTACCTCATACGAAAATGTAATGGTCTGTGGTGATCTACACGGCCATTTTGAAGTAATCTACAACAAAATTTCCGTAGAAAATACACTTTTTATTGTAGCTGGCGATTGCGGTTTTGGTTTTAACCGTCCTGCCTATTATGAGGAGTTATATTCTTCTAAAATAAGAAGATATCTCACCCAAAAAAACAATGCTATCATTTTTATCCGGGGCAATCATGACGATCCGGTTTACTTTGACGGTCTCTCTTTTCATAAAAAAAGAGCGGTTTGCGCACCGGATTACTCGGTAATCCAAACAGCCCGCCACAACATCCTGTGTATTGGCGGAGCCATCAGCATAGACCGGACAAGACGATTACAGGAACAGAATGCCGGTTTTCTCTACTGGAAAGAAGAAGCCCCTGTTTTTTACCCTCAAAAGATAAAAGAAATTACGAACTCCAAAATTAAAATTGATACCGTAATCAGCCATACCTGCCCCTCTTTCTGCCCACCTCAAACAAAAGAAGGAATCCAAGCCTGGCTTTCCCAAGATGATGACTTGCACCACGATCTGGAAAAGGAACGGCTGGTTATGGACCAAGTCTGGGAAACCCTGAAAAAACAAGGACATCCCATAAAACAATGGTGGTACGGCCACTACCACCGAAGTGCCTGGCTCAAACAGGATAATTGCTATTTCCGGCTATTGGATATTAACGAAATGGATCATTTGTTTTAACCCGATTATAGGATCAAAGACATTTTTACACTATACAACCCTCCGTTTTTAAAAATTTTTACTTACTTTGCATACAGTGAGTGGAAAAATCTTGTCCATAACGTTTGAATCATTTCTAGTACAATCAATAAACCTCATGAACAACATCATCAAAACCTCTTGTAAAAGGAAGTCCATGTTGCTGACAATCCTGTTATCGTCTATGTTTTTTTCCTTGCCAACTCAGGCAACATCCCGGAACGAAAATGCAGAAGAAAATAACCAGCAGATTTCCGGCATCATCAGTGTAAAAAAAATCAACCCGACTACCGTGGAAATATGCCTGTCTGACCGGCAAAACCTAATCTTCGACTTTTATGGCGAAAATATCTTTCGGGTATTTCAAGATAAAAACGGAGGTATCATCCGCGAACCGGAAGCCAAACCGGCTGCCCGAATACTGGTAGACCAACCCCGGAAACCGGTTTCCGGGCTGGAAATTACCCAGGACGGCAACCAGGTGACAATCACGACCGGGAAAATCAAAATCGAATTAGACAAAAAAAGTCCGCTGATGAAAGTGACTAACCGGACAACAAACCGGGTGGTGATGGAAGAAATTGCTCCAGCTCAATTTGAAGAAAAAAAGGTAACCTTAACCCTGAAAGAAAATCCTCAGGAATATTTTTACGGCGGCGGAGTACAAAACGGACGGTTCTCCCACAAAGGAAAAGTCATTTCCATTGAAAACCAAAATAGCTGGACAGACGGCGGAGTAGCTTCCCCTACTCCTTTCTATTGGTCTACAAACGGCTACGGAGTTATGTGGCATACATTCAATAAAGGGAAATATGATTTCGGAGCAGAAAAAGAAGGCACCGTAAAACTCTGTCATGAAAGCAACTACTTAGACGTATTCTTCATGGTCAATGAAGGAGCTGTTGCATTGCTCAACGATTTTTACCAATTGACCGGAAATCCGGTGTTATTACCCAAATTCGGCTTCTATCAAGGACATCTGAATGCCTATAACCGGGATTATTGGCAAGAAGATGAAAAAGGTATTCTTTTCGAAGACGGGAAACGTTACAAAGAAAGCCAGAAAGACAATGGCGGTATCAAAGAATCTTTAAACGGAGAAAACAATAATTACCAGTTTTCTGCCCGTGCAGTTATCGACCGCTATAAAAACAACGACATGCCATTGGGATGGCTACTTCCCAACGACGGCTACGGAGCCGGCTACGGACAAACAGAAACCCTGGACGGCAACATACAAAACCTGAAAGAGTTAGGAGATTACGCTCGTAAACACGGGGTAGAAATCGGGTTGTGGACACAATCCGACCTGCATCCGAAACCAGAAATCAGTGCCCTTTTACAAAGAGATATTGTAAAAGAAGTAAAAGAAGCAGGTGTACGGGTATTAAAAACCGACGTAGCATGGGTAGGTGCGGGCTACTCTTTCGGATTAAACGGAGTAGCTGACGTAGGTCATATCATGCCCTACTACGGCAACAACAGCCGCCCCTTTATTATTTCCCTGGACGGATGGGCCGGTACCCAGCGTTATGCCGGCATCTGGTCGGGAGACCAAACCGGAGGCGTATGGGAGTACATCCGCTTCCATATCCCTACTTACCTGGGTTCCGGATTATCAGGACAACCGAACATCAGTTCCGATATGGACGGTATTTTCGGAGGCAAAAATCCCATCGTCAATACCCGGGATTTTCAATGGAAAACCTTCACACCCATGCAACTAAACATGGATGGATGGGGTGCGAATGAAAAATATCCCCACGCATTAGGAGAACCGGCAACTTCCATCAACCGATGGTACCTCAAAATAAAATCGGAAATCATGCCTTACGCATACAGCATCGCCAAAGAAGCCATCGATGGTATGCCCATGATCCGCGCAATGTTCCTGGAATATCCCAATCCTTATACTTTAGGCAAAGCCACCCAGTACCAATTCCTGTACGGCCCTTATTTCCTGGTTGCACCCATTTATCAGAACACCCAGAGTGACGAAGAGGGCAATGACATCCGCAATGGGATTTATCTTCCGGAAGGTACCTGGATTGATTACTTCACAGGCGATAAATATGCCGGCAACCGAATAATAAATAACATAGCAGCTCCCCTCTGGAAATTACCGGTATTCGTTAAAAACGGGGCTATCATCCCTCTGACGAATCCCAATAACAATGTATCTGAAATCAATCCCAAACTCCGCATCTATGAACTTTATCCGGCAGGCTATAGTTCGTTTACGGAATATGACGACGATGGTACAACCGAGGCTTATAAAACAGGTAAAGGAGCCAACACAAAAATTGAATCCAAAGTAGACGCCAAAAACAATGTAACGGTTACTGTCTTCCCCACCGAAGGCGAATTTGACGGATTTATCAAAGAGAAAATGACCGAATTCAGAATCAACGTCACTGCCAAACCCCAAAAAGTAGCAGCGAAAATCGGAAAAGAAAAAATCAAACTCACAGAGGTTAACTCAATGGAGGATTTCCTGAATCAGGAAAATGTATACTTCTACAACAGCACTCCAAACTTAAACCGGTTTGCCACCCCTGGAAGCAAATTTGCCCAAAAAGTGATTACCAAGAATCCGCAAGTATTAGTAAAACTGGCTGCAACAGATGTTACCCAGTCTCCGGTTAGCCTGAACATCGAAGGATTCATTTACGAACCGACAGATAAACTACGGGGCAGCACCGGAAGCCTGATTGCACCGGAAGCACAAATTACCGAAGAAAACACAGAGGCTTATACGCTGAAACCGACATGGAACAAAGTGAATAACGCTGATTTCTATGAAATTGAATTCAACGGTATGCTCTACTCTACAATTTCAAACACAGAGTTATTATTCTCCGACCTGAAAGCAGAAACGCCTTATTCTTTTAAAATCCGCTCAGTCAATAAAGACGGTTACTCCCAATGGGCGGAATTTCGGGCGACCACAAAAGCGAATCCGCTGGAATTTGCACTGCCGAACATTACAGGAAATACCACAGCAGCAAACCAGGGAGGCCAAGGTATACACAAATTATTCGACTATGACGAAAACAATACCTGGCATACCAAATACGGAGAAAATGCCATTCCTTTTAATTTGACAATGGATTTACAGACTATCAACCAATTGGATAAATTCCACTATCTGCCAAGGACAGATGCCGGCAACGGAACTATTCTGAAAGGAATAGTATACTACAGCATGGACAAAGAAAACTGGACTGAAGCAGGTACTTTCGAATGGCCGCGTAACAACGAAGTCAAAGTATTCCATTTCACCGGACATCCGACAGCCCGTTATCTCCGGATAAACGTAACAGAAGGTCTTGGCGGTTATGGTTCAGGCAGAGAATTGTATGTTTTCAAAGTTCCCGGCACCGAAAGTTATCGTTCCGGCGATATCAACAACGACCGCCTCATTGACATGAACGATTTCACCTCTTATATGAATTACACCGGATTACGTCAAGGGGATGCTGATTTTGAAGGTTATGTAAGCAATGGCGACATTAACCGTAATGGCTTGATTGATGCCTATGACATCTCAGTAGTTGCCACCCAACTGCAAGGCGGAGCAGACAAAAAACCAGCCGAAAAGGTATCAGGTAATATCAAACTCAGTACTGCCAAACAAAACTATAACAAAGGCGAAATCATTGAAATCCGCGTAAAAGGCAATGCACTCCAATCTGTGAATGCACTTAGTTTCGCATTGCCCTATCACCAGCAAGACTACGAATTTATCGGTATTGAAGCATTGAATATGAAAGAAATGGAAAATCTAACCAACGACCGTCTCCATACCAATGGTACAAAAGCTTTGTATCCGACTTTTGTAAACATCGGTAACAAAGCCCACTTGGAAGGAGATGCGGATTTATTCATTCTGAAATTTAAAGCGAAGCAAAAAGTTAAATTCAACCTGAAAGCCGTAGATGGCATACTGGTGGATAAAGACTTACGCACACACAAATTCTAACCCCCTTTAAACAACAGGATTGTCGACTAAAGAGAACCCTAAAAGTTTGGTGAAAAACTTTTAGGGTTCACTTTAATCTATTCAGATAAACAACTATAAAAACCATATACGGTTATGAATACTTCAGATATGATCTGTGCAATATCAACACCTCCCGGCATGGGAGCTATTGCTGTAATCCGGCTTTCCGGTGAAGGATGTATTGCTTTGGTGGAGCGGATTTATAAATCGCCGGCGGGAAAGCAATTGCAGGAAGCCGCAGCCAATACGGTACATTTCGGACGGATTATGGAGAAAGGAGAGATCGTGGACGAAGTATTGGTTACCGTTTTTCATGCGCCCCATTCATTTACAGGGGAAGAGTCGGTAGAGATTGCCTGTCATGGTTCGGTATATATTCAGCAGCGATTATTGAAATTACTGATAAATACCGGGGCACGGTTAGCTACCCCGGGAGAATTTACGCAACGGGCTTTTTTGAACGGAAAGATGGATTTGTCCCAGGCAGAAGCCGTGGCCGATTTGATTGCCTCCTCTTCGGCAGCTTCCCACCGGATGGCTATCAGCCAGATGAAAGGCGGATTTTCTGCTGAGCTGATGAAGTTGCGGGCAGAATTGTTACGGATTACTTCGTTGTTAGAGTTAGAATTGGATTTTTCAGAGGAAGATGTGGAATTTGCCGACCGTTCGGAGTTGCTTCGGCTTGCCGGCAATATAGAAGCTTTGTTGGAACGTTTGTGTCGTTCATTCTCGTTGGGAAATGTAATCAAGAACGGAGTGCCTGTCGCTATTGTCGGCAATACCAATGTGGGAAAGAGTACCTTGTTGAACGCTTTATTGCAGGAAGAAAAAGCCATTGTATCGGATATTGCCGGTACCACCCGTGACGTGATTGAAGATACGGTAAATCTGAACGGGATTACTTTCCGTTTTATCGACACAGCCGGGATTCGCACAACGTCGGATGAGATAGAAAACATGGGAATTGAGAGGACCTTTTCAAAAATCAGCCAGGCCAGTATAGTATTGCTGCTGACCGATTTGCAGCGGGGTACCGAAAGCTTTGAAGAGTATTACTGTGAAGTAAAAAAACACTTGACAGATACGGCCAAATTGATTATTGTACTAAATAAGACAGACCAGGTAGAAGATTTACTGACTCCCCAGGAAACAATCCGGCTTTTTACTTCCGGTGAACAAATCATCCCGATTTCAGCCCGCACGGGCTTTAATTTGGAGGTTTTAATTCATGAATTGACAGATGTCGTAAATTTAAATGAGTTGAATTCTTCGGATGTGATCGTCAACAATGTCCGGCATTATGAAGCCTTGCAGCATGCCCTTTCAGCCATCCAGCGGGTGCACTCCGGCTTACAATCAGACCTCAGTGGTGAATTCATCTCCCAGGACATCCGCGAATGCCTCCACTACCTCGGCGAAATCACCGGCGAAATTACTACGGATGAAGTATTGGGGAATATATTTAAGCATTTTTGCATCGGAAAATGACCGGCAATTAAAGATAGGCAACTATAAGTATAGATAAGTATTAAGGCGTTCAGTTTGAGCGCCTTTTCTTGTGTCCGGCTGTCGGCAGTTTAATCGGTAGAACTCGTTTCTACCTGTTTTTTACTCCATTTTTGAACCACATTTGTTGCTCGTCCACGGTCGGAACAAGTCGCTCCTTCCTATTGTGGACACATGTATACAATGGGATACGTAGAAATACGTAGGAATACATAATCGGCTCCGTGAGCGGCTCAAAAAATGTTCAAAAATGGCAACCTCAACCATCAGAATCAAAAAAATCTGTGAGTGGTGCGGAAAGGAGTTTGAAGCTCAAAAATGCTCCACCCGCTTCTGCTGCAAGCGATGTGCGGAACACGCTTACAAAGACCGACAGAGACACAAACGAAAACAAGAGACTGAAGCGATGGTGATCGAAACAATCATCCGCCAAAGAGAAGAATCGGTAATTCATAGGGCGTATCTGTCAGTTCAATAGACCGCTGACCTTATGGGAGTAAAACGAAATGCGGTCTATCAGCTCATTTATCATGGAAA
>Ga0137307_100477_pt1 | contig 53073 bp, 41 predicted proteins | sample NAcewD2O_March_2_FD_97180 | JGI IMG/M metagenome (GOLD analysis project Ga0137307, IMG submission 97180) | Mouse cecal microbial communities from Vienna, Austria - N-Acetylglucosamine amended D2O_March | ecosystem: Host-associated > Mammals > Digestive system > Large intestine > Cecum | place... | reverse complement strand
CCCCAAGCTGGATGGATGGCCCGCATCTTCCCATCGACAGACCGCCCAGGATACATAAGAAGCCTCCCCCGAACTTCGCCGGGATCACCCGCTTCCAACGCCCAAGCAGCGTCCCCTCGATTTCCGCCTCCGCCTGAGGTATCCCGCCCCCTGCGATCAGCGGCTCCCATTTCATCAGAAAGCCCACGGCCAGCGCAAGCAGAACCAGCACAGCGAGCCATCCCGGAGTCCAGATCGGATGTGCATATAGAAACTGGAGGATTTTTTCCAGCAGCTTCCCGGCATATCCCAGGGACAGCCGGTATAAAAGCGCCGTCGCTCCCGCGGCCACACCCACCAAAAGTCCCTCGACGATCATCGTCAATGAAAGCCGCCCGTTCTGATCCTCTGCCTGCATCCTGTCTCTTTTCATATATCCCCCTCTGGCTGTCTGTAACCTATATAATGTAGTGCGTTCTGTTATGATTAACGATACACCCCAATTTCTGAAAAGTCAACCAAATGATTCCCAGTCGACATTATGATTTGTAATATCCGGCCGATATAAATTATAGATAAGTTCAATATGACCTTGCTAAACAGCAATCGCTTTTTCATTTATAGAAGGAGGTGCCTTATGAATTTTTTTTCGGTTCAGTCTTTGAACTCATATACGAAAAATATGGAAATGCAGATGAAGTGGCAGAAAAGAAAAGATACCAATGATTTCTCTGCAGATGGGACAACGACCATCGACAACTGGGTGAAGCAGCAGGCAGACGAGATCCGGCAGTCCAATCAGGATGGCTCCGCCAAGCTCCAGGCGCAGATCGACCTCAAGTTAAAGTGCGGCCAGAGGCTTTCTGCGGAGGAGATGGAGTATCTGAGGAAAAATGCCCCTGAATCCTACCAGCATGTAAAGTCTATGCAGGCCGAGCAAAAGCAGTATGAGGAGGAACTCAAACGCTGCAAGACCAAGGACGAGGTGGAGCGGGTAAAAATGCTCCATACAGCCAGTTCCTTAGGCGCCGTCAACAGCATTATGAACAATCCCGCCATTCCGGAAAACAAAAAGTTTGAGCTGGTGATGCGGGAGCATCAGAAGAACGCCGCCCTCCAGCAGTCCACAAAGGAATTTGTGGAAAGCGGAAAATATGCCCAACTCCCCACTGAGCAGGAACGGCTGAAGGCGGAAAAGGATCTCAAGGAAGCCAAGGAAGCCGAGCAGAACATTGACGACCCGACCCAGGATACCGTGGAAGAAGTCGTTGAGAAGGCACAGAAGACCGACCAGGAGGAATCTCAGGATTCCGCTGTAAAAGAAGCGCTGATCCAAGATGCAAAGGAAGTGCTCAGCCAGCGGGAAATGACCCGGGCAGAGGCGGAACTCACGCCGGAAGCCCTGAAGGTCAAGCGGGCCAAGGCCCGGGCCGCTTACGGTGCAGCCGATTCGGTTGCCCCGGCCCCGGTGGTAGACGTAAAAGCCGATTAAAAACAACCGCCGTACCGGCCCCGATAGGCGTCCGGTGCGGCTTTTTCCGGCCATTCAGAATTATCTGAAATTTTCGCAAAAATTCCAACAATTATTTTTTTCAAAAAGTGTTGACATACGGAGAATCTTGTAGTATAGTATGTATTGTTCCGATACGGAATACAAAAACACAGAGATGCGACAGTGGCTCAGTTGGTAGAGTACGACCTTGCCAAGGTCGGGGTCGCGGGTTCGAACCCCGTCTGTCGCTCTAATAAAAAAGCTTTCGGTTTTCCGAGAGTTTTTTTATTTTCTTAGATAAACTTTGTCTCCTATACCTTGTGAGATGACCGTATGGCCATAATGGAATGCCCCTTGGCGATAAGATAAAAAACAGGAGTCTCCCTCGGAATCTCCTGTTTTTTATCCTCACAGATTATTCATATTCTGATATGTGATTATTCTTTCGAATCTGACAAAGTACCAGGCCAGCCGTTCCATTTCCTTTCCGCTCAGCCTTCCTCTGTCTCCTCCGCATCTTCTGTATCCTCTTCCGCCAGGGCCAGACCCAGTTCCAGAAGCTGCTTTTCATCCACCTCGCCCGGCGCGTCCGTCATCAGGCAGGATGCGTCCTTGATCTTCGGAAATGCGATCACATCCCGGATACTGTCCTCCTTCGCCATCAGCATCACCATACGGTCCAGACCGTATGCAAGCCCAGCATGGGGCGGCACCCCATACCGGAATGCATCCAGCAAAAAGCCGAACTGGCTGTGTGCCTGTTCTTTCGTAAACCCAAGCACCTCAAACATCTTTTCCTGGATCTCGTTCTGGAAGATTCGGATGCTTCCGCCCCCGATCTCATTTCCGTTCAGGGTAATATCGTACGCCTTAGCGCGCACCCTGCCCGGGTCGGAATCGAGATACTGCAGATCCTCTTCCATGGGCATCGTGAAGGGATGGTGCATGGCCGTATAGCGGTTCTGCTCCTCGCTCCATTCCAGCAGCGGAAATTCCGTAATCCAGACGAATCTGTATTCATTTTTATCCAAAAGCTCCAGTTGTTTTGCCAGTTCCACCCGCAGGGCGCCCAGCACGTCCCATACCACCTTGTTTTTGTCCGCGGCAAACAAAAGCAGGTCTCCTGCCTCTCCCGCCATGGCGTCGATCAGGTTTTTGGACTGCTCCTCGGTCATAAATTTTGCAAATGAGGACTTAAAGCTTCCATCCTCCTGGATGGCAATATAGGCCAGTCCCTTTGCGCCGTAGTCCTTTGCGAAGCTGACCAGCTTGTCGATCTTCTTGCGGGGCATACCGCCCTGTCCTTTGACATTGATTCCCCGCACACTGCCACCGTTTTCAACTGCGCCTTTAAATACGACAAAATCAAAATCCTTCACAGTCTCCGTCACATCCGTCAGTTCCATGCCAAACCGGGTATCCGGCTTGTCGGAACCGTATCGGTCCATGGCCTCCTGCCAGGTCATCCTGGGAATCGGCAGGCTCACTTCCACGCCCAGCACGTCCCGGAACAATTTTGCCAGCAGGCGTTCATTCACATCAATCACGTCGTCCACATCCACAAAAGAAAGCTCCATGTCGATCTGGGTAAATTCCGGCTGCCTGTCCGCGCGCAGATCCTCGTCCCGGAAACATTTCGCGATCTGGAAATACCGGTCATAGCCGGAACACATGAGGAGCTGTTTGAAGAGCTGGGGCGACTGGGGAAGCCCGTAAAAGCTGCCCGGATGCACTCTGCTTGGCACCAGGTAATCCCTTGCCCCCTCGGGCGTACTCTTTCCAAGGATCGGGGTCTCGATCTCTAAAAATCCCTCATCTGCCAAAAACTGCCTCGTCAGGGTCGCCACCTGGCTGCGCATCATCAGATTCCTCTGCAGGTCCGGCCTTCTCAGATCCAGATAGCGGTATTTCAGACGCAGCTCCTCCTTGGTCCTGGAATTTTCTTCAATCGGGAACGGGGGCGTCACGGACTCGGACAGCACGCGCAGCTCCGACGGGATCACCTCGATCTCCCCTGTAGAAATGTGCTCGTTCACTGCGCCGGAACGCTTTTCCACCTTTCCAACCACTGCAACGACATATTCCGAGCGAAGCCCGGCCGCTTTTGCAATCAGATCCGCGTCTGCCTTTCCTTCCTCAAACACCACCTGGATGATCCCGGAACGGTCCCGCACGTCTACAAATACAAGCCCGCCTTTATTCCGGTTCTTCTGAACCCATCCCATGACTGTGACCATTTCCCCCGCGTTTGCAGCCGAGAGCTCGCCGCAGCGGTGGGTACGATGTAATCCTCTCATTGATTCTGCCATAATGTACCTCTGCTCCTTTTAATCATAGATTTCCACAATTTCCTGATATCCCTGCCGAACCAGCTGTTCCTTCTGGAATTTTTTGTTTTTCTTCATGTTCATGACCATGACCTGCATTCCAGTTCCCCGTTCCGCTTTTGACTGTTCCAGGACGTCCAGCAGCTTCTCCTGGGAAAGGTTCTTTTCCAGCAGGTACGCCTTCTTCTTACCACCAGTTGGTATCTGGTACTGCCGTTCCAGCAGGAGCATGACGATCCGCTCAAAGCCGATGGAGAAGCCCACGGCCGGGGTAGCCTGCCCTGTAAACCTTCCGATCATCTCATCGTAGCGTCCGCCGCCGCCTACCGAGCCGCCAAATTCATCCATGGAAATTTCAAAAATGGTTCCCGTATAATAGGACATGCCCCGAACCAGCGTCGGGTCGAAGCTAATCTTAAAATCCGCTTCCTTTGCGCGTTCCACACTGCTCATGATCGTTTCCAGCGATGCCGCCGCGCCCGCCGGGAGATAACCCTCCAGCTTCTCGCCGCACCTGCGCACGCCTTCCACATCATCCGTAATCTCCTGAAACATCCGCAGATATGTTTCCACTGATTCTTCCGCATAGCCGTTTTCCTCTAATTCTGCCCGGATTCCGTCGATCCCGATCTTGTCCATCTTATCCAGGGTGATAAATATTTTCTCATAATCCGCTTCGTCAAATCCGCTGTATGCTGCCATCGCCTTGAGGAAACGCCGGTCATTGATGCGGATCGTAAAATCATGGAAATCCAACTTCCCAAGCAGCGTGGTCGTGGCCAGGATCAGCTCGATCTCCGCCAGGTTTGAGGATTCCCCCAAAATATCGATATCACACTGCATGAACTGGCGGAACCGCCCCCGCTGGGGCCTGTCTGCCCTCCAGACATTGCCGATCTGCAGCGCCTTAAAAGGGGACGGCAGTTCATTTGCATTGGCCGAATAATAGCGGGACAAAGGAACGGTCAGGTCATAGCGCAGACCTCCGTCTACCAGGTCCGCCTCCTCCTTCGCCTGATCCAGCTTCAACTTCTCTCCCCGCTTTAATATTTTAAAGATCAGCTTTTCATTGTCCCCGCCCTGCCTGCTGCAGAGGTTTTCAATGTGTTCCACACAGGGCGTCTCCATGGAGCAAAATCCGAACGACTTGTAGGTCTCCTTGATCAGCCCCACGCAGTAATCCCGGATCTCCATCTCCTCCGGGAGCATGTCCTTCATCCCGGTAACGGGCTTCTTCTTCAATGCCATATTGATTCTTTCTCTCCTTTCGGTTACTATAAACATTCACTCTGAACTTTTAGCAGCTTCCTGAAACTCCGCGGCGCTCCTTTTTGTGGAGCGTCCCGCATCCGGATTTTTCGGGCATGAAAAACCGGAAAGCGCTCTATCAATCATTGGCTCTCCGAAAGATATAAAACTTCAAAATCATTATACCTTGTAATTCCGGCTAAATCAATCGTAACTTTTTCTCCGACGGCATCCGCTTTTAGAGCCGACGCACCTGTCAGTACTCACCATTTTTCTAACAATCTTTGCTTATGCTCTATTATTTCGTCGATTGTTCTGATATAGGAAGCCACATCCTTTACATTTTCCAGGCGGATCAGATTGGTCTCCTTTCCATTGTCCAGACGGATTTTTTCCGGTAGCACAATCTTGGTCGTTGTACCTCCGCCTGCCGCCAGTATGGTCTGTTTCTCCTCCATGATCAGAACATTATAGATCCCGGCTTTGTCAGCCTTTGCATACCCCACATTTTCAAAATTCCCGGCAATATTTTTCTGCCGGTACAGATAGTAAGGAACCATCCCCATCCGTTTTGCGGCATCTCCGCTGTCCCGGATCATTCGGGAAATCTCCCAGTGTTCCAAACCTTCCTCATCCCTCTTCTCCTGGCCCATCTGTGCCGCCCGCTTGATTGCAAGGGCATGCACGGTAAGGCTGTCCGGATGCAGGGCTTCGATCTGCCGGAGGGTATCCTGCATGTTCGCCGCGTTTTCTCCTGGCAGTCCGGCAATCAGGTCCATATTGATATTGTCAAATCCCAGTTCCCGGGCTAGCCAAAAGCTTCGGAACACATCCTCCACCGTATGCCGCCTTCCGATCCGGTCCAGCGTCCTCTGTTGCATAGTCTGGGGATTGATCGAGATCCGGCTGATTCCGTGCCGCCGGAGGACCTCCAGTTTCTCCCGCGTGATGCCATCCGGCCGTCCCGCTTCCACCGTATACTCCAGAAACCCTTTTCCGGATATAGCTTCGGAAAAGGTGTCCTCTACCAGCGAGAGCAGCCTGTCAAGCTGGGACGCTTCCAATGTCACAGGCGTTCCGCCACCGATATAGACTGTGTCCGGCTTCTTGCCGGAAGTCATGTGCCCGATAGCCCGAATCTCCCGGAACAGGGCTTCCAGATAGTCCTCCACCCGATCCTTCCACAGTCTGATCGGCGAGGAGCTAAACGAACAGTAGGAGCAGATGCTGGGACAAAAAGGAATACCGATATACAGGCTGAACCCATTTTTATAATCCAGACGTCCAAGCAGCGCCCTCTCCCGCTCTGCAATCCTGGCCGCAAGCCATGACTTTTCTTCGGAAACCTGATATTCGCGCTTCAGGAAGGCCGCGGTCTCCTCCGCCCCATCCCCGGATTCCAGACGGCTCATGGCAAGCTTCACCGGACGGACTCCGGTCAGGGTCCCCCAGGCAAGCTGTTCCCCTGTATATGCTGACAGACAGTCATAAATCCGCCGCGTCACCTGCTTCTTCCGCTCATTTTTGTCCGCATTCGGCAGACACAGCGCGCCGTGATCCGAAGATCCCTGCGTCTGATCCCGCAGTCCGTCCTCCCGGCTGAACGCATTTTGTTCCACAGCATCATCTTCCGGTCTCAGCAATCTCCCTGCTATGCCCAAAACGTCCGTTCTCACACTCAGATCCGGCATCACAGAAAAATAAGAACCTCCGTCCAACACAAGGTTTACAAGAGGTTCCTGCTCTTCATCCACGGTCTGCCTGATCTCCGCCTCTGGGAAAAAGGCTTTTACCATATGAAAGATATTGTAGGTATATACGGTTTCTTTACAGGAAACCGCTGCTGTTTTGCATACATTCGTAATCATAAATCACTCGTTTTCTTTGGAATAGTCCTCTCAAAATAAGGATTGTACTTCTGTTCGTCCCCGATTGTTGTTGCCTCCATATGCCCCGGATAGACCACCGTATCCTCCGGAAGGGTAAAAAGCTTCTCCCGGACGGAACGCATCAGCTGGCTGCTGTTTCCGGTTGGAAAATCCGTCCTGCCGATGGATTCCCGAAACAGGGTATCCCCGCTGAAAAGTACCTTCTCCTCCGGCAGATAATAGCAGCACCCGCCGATGGTGTGTCCCGGCGTATGGATCACATGGAACTGCAGCCCGGCAATCTCCAGAATACCGCCGTCCTCTGTGTAGGATGCCCCGGTATACGTGTATTGCCTTCCAAATTCCGCAGACGCATTCATGGATGCATCTGTTAACAGGACCTTCTCCTCCCGATGCGCATAAACAGGAATCCCCGGAAATTCCTTCAGGAATCCGTCAATCCCCATGATATGGTCAAAATGTCCGTGAGTCAGGAGGATTCCCCGCAGTTCCAGCCCCGCCTTACGGATCTGATCCGCAGTCTCTGCTGAATACACTGCTGCATCGATCAGAACACATTGTCCGGTCTCTTCATTGATGACCAGATAGCAATTGGTACTCACCATACCAAGTACAAAATTTTGAATCTTTATCATAATCCCTGTCCACCTGCCGTCCTTTCCTGTCAGCCAAGCGTGTCTGCTGTCTGTTTCAAAACTATGGCGTGCTCTATCCCGCCGTTCTTTCAATATCGATCACCCCGTCAAGCTGGCGTACCTTCTCGATCACCTTATCCAGCTCTTCTCTTCCATGAACGATAAATCCCATGTCAAACGTAGCAGTTCCCTTTTTGCTCGTCCTCACATTCATTGACTTCACATCCAGCTTGCCTTCGGTAAAAATCTTGGTAATCTCCATCAAAAGCCCCTGGCGGTCGTCGGTGAAGATCTTAAGTTCCGCCAGATACTGTCCGCCGCTTTCATTCTCCGGAGTCTCACCCCATTCCACATCGATCAGCCGCTCCCGCTCCGCATCGGAGAGATGCAGCATATTGACACAGTCCGTCCGGTGGATGGTCATACCTTTGCCGCGGGTCACGAATCCGACGATCTCATCCCCTGGCACCGGATTGCAGCACCTCGGAAAACGTACCGCCACATCCGCGATCCCGCGCACCATGATCCCGCTCCTGGACTTTGCCACATGGACCTTCTGGTGGGCGCTGTCGTAGATCTTGTTCAGGATCAGCTCCTCTGTCAGTTCTTTCTTGTGCTCCTTTTCGTATTCCTCCTGGAGACGGTTGACTACCTGGCCCTCTTTGAGTCCGCCGTGCCCCACTGCCGCCAGGACTGCATCCCAGTCCCGGAAACCGTATTTTTTCTGTACCACCTGCTGGTACTTCGGTTTGAGCACATCCGACAAATTAATGGATTTCATCCGGCAGTAAGAGGAAATCAGATCCTTCCCCCGGATAATATTTTCTTCCTTAAATTCCTTTTTAAACCACTGATTGATCTTGGATTTTGCCTGAGGGCTCTTCACGATATTGAGCCAGTCCCTGCTGGGCCCCTTGGAATTTTGGGAGGTCAGCACCTCAATGCGGTCTCCGTTCTGAATCTTGTAATCAATGGTGACCAGCTTTCCGTTGACCCTTGCTCCCACCATCCGGTTGCCTACCGCACTGTGAATAGCATAGGCAAAATCTACGGGTGTGGAGCCGTTGGGCAGGCTCTTCACATCCCCGTTGGGGGTAAAGCAGTATACATCCTCCGTAAACAAATCCAGATCGCCCTTTAGCAGGCTTAGAAACTCCCGGTTGTCCGACATGTCCCGCTGCCACTCCAGAATCTGCCGAAGCCAACTCAGCTTCTCTTCCTCCTGGGTTTTGGTACTCTTGCTGGAATCCCCGCCTTCTTTGTATTTCCAATGGGCCGCAATTCCGTATTCGGCCGTCTTATGCATCTCCTCTGTCCGGATCTGGATCTCAAAGGGCTGCCCGGAAGGTCCCATCAGCGTCGTGTGAAGGGACTGGTACATATTCACCTTGGGCATGGCGATATAGTCCTTAAACCTGCCCGGAATCGGCGTATACATCTCATGGATCACGCCCAACGCCGCATAACAGTCCTTCACCGAATCCACAATGATCCTTACAGCAAACAAGTCGTAGACCTGATCCAGAGTCTTACTCTGAAGCACCATTTTTTTGTAAATACTGAAAAAATGCTTGACCCGCCCATAGACCTTTGCATGAATGTGGGCATTTTCCATATGCCGGGAAACTTCTGCCACGATCTGCTGCACGAACTCTTCCCGCTTTGTCTTCCGTTCATTCAGGTCACTGACAAGCTGTCCGTATACCTCCGGCTGAGAATACTTCAGCGACAGATCGTCCAGCTCGATCTTGATCTTGGAAATCCCGAGCCGCTGAGCGATGGGCGCATAGATATCCATGGTCTCCCTTGCTTTTTCCTGCTGCTTCCTGGGAATCATAAATTCCAGTGTACGCATATTATGCAGACGGTCCGCCAGCTTGATGATGATCACCCGGATATCCTTTGCCATAGCCAGAAACATCTTCCGCAGATTCTCCGCCTGAATCTCCAGCTTATCCTTGGAATAGCTGAGCTGTCCCAGCTTGGTCACTCCGTCCACCAGGAGAGCCACCTCTTCCCCGAACTCCCGTGAGATATCCTCCAGCGTCACATCCGTATCCTCCACTACGTCATGGAGCATCCCTGCCACGATGGTTTCTTTATCCATCTCCAGGTTGGCAAGAATGATTCCCACCCACATGGGATGGATCAGATAAGGCTCCCCGGACTTGCGCACCTGATCCTGATGCGCTTCCTTCGCCAGATGATACGCCTTCTCGATCAGAGTAATGTCGGCGGAAGGATGGTACTTCCGGATCCGGTTCACCAACGCCTTGTATAAAACATCAGGGTCTTGATAATCCTCAGGATTCATGACCGCATGACCGTCAACCGTTCCAAGACTTTTATTTATCGTTTCGTATTCCATTATTCCTGCCATATCAATTCCCCACTTCCTTTCCTGAGCGTGCCTGTGTTCCAGCTCCGGCCGGGCTTACTCAGGCTGCTCTTTCTAAACAAAATATAACTTTAAGTATATCATTTTTTTTCAGATTGTAAAGCCGTGATTTTCGATTTTTGTCGGTATTTCTATACGGATTTCCGGCATATCCGTGATCTTCCTTCTACCGGTAATGCACTACCGTGATCTGCAGACGTTTTCTTCCCATATACTCATTCACTGACGGATAATATGTAAACGCCATCTTGTTTTTCTGTTTCATATACTCCATACACGCCCGGACATCTCCAAAATACACCGCATCCATCCGAAGTCCCCTAGCGTCTTCCACCTGGAATTTCAGTACGTTCTGGTTCTTTCCCACAATCCTTGGGGAGATCACCCGCAGGCCTTTCTCCACAAACAACGGCTTGGGATTCCCCTTTCCAAAGGGCTCCAAAAGCTCCAGCTCTTCCACCAGCTTTTGGGATAAATACGCCAGCGGAAGCTGCATGTCAATCGATACCTTTTCGATCAGGTCTTCCTCTGTCAATCCCGACAGCTCATTTATCTGCTTCCGGAATACATCCACATTTTCCTCGGGCAGAGACAGTCCGGCCGCCAGTCTATGCCCTCCGAACCTGGTAAACAGCTCCCGGCACCGGCTCATTTCCTCAAACATGTGGTAGCTCTCAATGGAGCGTCCGGAGCCTTTCACTCCTTCCTCCGCAGAGGTCAGCACAAAGACCGGGCGGTAATACCGCTCCCTGATGCGTCCGGCGATAATCCCGGCGATGCTCTCATGACAGTCCGGCAGATAGATCACCAGGACCTTATCCTCTTTCAGGGAGGAGTTTTCGATCATCTCCACCGCCTGTTCCACACCCTGTTCTGTCATATCCTTGCGGCTGTCGTTCAATTCCTTCAATTCCTCCGCAAGCCTCAGCGCTTCCTGCGCATCCTCCGCGTTGAAAAGGGCCAGGGCACGCTTGGCCGTATCCAGCCTGCCGCTGGCATTGATGCAGGGTCCCAACACAAATCCAATGTGGTAGGCACTAACCCTGTCTGCCGGAACTCCTGTACATTCTATGAGAGCTTTAAGACCTGCATTCCGGGTGCTTTTCAGCATGTTCAGACCGATTTTCACGAAAATCCTGTTTTCCCCCTGGAGGTCCATCACATCCCCTACTGTGGCAATTGCCACATGCTCCATCAGATGCCGGATTCCAGACAGATCCTTTTCCATTGCCCGATAGAGAGCCTCCACCAGTTTATAGGCAACCGCCGCACCACACAGCCCTTTAAAGGGGTACTCACAGTCCGGGCGGTGGGGATCCACCACCGCATCCGCCGGGGGCATCTGGTAGTTCCTCCCCTCCCCGGTTTCCAGGTAAGGGATCTCATGATGGTCAGTAACGATGATCGTCAGCCCCTGATCCTTCCCGTATGCGATCTCATCAGAAGCGGCAATCCCATTGTCACAGGTGATAATCGTATCGATCCCGTCCTCCAGCGCCTTGTCGACCAGCATCTTATTCAGTCCGAAGCCGTCCCGGATCCGGTCCGGAATATCCGTGTCCACCACTGCTCCCAGCCCGGACAAGCCTTTCTGGAGGATGTAAGAAGCGTTAACCCCATCGATATCATAATCTCCGATCACCCGGATCGGCACATGTTCCCGAATCTTTTCTTTTAGGATCTCCACAGCCCTGTCCATGTCCTTCATCCCCATTCCGTCGTACAGGTCCTCTGCCGTCCCGTTCAGATAACGGTCAATCTGGGCGTCCTCTGCCACATCACGGTTGCGGATCAGCCTGGCAAGAATTGGAGAAATGTGATACTTTGCGGCAATCTCATTAAAGTCAGCTTTTTTCATCGTTACAAACCATTTTTCCATGATATGATCCTTCCCTTTCTTCTATATTACAATGCAAAACAAAGAAGCTGCCTCCCTCCTGTTCATGAATGGAAGGAGACAGCCTGTCCCTTTTAGTCAATACGTCTATTTCTGTTCAGAATCCTCACGGCTGTGTCCGCACCCCTGCCCTGAACGTTACAGTATTGTCAAATATTATTTTGCTGTTTCCGCCTTCTTGCCCTCGCGGGTCTTCATAATATACCACAGCGCGCCCGTGATACATACGGAAGAATATGCACCGCATATGATACCAACCATCAACGGCAGGGCAAATTCCTTGATGGAGCTGACGCCCATGATAAACAGTACCAGCACCATGACAAAAGTCGTCAGGGAGGTGTAGATACTTCTCGTCAGCGTCCGGGTGATACAGCGGTTCACCAGCTGATCTAAGCTCTCGCTCTTTTTCTTCGTGCGCATCTCCTCACGGATCCGGTCGAAAATGACAATGGTGGCGTTGATCGAATAACCAACGATAGTCAGCATACATGCGATAAAGGTATTTCCTACGGAAACCCTTGCAACCACATAGAATGACAGCACAACCAGCACGTCGTGGAGAAGTGCAACGACCGCACTGGTGGCAAAACGGATATCCTTAAACCGGAACCAGATGTACAGCAACATACAGATTGTAGCAACGATCACCGCTACAATGGCATCCTGCCGCATCTCGGAGCTGACAGTCGCGCTGATATTTTCTGTCGCGATCTTCGCTTCATCCGCATGGAACTTATCAATCATTGCCGTGTTGAAGGCTTCGCGCTTATTTAGATCCAGCGTCTGGGTCTTGAAGATCACCTGACTGGTGCCTTCCACCTTCTGTACCTGTACATTGTTATCTCCGGTTACATCTTCGATCACAGGAACGATCTTCTGGTCGATCTCTTGTAATGTATATTCTTTGTCAAAGGTCACGTTTGTAGACGTACCGCCCTTAAATTCCAGGCTGTAATTCATCACGCCTTTCCCCTGCGCGCCATTGATCCCCATAAATACAAATCCAACCGCGATCAGCAGAACGGAAACCCCAAAGAACAGCTTTCTCTTTCCAAGGAAATAGACCGCTGACTGTTCCGCCTTCTTCGCATGTCCGTAGAATTTCTTGTCACGGATTCCCACTGCGTAGAAGGAATAAATGATGATCCTGGTGATCACCAGCGCCGTAAACATGGATACCACGATACCCATTGCCAGTGTCTGCGCAAAGCCTTTTACTGTACCGCTTCCCAGCCACTGCAGGACAAATGCTGCGATCAGTGTAGTGATATTGCCGTCCAGGATGGCAGACATGGCCTTCTGGAATCCCGCATTTAAGGAATTTTTCACACTCCTTCCTTCTGCCAGCTCCTCCCGGACTCTGGCGAAGATGATCACGTTGGCATCCACTGCCATACCGATACCCAGGATGATACCTGCGATACCCGGCAGGGTCAGTGTGATATCAAACGCATTCAGCAGGACAAGGATCAGTCCCGTATAGATCAGCAGCGCAAGGCTGGATGCAAATCCAGGAAGCAGATATGCCACGCACATGAAGATAAATACAATGGCAAGTCCGATAGCCCCGGCCTTCAGGCTAGTGCTGATAGCTTCTTCTCCAAGCTGTGCGCCTACTACGTTGGAACGCAGTTCTTCCAGTTCCAGGCTCAGTCCGCCGATCCGGATGGTGGAAGAAATCCTCTCCGCCTCCTCGAAGCTCATGCTTCCCTCGATGATTGCCTGGCCGTCCTTGATTTCCGCATTGACATTGGGTACGCTGATAAACTCACCGTCATAGTAGATTCCGATGCTTTCCTCTGCCTTATACGCCCTTTTGGTAGCCTCTGCAAACTTCTTTGTCCCTTCCGGAGTCATCTCCAGAGAAACCACATTCTGGTTTGCATTAGTCAGTTCGTTTGTGTGCACCTCTGCGGAAGCGCTCTTCACATCCGTACCGGTAAGTACGATCGAGCCATCCTCCTCGAGCATCTCTTCGATGGTCTTATTTAAAACATAATCACCGTCTTGATAAGTATAGTTTTCCTCTCCCTCGCTGTCTGTCTCCGCGATAAAATACAGGGAGCCCGGCTGTCCCAGCTCATCCAGGATCTCATTGGCATTGGTCACGCCCGGAATCTCGATGCTGATCCGGTCCTCCCCCTCCTGGTATACGGTTGCTTCCGTGCTGTACTGCTCCACACGGCGCTGCAGCTTATAAATCGTGTCTGCCATATCCTCAGCCGACGGAGTGCCGCCCTTTACCTGGTAGGTAATGCTGACACCACCTTCCAGATCCAGGCCCAGCTTGATATTCCTTGCCGCACCTGAACCGCCCTTTCCAAACCCGACTGCGGTCGTAAATCCCAGCAGACCGATCAGGACTACGATCAGAAGCAGGCTGATAATGCCTTTACTTTTTTTCATGTCTTTTTTTCCTTTCTATTACTTTCTCTTATGCATCCTCTGCGTGATCTGCCAGAGCTGCCTTAATCATAATGGCGCATTCCACTCTCTTGCGTTCCATCTCGCAGCTCACATCATAGGTGTCGTGGATGGTGTGATGGAATTTGTAAGAATTTGCCATACAGCCTCCGCTGCAGTAAAAACGTGCAAAGCACTTTCTGCATTTTTCCTTGGAATAAACGCTGCAGCTGCGAAATTCTCCGGCAATCTCCGGCCGGGTGATGCCGTCTGCAACATTTCCCATGAGGAACTTCTCATCCCCCACAAACTGGTGGCAGGGATACAGATCCCCCCAGGGAGTTACCGCCAGATATTCCGTGCCGGAACCGCATCCGGACAGTCTCTTTGCCACGCAGGGGCCGCCTTCCAGGTCGATCATAAAGTGGAAGAACTGGAATCCCTTTCCCTTCCGCTCATACTCGATGATCTTCTCAGCCAGCCTATCATACTCCTCGAAGATCCGGGCCAAGTCGCTCTCCTGAATAGCGTAAGGATCGGTATCCTCGCCGACTACAGGCTCGATAGATATCTGCTGAAAGCCCAGATCCACATAGTGCATCACATCTTTGGAAAAGTCCAGGTTTTCTCTGGTAAATGTACCGCGAATATAATATTTTTCCTGATTCCGGCTCTCCGCCAGCCTCTGGAACTTGGGAACGATCAGATCGTAGCTGCCACTGCCGCCCGGAAAGGGCCGCATCCGGTCATTGATCTCCTTTCTCCCGTCCAGACTCAGCACCACATTGTCCATCTCCCGGTTGACAAACTCCTGTACCTCCTCATTGAGCAATACTCCGTTGGTGGTCAGCGTAAACCGGAAATGCTTGTCATACTGCTGCTCCAGGTCTCTTCCATAGGCTACCAGCTCTTTCACTGTCTTCCAGTTCATGAGCGGCTCGCCTCCGAAGAAATCCACCTCCAGATTGTGCCTGTTCCCCGAATTTTGAACCAGGAAGTCCAGCGCCTTCCTGCCTACCTCCGGGGACATCATGGCGCGCCGCCCGTGGTATTCCCCTTCCTCTGCAAAACAATACTTACAGGCAAGGTTGCAGTCATGGGCAATATGGAGACACAATGCCTTGACCACTGTCTTGCGCTGCTTGACTTCGTCTATATAATTCTCATAAATGTCCTGGGTAAATAATTGTCCCGCCCTGGTCAGCTCTTTCACTGCATCCAGTACCTCCGACACTTCCTCCTTCGGATATCCCGGCAGTTTCTCCAGAAGTTCTTCCAAAGTAAGAGGACTGCTTAATGTGTCACAGGTATGGGAGGGGTTCTGCCGTTCCAGGCAGGCGATCACGTCATAGGCGATCTTATCCACCACATGGACGGAACCGCTGTTCACATCCAGGACGATGTTGTATCCATGATTCTGGTATTGATGTATCACTAAAGATACCCCGCTTTCTGCGCTAGAATTTTGATGCCCCGCCAGCTTGCTGCGGGGTCTGTGACTCTCGTTTATACATGGATAAAGCAGCGACTTCTGCCGCTGCCTTAACAATCTTGCATGTCCAGCAGATTCTGTCTATTTTTTATGCTCGCATGTCTGATTTCCCACGGTACAGGAAGTCTTGCATGCGGACTGACAGGACGTCTGACATTCTCCACATCCGCCTTTATTCACTGTATGGTTCAATGTCTGCGTATTCAGTGTCTTAATGTGTTTCATCTCTTCTCCTCCTACTCATCATGCTTTGCAGTTCTGCAAAAGTCCGTATCACAATGGACTCGTACATGGTATCCGGCGATAGCCCATACAGTCCGCGCTGTGGACGTACAAGCCAGGTTCTCCGGCTTTTGGACCTACAGATACCGCTGCTTCGCAATATTATAGCACAATGCCTTCCGATTTTAAAGCATTTTTTTGTAAAATGCCCCGTAACCTTTCACAGCTTCGTACAGATCTGCCTTGCTGGTCACTTCCCAGGGGGCGTGCATACTCAGTACCGCCAGGCCGCAGTCGATCACTTCCATCCCGTATTTTGCCATGATATAGGCAATGGTCCCGCCGCCTCCCTGATCTACGGCTCCCAACTCTGCGGTCTGGATGGTCACCTGGCTCTCCTCCATGATCCGGCGGAGCTTCGCCATATATTCCGGGTTGGCATCGTTGGCCCCGGATTTTCCGCCGCTGCCGCTGTATTTGTTGAATACCAGCCCGTTTCCAAGATAGGCTGAATTTTTCTTTTCATAATATTTCTCAAAAGCAGGGTCAAAAGCCGCGCTCACATCTGCAGAAAGCATCCGGGAATGCAGCAGCGCCCGCCGGAGCCGCAGGTCAAACGGAATCTCCCCCGCCGTTTCCTTCCTGTCTGTTCCTTCTTCGGTCATGGCAATGATCTCGGCCACTGCATTTTCAAAAAAGCGAGATTTCATGCCTGTGGCGCCGTTGCTCCCGGTCTCCTCCTTGTCTACCAGAAGACAGCAGGCTGTCCTTCGTGGTATCTCAGCCCCGGAAGAATGCCCGGTATCCAGCAAAGCGGTCAGCGCGGCAAAAGCACAGCTCCGGTCGTCCTGCCCGTAGGAGATCACCATGCTCCGGTCCATCCCGCATTCCCTCGCCCTTCCGGCCGGCACGATCTCCAGCTCCGCAGACAGGAAATCCTCCTCCTGAATCTGGTAGGTTTCAGACAAAATCTCCAGGATATGCTGCTTTACATCCTTCTCCCTGACGGGCTGGTTTCCGATCAGCAGGTCCATCTTCTCCGCGTCAAAGAAATCTTTGACTTTCTGCTCATTCCGCTCCCTGCCAAGATGGGGCAGCAAATCCGTGATCACGAACACCGGATCGTCTTCCTTCTCGCCCACGGACAGGCTGACAGATGTCCCGTCCTTTCTGACGATGATCCCGTGCAGCGCCAGAGGACGCGCAAACCACTGGTATTTTTTGATACCGCCATAGTAGTGGGTATCCAGGTAAACATTTCCGGCTTCCTCGTAGCAGGGAACCTGTTTCAAGTCCAGACGCGGGGAATCGATATGCGCTCCGATGATGTTCATCCCCTCTTCCAGAGGATCTGTGCCGATCAAAAAAAAGGCGGCAGACTTCTTCATGAAGGAGAGATAAACCTTGTCGCCGGGACACAAGGTCTCTCCTTCATGGACCATCTGCAGCAGATCCCGGTAGCCTGCCTCCCGTGCCATGCGGACAGCCTCTGCGGCACACTCCCTCTCCGTTTTTCCTGCATCCAAAAAACGGCGGTATAGAATGCTCAGTTCTTCTACCACCGCCAAATCTTCCTCTTGATAAAAATTCCATGCGTTTTTTCTCTCCATACAATCTGCTCCTTTTATATTACTTAGTCACTGAAACTATAGTATGGAGAAAATCCACATTTTTATACCCACCGGCATCCCATCATGGCCATTCGGCCGTTTCACAAGGTATACCCAAGGGCATCCCATTATGGCCATTCGGCCGTTTCACAAGGTATACCCAAGGGCATCATCTCATATCTTTTAAAAATGCACAGTATCCTCTGTAAGCCTCATATACATCCGCCTTGCTGGCAATCTCCCACGGCGCGTGCATGCAGAGGATCGCGATCCCGCCGTCGATCACTTCCATGCCGTATGCAGCCAATATATACGCAATGGTACCTCCGCCGCCTGCATCGATCTTGCCCATCTCCGCCATCTGGAAGCCGACTTTATTTTCGTCAAACACCCGGCGAAGTTTTGCGATGTACTCCGCATTCGCGTCATTAGAGCCGCTTTTCCCCCGTGCTCCGGTATGTTTGCAGAAGACCGGTCCTCTTCCGAAGAAGCTTGAGGACCTTTTTTCATAGACGTCCGTATACATAGGGTCATAGGCCGCGCTCACATCAGAGGAGATCATGGTGGAATGTGCCAGGGCACGGCGCAGCTTTAACTCGGTAAAACCCTCCAGCTTTTCATACAGTTCTGCTACCGCATTTTCAAAGAATCTTGAGTGCATTCCGGTTGCCCCTACACTGCCGATTTCTTCCTTATCCACCAGGATACAGCAGGCTGTACGGGACACCTCTTTTGTATCCAGCATGGCCGCCAGGGAAGTGTACGCACAGATCCGGTCATCCTGCCCATATGCCATGATCATGCTCCGGTCCAGACCGCACTCCCGTGCCTTTCCTGCGGGCACCACTTCCAGCTCTGCGGACATCAGGTCTTCTTTCTCAATGTGGTACGTATCCTGGATCAATTTCAGGATCTGCGCGGCGGCGGCATCCTTCTCCTCCCCTGCCAGCGGCCTGCTTCCGATCAGGATGTCCAGGTTTTCCCCCTCCACCACTACGGAAGCCTTTTTCTCCATCTGTTTGGAAGAAAGATGGACCAGAAGGTCGGTCACTGCAAATACCGGGTCCGTCTCCTGTTCTCCGATAGAAATAGTCTCTCTCGTTCCGTCCTTTCTCACGATCACACCATGGATGGCCAGCGGAACTGTTACCCACTGGTATTTCTTGATCCCCCCGTAATAATGGGTGTCAAAATAGGCTAGCCCGCTTTCTTCATAGAGCGGATTCTGTTTCAGGTCCAGACGCGGGGAATCGATGTGCGCCCCCAGGATGTTCATACCGTTTTCCAGAGGCTCCGTCCCGATCTGGAACAATGCAATGGATTTTTCCATCCATGCCGCGTAGACCCTGTCCCCGGGTTTCAGCTGTTCTGCTGTATATAAGCTGCGGTAACCGTTTGCTTCTGCCTGTCGGATGATCTCGGTTACACACTCCCGTTCTGTCTTGCCGGCATCCAAAAATGCACGATAGTCCCCGCACACCTTCTCCAGTGCATCCAGTTCCTTTTCTTCATAGGTGAGCCATAAATTTTCCCTTTTCATCTTTCGTCTCCTTCTTTCATCAATCACTTCGCACTGCTGATTTGCCGTACAAAAGCCCCGCCGAAAACTGCGGGGCCTTCTGATTCTTTATCATAGTTCCTTAAAATCTGAACTTCTCCTCAAAGTAAGCCTTCAGATCTTCGATCTTCACCCGCTCCTGCTCCATTGTATCACGGTCGCGCACGGTCACAGCGCCGTCTTCCTGGGAATCGAAATCATAGGTCACACAAAACGGCGTCCCAATCTCATCCTGGCGGCGGTAGCGTTTTCCGATGTTGCCCCTGTCGTCATACTCGCAGTTAAAATATTTGGACAACTCCGCATATACCTTCTCTGCGCCTTCGCTCAGCTTCTTCGACAGCGGCAGGATTCCTACCTTCACCGGAGCCAGCGCCGGATGGAAATGCAGCACGGTCCGCATATCTCCGCCTTCCAGTTCTTCCTCGTCATATGCGCTGCACAGGAATGCCAATACCATACGGTCCGCACCCAGGGAGGGCTCGATCACATAAGGGATATACTTTTCATTTTTTACATCGTCAAAATAGGTAAGATCCTGCTTGGACACTTCCATGTGCTGGGACAGGTCGTAATTGGTACGGTCCGCGATTCCCCACAGCTCTCCCCAGCCGAACGGGAACAAAAATTCCACATCCGTGGTAGCCTTGCTGTAGAAGGAAAGTTCTTCCTGATCATGGTCGCGGTAGCGCACTTCATCCTCTTTGAGTCCGAGAGAACTAAGCCAATCCAGACAGAACTGCTTCCAGTATGCAAACCACTCCAAATCCGTATCCGGCTCGCAGAAAAATTCCAGCTCCATCTGTTCAAATTCTCTGGTGCGGAAGGTAAAATTGCCCGGCGTGATCTCGTTCCGGAAGGACTTCCCGATCTGGGCGATGCCGAACGGGATCTTTTTCCTGGAGGTCCGTTGCACATTCTTAAAATTCACGAAAATTCCCTGGGCAGTTTCCGGCCGCAGATATACTGTATTCTTGGCATCCTCGGTCACACCCTGGAAAGTCTTGAACATCAGATTAAACTGGCGGATATCGGTAAAATTATGCTTTCCGCAGGTAGGACAAGGAATCTGGTGTTCCTGGATAAACGCAGTCATCTGCTCCTGAGTCCAGGCATCCACAGTGCCTTCCAGGGCGATCCCCTTTTCCTCACAGAAATCCTCGATCAGCTTATCCGCACGGAAACGCTCATGGCACTCTTTACAGTCCATCAGGGGATCGGAAAATCCGCCCAGATGTCCGGATGCCACCCAGGTCTGGGGATTCATCAATATCGCACAGTCTACGCCCACATTATAGGGGGATTCCTGAACAAACTTCTGCCACCATGCTTTTTTAACGTTATTCTTCAGTTCCACGCCAAGATTGCCGTAGTCCCATGTATTCGCCAGACCTCCGTAGATCTCGGAACCGGGATATACGAAACCTCTCGACTTTGCAAGGGCCACAATCTTTTCCATCGTCTTTTCTACCATACTGTCTGTTCCTCACATTCTTTTTTTCATCACTTTTCACAACTGTAAAAAGATACCTTCAAGGCCTGATCCTGTTTACAGTTTCTTAAACAATAGTCATTATACCGATTCAGCCAGGATTTGTAAAGATGGACCGTGATATAAATTTTGCTGCAGGGTTACTGCGGTTACAGTTCACACGGCGTCCCTGCTGCACGGCGTCCGGCCAATAAAGTAACATTTGCCATAATATCCAGCTCCTCGCCGTCAGGCGACTTTTCAATGGGATGGATGCGTTACAGTTTGCGGCCGTGAACTGTAACTTACTGTGAGCACCCGGTCAGGGTGTGAACAGCAACGTCTGCAGAATCTCCAGTGATTTGAATTTTTTCTCCACATACACATCCAGATACCGCTCCATGACCCGTCCCAGCTCATCCAGCACCGCATCGCTGACCACAAAGGTATAGAGCTTCTCAATCTTGCTGCTCTCGATATACTGCATGCTGTACAGGGTAGAAGTGTCCAGCCGCATAGCGTCCGCCACATCCTGCATACATTCGCTGCACACCAATCCGCCCTTTTTTACGCTGAACACAGCCGGACGTTTTTCATCCCCGCAGGAAATGCATCGGAATACCTGAGGGCCTTCTCCGTTGATACACAGCGCCCGCAGTTCAAATATGTACCGGACCAGCCGGTTGGGAATCTTTTCGTTGGTCAGGGCACGCATAGTCTGATACAGAAGCTTTAACATTTCCCGCTCATCATTCGCTTCTTTTGTATAAAAATTAGCAAATTCGAGAAAATAGAAACCATAGTACGCACCCACCATATCTTCCCGAAGTTCCGCAAAATAATTGGAGATTTTCGCAGATCTCACCGTATAGGAGGTGCGTCCCGCATACAACGTAAACTCGCCGAAGGAACAGGGGTTGACGGCACCCACCAGAGGGCTGTTCGGTTTTCTGGCCCCTCTGGCAAATGCGGCAACCTTGCCCTGTTCCTTCGTCAGGATCACCACCCGCCTGTCATATTCACCCACCGGTGCCGTAGAGAGCACCATGCCCGTTACCGTTATCTCATTCAAATTCCTCGCCCCTTGCGCAGGCAATGATACGTATCGGATCTGCGAAAAATCGGCCGGCCATTTTCGACTCTGTCCATGATCCCCTGCATCCTCCTGCAGAGTACCCGGCCGGTAAAACAGCCCTCATGTTCTTTCACGGCCAATTATTTTCATGGCCCCTTACGCCGTATCATCTTCCTCTCTGTACAGCGGAATGATGACCGAATCCTGCTCCTGCCGAATCCGCCTTTCACCTCCCGCCTGATTCATGTTTTCCCTGTGTCCGTATAGTTCCATCTTATACTCCAGATAGTCACATACCCCGCCGGTTTTTGAAAATTGCTCCCAGTATCTCTTCTCCATCGGATCACCTCTTCATCTGTGTTATGATTTAGGTTTTCCGAATTTTGTCAGGACTATACCTCGTAAAATCTGGCAGCACTATTTTCTCACACTCCCCTTGACAACTCTGTTTTCAGGGCCCGCCACCGATCATCTTCCTGGACTCCGGTCACATTTCCTCCTTCGTATACCCGAAATTTTTCATCAAAAAGTCACTGTCCCGCCAGTTTTTCTGCACCTTCACCCAGAGTTTCAGATTTGCTTTGCAGCCCAGCATTTTCTCGATCTCATACCGGGCCGTGCTTCCGATCTTTTTCAGCATGACGCCCTGCTTCCCGATGATGATCCCCTTATGGGAATCCCGCTCGCAGATCACCGTTGCGTCAATGTGCATAACCTTGTTCTGCATCTTCATCCGGTCGATGGCAACCGCGATGCCATGCGGAATCTCATCCTCCAGGCAGTGCAGCGCCTTCTCCCGGATCAGCTCTGCCACGATCTGCCGCTCAGGCTGGTCCGTAATAGTATCCTCGTCATAAAACTGCGGTCCGTAAGGAAGATACTGGAGGAGCACCCGAATCAGCTCTTCCGTGTTTTCCCCGCTCCTGGCAGAGACCGGGACGATCTCCGCGAAATCATATTCCTTCCGATATGCGTCGATACATGTAAGAATTTCTTCCCTTTTTACCATATCGATCTTGTTGATCACAAGCACCACCGGGGTATTGATCTTTTTTAGCTGCTCCATGATATGCCGCTCCCCGGCGCCGATAAACGTGGAAGGCTCCACCAGCCACAACGCCGCATCCACGTCGTCCAGTGAATGTCTTGCAATGTTGACCATATATTCCCCCAGCTTATTCTTTGCCTTGTGGATTCCAGGCGTATCCACGAACACGATCTGCCCTTCCGGCCTGGTCAGCACCGTCTGAATCCGGTTCCTGGTGGTCTGCGGCTTATTAGAGGTAATGGCTACCTTTTGTCCGATCAGGTAATTCATCAGAGTCGATTTTCCCACATTGGGCCGCCCGATCAGGGTCACAAAACCCGATTTATAATTTTCCTTCATCCGTTCTCCCTCAGTCTGTTTTCACCGAAAACGCCTTCCCGGCATTGCAGTTTCCGGCCTGCCGGGCCGGAAACCGCGCAGCCGGATCATCTCTTAAAACAACGTCTTCACCTCTCCAAACATCTCTTTCTGTGCTTCTATCTTTTCCTCGCTCCCGATCACGCAGAGCTGGTCTGCCGCCAGCAGCGCCTCCACCACGGCCGAGAGCCTTCGGATGTCCTCCTGTCCTGCATTTAACACATCCATGCGTTCCTTTTTGATCATCTCCTCCGATACATGGTTCATATACAGGTTCATGGAACGGTCTCCCTTGGCGGAAGGCGTCATGGGGCGGTCCATATTGCTGATGGTGCCGATGATATATTTGTTCATGTCACGCTCATTGACCGTAAAATCTTTCAGATAATCTACCACGCCCTCGTATACTTCCATCGTCTTATTCAGGTTGGGGTCGCGGTAAGAGATGAGATATCCTTCCCCAATCCGGTTGAAATTGCACATACATCCGTATGCACCGCCCTTGACCCGGATGTTCTGCCACAGATAGTCATAACTCAGGATCACCTTGAGAATCTGCAGGGCGCCGCAGTAATCCGCTCCTCCGTCGATAAAGTTGCCGACTCTCGCCACATACTGCACCTTGGAGGAGGTCTTAAAGCCCTCGTTTCTTTTTGTGCAGTGCAGGATACACCTGGTTTCTTCTGAGCCTGCACTTCCGCCATACAGCCGGTCCTTCATCCCGGAAAGCTCACGGCACACCGGTTCCAGTCCTTCCTCCCCGCAGGTCAGGCTTACCATCAGGTTATCCCACCGGAAGATCCGCGACGCGATCTCTTTCAGGCTGCGGATCAGTGTGTCCTTCTGCTCATCAAAATGCTCCTCTGCTTCCTTCACAGCCTGGTAGTATCCCACTCCGTCCGTATCGTCCTTAAACTTGGAGATAGGGGATGAATAGGACAGCGCCCGCAGCGCCGCCGTGGTATGTCCGGAGGACTGGAAGCTCATCTGCAGCCGGGATTTAAGCATAGAAAGAATTTCTTTCAGACGCTTCTCATCCTCCAGCTTGGACTCCATCAAGATCTCCCACATCATTCCAAACAGGACGTCCATTTTTGGATACAGCGCCTTACCCTTGATCTCAAAGGTGGCGCGGAATGCTTTTTCTTTTACATTTCTAACATCCGGATACATCTCCAGGGAAGTCCCGATTCCCCCTGTATGCACGTTAATCTCATTGAACAGTTCTCCGTATTCATAATTGGTCGTATCAATGATCCCCAGCACGGCCTGGAGCATCCCTACGTAAGGCAGCTTTTCCTCCGGCACGCCGGACAGGTCAAACATCAATGTCACATATCCGATGCCGTTGGTATCAATCTTGTGATGCACAAGCGGAATCCCTTCCACCTCTTTTTCGTCATTAAAGATAGGGGCGATCTCCCTGGATATATCCTCCCGGTTCAAAATTGGAATCTTCTCCCGGTCCTCCTGCGCATCCTCACTCTCCTGATATTCCTCCAGCGCCGCCGTGTCTGATATCAGCTGTTCCTTCTCGGCCTCAGTGAGACTGTTCTTATATGCTTCCAGCCGCTTTTCCAGCTCCTGGTCCAGACGGGCTGTCCGGCCCCGCTCCGGCTTCACGATCACGATGGAGCCGTGCATGTTGTTCAAAAGCCACTTCTGGATCAGTTCTTCAAAATATCCGGTCCCTATCTGCTCCTTTAAAAATTCAAAGATTGGGAGTGCCTGTATGTGGATAAACGGCTTTTCCTCGTCGTAGAGCCAGCTGTCAAACAGCTGCAGTCCATACATCAGTCCCTTGGGATAGCTGCCGAAATCCGCCTCCCGGAACCGAAATTCGTGATAATTGATCCCGGCCTCCAAAGCTTTCCGGTCCATTCCTTTTTCCACAATTTCCTTTAACGTGCCTTCCACCATATCGATGAATGCCTGCTTCTGCTCCAGATTCGCATTTTTAGAGATCACGGAAAAGATCGGCTGATAAATCCCGTTGTCATAGGAACCCATAATATCCTTTCCGATCCCGGCCTCCACCAGCGCCTTTTTCAGCGGAGCTCCGGGCGCGGACAGAAGGGCATAGTCCAATACCTGGAAGGCAAGATACAGCTTCTCATCCAGACTTGTCCCAATGACCTTGTTGTATGAAAGGAAGGTGTTGTCCTCTTCCGGCTCCTCGCTGGAAATGGAATACTCCATCTCCACCTCCCGCATCTTTTGAAACGGTTCCTGATAACGAATCCGGGAATCCACCTGCCGGACGTCAAAATCCGACAGGTAATTCTGATCCAGCCATTCCAGCTTTTCCGCCATATTCATATTTCCATACAGGTAAATATAGCTGTTGGAAGGGTGATAATAAGTCCTGTGGAAATCCAGGAACTGCTCATAGGTCAACTCCGGAATCACGTCCGGATCCCCGCCGGACTCATTTGCATAAGAGGTATCCGGGAACAGGGAATTTAAGATCACCCGGTCCAGCACGCCCTCGGGCGATGAAAAAGCCCCTTTCATCTCATTATAGACCACTCCGTTGTATGAGAGTTCTCCGTCTGCTTCCTCCAGATGATAACTCCAGCCCTCCTGCCGGAAAATCTCCGGATACTGATAGATATTCGGGTAATATACCGCATCCATATATACATGCATCAGATTCTGAAAATCCTTGTCATTGCAACTTGCCACAGGATATACGGTCTTATCCGGATAGGTCATGGCATTTAAAAAGGTGTTCAGGGAGCCCTTCACCAGCTCCACAAAAGGATCCTTCACCGGAAAATCCTTTGACCCGCACAATACGGAATGCTCCATAATATGGGGCACTCCCGTGCTGTCAGACGGAGGAGTCCGAAAGCCGATAGCGAACACTTTATTCTCGTCCTCATTGGACAACATCAGGACCCGCGCGCCGCTCTTCTTATGCCGAAGAAGATAGCCCTCTGATTTTAAATCCGTTAAATCCTCCTTAAGCACCTTTTCATACGTATCCGGAACCGCCAGTTCCCACTGCTGCGGCCTGCCGGATTCCATAGAATCAAAATTACTCATATGTGTACCCTCTCTTCTATCAAATTCTTCTTGGTTCCTTATATTCGACATCTCCGCACATTATAGCATCTTCCGAGGTGCTTTAAAAGGGGATGTTTTCTTTTTTCACGATTCCTCGCACAAATTTAGCAGGCTTCCTTCTTCCGGTTCCATTTTTTCCGGATAAAACGGATAAGCCAAAAAGCTGTACCTGCAATCAGCAGCACGCGAATCACGGATGAATACCGGTCCAGATATACGAGCACTGTCTCCCAGGAAGCGCCCAGCGCCGCTCCCAGAGACACCAGGATGATATTCCACACCGTACTTCCGATGACCGTGTATATAAGAAACAGCGGAATCTCTATCTCGGCCATCCCTGCCGGAACCGATACCAGGCTTCGGATGATCGGAATACAACGCCCTAAAAGAATCGCCTTCTTTCCGCGCTTTTCAAACCAGCCAATCGTCTCTTCCACATCCTCCTTTTCAAATCCCAGCAGATGAAACAGCTTTCCTTTTGTCAGTTTTTCCAGCTTCTCGGGAGTCAGCTCCATCCCCACACGGTATAGGATCAGCGCCCCAATGGTGGACCCCAATGTGGAAAAGATGACCACTCCCGGAACCGTCAGCCTGGTATATGTAGTCATAAAACCTCCGAAAGTCAAAATCACTTCTGAGGGAATGGGCGGAAAAAGATTCTCCACCGCGATCAGAAAACAGACTCCCAGATATCCATATGTGTTCATGATGTAGATCATAAATTCCTGCACGATATAGTTCCTCACACTTACATGCTTTCGTATTAAATATATGAAAGCCGGCACTAAAAAATGTATCTCTCCCGCATCCGAAAAATGCCGGATTTCCCTGCAGGAATCCTATGCCCTGCGAAAAAAATGCCGGATATCTCATATGCAGATCTGCTGCTCCCCAAACAGCGCATCCACCGCCTCCTCGTATATATGCAGCTTTTCAGCCTTTCTGATTCTCTTGGCATATTTCTCATAGTCTGTAAAGGCTGGCGCCAGAAAGCTCCACAGTTCTTTCATCTTAAACAAAATGGTTCTGGCTCCCGGCATCACTTCCTGATATCCCACGTACAGCTGATCATGGAACCTGCGCAGAGTTTCTATATCCAGCCTCTTCCCTTCCCGAATCTGTCGGCACAGCCCCGGATTCATTAAGAGCCCCCTTCCAAACATCCACCGGTCCACCTCCGGAAATGCCTCCCTTGCCCGATAATACGCCTCTGCAAAAAATAGATCCCCATTATAGCAGACCGGATGTCTGCTACTTTTGCAGGCTTCCCCGAACACCTCCCAATTGGGATGGTTTTTATAAATATCCTTCTGTATCCTTGGATGGATGATCAGTTCCTTCACCGGATACTGGTTATAAATCTCCAGGAGCCGTCCAAATTCTTCCGGTCTCTCCTTACCGATCCTGGTCTTGATGGAGATCTCTGCGTCCGTCTGCCCAAATATCCCGTCCAGAAACCGGTCCAGTTCCTCCGGAAATGCCAGGAAACCGGATCCCCGTTTTTTAGACACTACAGTCCCGGACGGGCAGCCCAAATTCAGATTGATCTCCTGATAGCCATATTGTTTCAGCTTCTGAGCGGTACACACAAAGTCCTCCACGGAATTTGTCAGAATCTGCGGGACCGCATACATCCCCTGATTATTTTCCGGCAGTACATCCTGCCGTTCCCGGGAACTTAAATGTCCGTGCTGGTTCGGCTTGATAAAGGGGATAAAATATTGATCCACAGAGCCGAAGCACTCACAAAACGCACGGCGGAAGACATGTCCCGTAATCCCTTCCAGGGGCGCCATATAAAATTTCATCTGCTTTCTCCTCGTATAAGTCAAATCCCCCGCAACAAGCTGCGTGGTATTCGACCCGCGCGGCAGTCGCCAAATATCCATGCAAGCATGGCTACTTGGCTCGTTGCTTCGCGGGAATAAATTGATCATCTGCAACTTGCTGCACGGCAGTTACTGTTCACACGGTGTCGTGCACTTGCTGCACGGCATCCGGCCAATACAATTGCAGAGATTTTTTCTTGATTCAAACAAACATTTATGATATGGTAGTTACCAGAAAATATAAATTGTACTTCATAGCTGAAGGAGGGAGAACCTATGAAAAAAAGAGCTTCATTTATGATGATCATCAGCATCTGCTGTTCTATACTGGCCGGCGGATGTGGAAAAAAAATGACAACAGAAGATGCACCGGTCTATATACAGGCTGTCTTGGATTCCCGTTACAGATCAGATTACAACGCCTATATGGAATATAGGAAATGTACCAAAGAGGAAGCGGCGCAGCTCCATGAACACGGTCTTAATTCCGTTCTGTCACTTATTAAGATTGCTGATACTTCTGTCAGCAGTGAACTAAAGGATCAATACCGCGAACTATTTGCAGGGTTACATAATATCTGCAAATATACTGTAGGCGCGGCTGAAGAAGACGGAGATGGCTTTACCGTGGATGTGACTGTACAGCCTTTTTCCATGTTTGACGGCATTGATCAGGGCCTGATCGATGTACTCCACACAGAAGATGCCATGGAGATGACGACAGATGAGCAAGTCTACCAGCTAATATATGAAGAAATGTATAACCTCATCTCACCCAGGTTATCTGTCCCGGAATATGGTTCGCCTGAAACCGTTATACTGCATATTCAGCCGGATGAGAACAAAGTACAGACTGTCAGTGATGAAGATCTGAATGCTCTGGATGCCGTGATATACGCTTCATTGCTGTAAATATCGTTCCCCATAGATCTCCCGCCTGATGCAATACAGCATCAGGCGTTTTTTAGAGCGTGTTTGACAGGTCATCAAAATTCTTTATGCACGGAAAAAATGTCCCCGCACCTTTCCCCACAATTCCCTCTGTACATATCCATAAGCGCCCACATACAGCCAAAGCACTGCCTGGCCTGCGGCAAGAATCCCGGCTGTCACCCAAAATGACAGAGTCCTTGCGAACAGCAGTCCCTGGAAAAAAAGGACTGCCGGAATATAGATCAGATTAAATATAGTATATCGGATGCCCCAAAGTACGACGGTCTTTTTCCGCACCCCTGCATTCCAGCCGCTAAGCCGCTCCCAGGCCGTCTCCTCCGCCAGGATGAAAAAGCCCATTACCCCATAAGTGGCGACATACAGTTTATTAGGCGCCAGAATCAATCCCAGCAGCACTCCTGCCACATAAAATGCCGCCGCAGTCCTTCTTCCAAATTCCCGGAAGATGATCCCTACGAAAAAGGACGCTGCCGCAAGCAAAAACAATGTGCCCGTCTCGATGACACTCCCAAGGATCATGCAGATTACCGACAATGCCAGCAACAGTCCGCCGAACGCCATTTTCTTTGCCTTTATATGCATGAACAAAGATCTCCTCCCATACATTCACACAGCTGGTCTGCAATACACAGATCACAGCACATATTCCCCGTACCGCAGGAGCTGCCGCCCATTCCGTATCCGCCTCCATAAGGATAGTTCTGGTACTTCTGTCCGCTCCATTCCAGCTGGTTGAGAAGCTGGCGGTACTGCAGATTATTAGGCTCCATATTCACGGCCTGTCCTGCATGGTCGCGGGCCATGATATTGTTGCCGATTCCGGCATTGGCCGCAGCGCTTAAGTAATACCATTCCGAAGTCCGGTTGGGCATTCCATTGAGCACATTCAATGCTTCCCGGTAGCGCCTTGCGTTCAGGTAAGTATACACCGGCTGCATCTGCGGGCTCTGTCCGGATCCTGAACTGCCGTAGGACTGGTTAAAGCCGCCCTGACCGCTCCCTCCCTGGTATCCGTAGCCATAATGATAGCCGCCCTGCTCTCGCTGCTTCATGATCATATCATAGGCTTCCTGTACTTCCTTAAACTTCTCCTCCGCCAGATCCGCAAGCGGATTATTTACATTTGCATCCGGATGATACTTCCTCGTCAGGTCCCGGTATGCTCTTTTCACTTCATCATCCGATGCGTTTGCCGGAATCCCCAGCACTTCATATGGATTTTTATTCATCTTTGCTTTTCTCCTCTATATCGATCTGTCGTATCTGTTCAGTCCCCTCACAGATACGCCCTCAATCCTGCTCTGAACAGTTATCGATTACCATGATATAATAAAATTTCTCAATTGTCCAGACATGAAATTGATATAATCTATCGTATGACCTGCAGCGGTTACAGTTCACACGGCGTCGTGCACCCTGCTGCACGGCGTCCGGCCAATAAAGTAACATTTGCCATAATATCCAGCCCCTCGCCGAAGGCGACTTAAAATGGGCTGGATACTGTTACTGGAGCACCCAAAGGGTGTGAACAGTAACCTGCAGCAGTTACAGTTCACGGCCGGTCAGACCGTGAACTGTAATCTGTAACGGATGTTTCCGGTAATACAGATACCCTGCCAGATCAGCCAGGAACCATCCGATGGGCACCGCCGCCCAGATTCCCATTACGCCGATCTGAGGAACAGCCGACAGCACGTAAGCCAGCAGTACCCGGGTACCCAGTGAGATCACCGTCAATACCAGGGACATGCCGGGACGCTTAACGGCCCGGTAATATCCGTAACAGAGAAACAAAAACCCGATCAGATAATAAAAGCTGCCCTCAACTCGCAGGTAAAGCACCCCTTCCCGAATGATTTCCGTTTCCTCTGGCTTCACAAAAATAAGCATCAGCATCCTGGCAGACACAAATACAAGCGCGCTCACTGCAGCCCCGAAGAAAAATGCGGTCTTAACGGCGCTTCGGATCCCCTCCCGGATCCGTTCTGTTTTCCCTGCCCCGTAATTCTGCGCCACAAAGGTAGAAAATGCATTACCGAAATCCTGCACCGGCATATAGGCAATGGTATCGACCTTTACCGCCACGGAAAAAGCTGCCATGACCACCGCTCCAAAGCTATTTACCAGCCCCTGTATCATCAGGATTCCGAAGTTCATGACTGACTGCTGGATACAGGTCAAAAAAGACAGCTGAAAAATTTCCCTCAGCACTTCCTGCCGCCATCTCAGATCTTTACGTTTTAAGCGAAACTGCGGAAATTGTATCATTGTATACAATAAGATTCCGATCCCCGCGGCATACTGTGCCAGGACAGTAGCCTCTGCGGCTCCCCGCACACCCCGGTGAAAACGGATGATAAAGAGCAGGTCCAGTCCGATGTTGGACAGCGCGGAAATCCCGAGAAATAAAAGTGGTGCGGTCGAATTGCCTATTGCACGTAACAGGGAAGCAAAAAAGTTATATAAAAACGTCGCCAGAATCCCCCAGAAGATTACCCACAGATATTCACGCATCAGCCCATAAACGTCTCCGGGCACGCACAGAAGCCTGAGGATCAGATCCAGTCCCGTAAATACGGCAGCACTTAAGAGCAGGGCCGCGGTCCCGATCATCACGAAAGACATAAAAATACCGGACTTCATCCGGTCATATTCCTGTTTCCCAAAGCTGATGGAGAAGGAAACGCCGCTCCCCATGCAAAGCCCGAGCAAGATTGAAGTCAAAAATGTCATCAGGGAATAGGAGGAGCCTACCGCCGCCAGCGCCTCTTTTCCGAGAAACTGCCCTACGATCAGCGTATCCACGATATTATAAAGCTGCTGCAGCAGGTTTCCCACCATCATAGGAAACGCAAACCGCAGCAGAGCGCCTGTGATATTTCCGGTTGTTAATGTAGCTTGTTTCATGTCTTTTTCTGCTCTTTCTTCTTTTCCTGCGTCTCTTTCTTTTTTTCCTGTATCCGGTTATACCGGTTCCACACTCCGGTATAGAGAATATTCCGCAGGATATCCGCATCCTGCAGACAGGGAAGCTTTTCGAAGGCTGCCGCACTCTCCGCAATCATCATACACAGAATCTGCCTTAAGCGTTCTTCGTAATCCTCCTTCCGGCTTAAATCCCGGAGTGGATTGTAATTGCCCTGTTCCAGATCTTTTTCCAGGTCCTCATAGGCATCCATGATATAGATAAATTTCCCCAGAAAGAAGCCCATTCTGCGTAAGTCTCTCTCCCAGACGTCCTTTTTGCAGACCATTACCTCTTCCATCAGCCGTCCAAAACATCCGGCTGCCTCATCAATATCCTGGCTTTCGGCCGCTTCTATCCCCTCCAGCGCTTTCAGCTCCCGATACATCACCCTGCACTGTCTGGGATATTTCCGGGCCGTCTTTTTCGCTTTCGGGCCCAGTGCATGGAGCCCCAAAAGGCTCCCCAGCTTTCTCTCGTCCTGCCAGTCGTCCTTTAAGTGGTACCAGGTCAGGATCACATTCATATCCGCTGCGTATTCCGTAATCTCACTCTGCAGCATCTTCTGCTTTTTTATAGGATGCGTCTTGCACCGGCGGACCGAGCTTTTTGGCATCGATTCGTACAGTGAGTTCAAAAGCACGACAATGAATGTCATATCAAAGCTCAGAGTCAGCTGCCCCAGACTTCCGTACTTTTCCTTCAGCGTCCTGCACAGGCCGCAGTAATACGCCCGATATTTCCGCAGATCCTTCACCTTCAGTTCCGGTTCACAAATCGTAATATAACCAAACATGTTCCCTCTCCTACAAATGACGACTGCCCGTCCCCCAGGGTCCGGACAGTCATCCGCTCATGGCTACAAATCCAGCGTCTTACAAGAATGGTCACTCCTCTTTGGCCCATCCGTAAGAACATGTTACGGCCCGCTTCCAGCCTTCCAGCATTTTCTCCCGTTTCTCAGATTCGATTGCCGGAACAAAGATCTTATGGATGCCCCAGTTCTGCTTCACATCCTCGGTATTCTTCCAGTAACCTACGGCAAGCCCTGCAAGATAAGCCGCGCCCATTGCGGTAGTTTCCACGCACCTTGGACGGTTCACCGGCGCATTGCTTAAATCCGCCTGAGTCTGCATCAGGAAATTATTGGCGCTGGCGCCGCCGTCTACCCGCAGGGCTGACAGGTTCATTCCTGAATCCGCCTTCATTGCGTCCAATACGTCATTGACCTGATATGCCAGGGATTCCAGGGTTGCCCGGATGATATGATATTTATTTACCCCCCGGGTCAGACCTACAATGGTCCCTCTGGCGTACTGATCCCAGTAGGGCGCTCCCAGCCCGGTAAAGGCCGGCACCACATAGCAGCCGTTGGTGTCCTTCACCCTCTGGGCAAAATATTCACTGTCCACAGCCGAATCGATCAGCCGGAGCTCATCCCGCAGCCACTGCAGTGCCGCGCCGGCCACAAAGATAGATCCTTCCAGCGCATAGGTCACCTTACCGTCCATCCCCCAGGCGATGGTCGTAACAAGCCCGTTCTTTGAAAATACCGGCTGGCTTCCTGTATTCATCAGCAGGAAGCATCCTGTTCCGTATGTATTCTTTGCATCTCCCTGATCAAAGCACGCCTGGCCAAATAAAGCCGCCTGCTGGTCTCCAGCCGCTCCTGCAATGGGAATCCGGCCGCCGAAAAAGCTGGGATCTGTCTCTCCGTAAATCTCGCTGGATGCCCTGGCCTGGGGCAGCATACTCTTCGGAATGCCCAGCTCTTCCAGGATCTCGTCGTCCCATTCCAGAGTATTGATATTGAACAGCATCGTCCTGGATGCATTGCTGTAGTCCGTCACATGTACCGCTCCCCTGGTCAGCTTCCAGATCAGCCATGTCTCCACTGTCCCGAAAAGCAGATTTCCCTTCTCGGCGCGCTCCCTGGCGCCTTCCACATGATCCAGGATCCATTTTACCTTTGTCCCTGAAAAATAAGCATCGATCACGAGCCCTGTCTTCTCCCTGAACTTCTCCGTCAGCCCCTTCTCCTTCAGGCTGTCGCAATATTCCGAGGTTCTCCGGCACTGCCACACGATCGCCGGATACACAGGCTGCCCCGTATTTTTATCCCACACGATCGTTGTTTCCCGCTGGTTCGTGATCCCGATAGCCGCGATATCCTCCGCCGAAGCCCCGATCTTCGTCATTGCTTCCCTGGCCACAGCAAGCTGGGTAGACCAGATCTCTCCCGGTTCATGCTCCACCCATCCGGGCTTTGGAAAATGCTGTGTAAACTCTTTCTGCGCCACACTGCACATCTCGCCCTTTTCATTAAACAGGATACAGCGGTTGCTTGTGGTTCCCGAATCCAGGGCCATTACATACTTTGCCATGTCAACTTCCTCCTTTGTGTCTTTATATCCTTTATATGTAACTGTTCAGAACGGCAGGCCGCAGACCCGTATACTGTCATTCTGAATAGTTACCATTATATTATGGCTCAGAACAGCAGCTTGATCTTTGGAAAATATTCGAGCTCCGCTTTTCCTATGATCTTCTTTTTCGCCACGAACTTATGCTCCCAAAACCTAGAATCCCAGGAGTCGTTCCGATTGTCCCCCATCATAAAATACATATCTTCCGGTACATAAAAGGGACCGAAATCACTGTCGATCTCTTCCTTCACGTAATCCTCTTCCAACGGCTCTCCATCCACACAGACCTTTCCGTCCCTTCCTTCCACCGTCTCTCCCGGCAGTGCAATAATCCTTTTCAGGTATACCGTTTCTTCATCATCCGGATAATAGAACGCAACGATATCCCCCCGCTTCGGCTCCGACACGACATATGCAACACGGTTGACGAGAAGCCTGCTTCCTGACATAACAGTCTCTTCCATGGAACCGGTTGGAACCTGGGCGCTTGTGATCAGCACTTTGTTGGCCACAAATCCGACTGCAAGGGCAATGACGATTGTCTTTGTCCAGTCTAATATTTCAGAGATTATCTTTTTCTGATCCATCTGTTTTTCCTCTTCTTAAGTACCTTCTCCCGAATATATCGAAATGTCTTTTCTTCTCCATTTTCAGCCAGCATGACAAGAAGGCGGGTGAGCAGCCTCTTGGTGTCTTCATGCATCACATAATCATCCGTACCGCCTTTCCGGAAATAATCCAGCGGGTCCGAATCCTGATACGCATGCCCTTTATACACCTTACAGGCCGCGATCCTGTCCAGGAACATCTCCACCACATATCTGACCGGCATCTTCATTCCGATCAGACATTTTTTACCGTCAGTCCCATAATCGACCCAGTATTCATAATGGTGCCTGTTGCGCCCTTTATGATGCAGCCAGGCGGAAGAATAACCTTTTGCCTTTCTCTCCGCATTATTAGGGCTTTGGGTCCCCTGGTAAAATCGGCACCCCACCCGGAACTCCGTCCATGTATACTTTGACAGGTCATGGAGCAATCCCTGCAGATACAGCCCCACCTGAAAACACTCCTTCATGACCAGCATTTTATGTTTTGTGATCGTACAGAAATGCTCTGCAGCTTTTATCATTTCAATCACTCTTCCTTCCAACCAGGACCACAACGCTGCGTGCCTGCAGCTCAATCCGCTTCTGATCTTCCTCCTGCCCTTCTTCAGCTCCGTTCTCCGTCTCGATCACTCGGTACCATTTCAGGTTTTTCGGCAATGCGGGCAGTGCGAAGGAATGCTTCAGCCAGTGCATATTGTAGGCAATAAAGCAGAGGTCCTCCTGCTCCCCGGCAGCGCAGTAGAGTACGCCTAACTGACGGCTGTGCACCTCTGCCGGCGTCTGCCATGCATTTTCCCCGTGATAGGACACGTCCGGCAGCCCGCAGCCGCTGCGGTCTGTCCCGGACAGCGGATATTTCTGGTGAAGGGCCGGATGCGTTTTTCGAAAGGCAATGAGGCTTTTCACATATTGGAAAAGGCTGTCGTCCCGCTTCAGCCTACCCCAGTCCAGCCAGGAGGTTTCATTGTCCTGACAGTATACGTTGTTGTTTCCCTTCTGCGTATTCCAAAATTCATCCCCTGCAAGAAGGCAGGGTGTCCCCTGTGCCATGAGCAGCAGAAGAAAAGCATTTCGGATCTGCCTTTTCCTTAAGTTCTTAATATAACGCTTCCTGCTTGGTCCCTCCGCCCCGCAGTTCCAGCTGTAATTGTAATTGGGCCCGTCCAGATTCCGTTCTCCGTTGGCCTCGTTATGCTTCGCTTCATAAGACACCAGGTCATTCAAGGTAAATCCGGTATGCGTTGTGATATAATTGCATTTGCCGTTGGCATTTGTATTTAGGCATAATGCGCCTATCACCGGATTTACCATGTCCTCATCCCCTTTGAGGAACCGGCGCATGGTATTTTGGAATCCTTCGTCCTTCTGCATGATCTTAGTCCCTTTCAGGAGCGGATCCTGGGTCAGGCAGTCCCATGATACATTATACGGATTGATCACAAATCCGTCGATATGATATTCCAGCATATAGTATTTCAGACATTCGATAGCGGTCTGCGTCTGGATGCCCTGCTCAAAAGGCATCTCCAGTACCACTTCAATCCCTGCTCTGTGGCAGCACTTTACCATGTCCTTCAGTTCAGACGCTGCATGACCCGACCCGCTGTACGCCGCTTTGGGCGCAAAGTAATAGCCGCCGCCGTATCCCCAGTAATTCAGCCGGCTTCCGAATGCTTCGTCAAACTCATAGATGGGCATGCACTGGATTTGGTTGATGCCAAGATCTGTCAGATAGGGAAGCATCTCCACGATCCCGGCAAAAGTTCCCTTCTGCTTAACCCCGGAAGAGGAATGCTTTGTAAATCCCCGAACATGGAGGCTGTATGCAATGACCTCTTCGAATGGAATCTTTAAGATATGATCCCCCTCCCAGTCATAGGAAGCGGTCGGGAAACGCCCCCGCACCCTGTGCAGATCTACGTCAGGCATTTCCCCGAATTTTCTTGTTCTCGCAAGTTCGCGGACATACGGGTCCAGAGTGACCTTATCATTGATCCGGAAGTTATATTCATATTTCTGCACATCCAGTCCTTCTACTGCCAGAAAGCGGATTTCCCCCAGTCCTTCTTCCTCCGGCATCTCGTAAATGAAAGCCGGTTCTGTCTTTCCTGCACGATAGAGCAGAAGCTCGCATTTCTTTCCTGTTGGTACGGAAACTGCAAAATTCACCTCATCCTGCTTTATCTTCACCCCAAGTGGCTGCGGGTACCCTTCCACTTTCTTCATATGCTCTTCCTCCTGTAAGTCTTTCCTCCTACTGCCAGCCGTCTGTTCCGTACATCTCTACATTTCCTTTGTCAATCAGAAATGTGTCTTCATAAGTGGTTGTTTCAAAATTTTCCCCGTCCAAAATCGCTATTCCGATCTCTGCCGCCTCTTTTCCGATCCGAATCGGCGATTGTGCGCCCGTTGCTGTCATCGGGCTGTCTGCTTTCGCGATCTCCTGTTTTACCTCCGGCGAGCCGTCCACACCATAAATCCGGATGCCTTCCCGCGCAGATTCCCTGACTGCCTCCAAAGTCCCCAGGGCAGCACGGTCATTCCCGCACATCACGGCGTCGATCTCCGAATATTTCTTTAGAAATTCTTCCATCGTCTCCTTTGCCTTTTCCTTTTCTCCGTTCACATCTGCCCGGTCTAGGACTTCAAATCCTGCATTCGCGATGGCCTGTTCAAATCCGGTGATCCGTTCATTGATCGAATTCATGGACGGAGATTCCAACAGCAGAATCTTCCCGCCGTCCGGACAGCGTTTTTTCAGATCTTCTCCGCAGACAAATCCCGCATTTCTGTTGTCAGATCCCACATAAGCTTTCGTCAGGCTCTCTTCCTTTACCTGTGTATCGATATTGATCACCGGGATTCCGGCCGCCTGCAGTGCCTCGAGAGCAGGTGTGACCATTTCCCAGTCCACCGGACATAAGAATACCGCATCCACCTCCATCTCGATCAATTCTTCCAGCTGTTCGTTCTGTACCTGCGCGTCCGAACACGAATCTTTAGAAATCAGCTGATATTCATTTTCTCCTAATGTATTTTCAAGGGAACGCCGCAGCGTATCAAAGTAGGGATTCTCCATATCAATACAACTGTATCCGAATACGTATCCCGTATCCTCTTCTTCCTCCTCCGGATCTTCCTCTACGACCGCGTTATCCTCCGGCGTCCCTACACTTTTCTTACATCCGGCCAGCATGGAGCAGACCAGAATCATTGAAAAAAACACAAGGAATATTTTTTGCTTCATAACCTACCTCTTTAAAAAGATTTTAAATGTCTGCACTTCCCGCCTCATATCCCCAAAGGGCATGTCTTTTCTCACATTGTACTATCTTTATTCTAACGTGTTTTGCAGGTTTGTCAATAGAAGCCTGATTGATTGTTACACAGCTTTGCTGGCTGTTTTTGCGCATGTGAGTGAAATGACTGTAAATAATAACAGTCCGCGGCCGGTTATCCTAGTACAGCATTGCGTATATAATGCTGTACTAGGATGTGGCTTACAGCTTCGGATGTAATTCTTCCACAAAGCGGGAGGGCTGCGCATCCTTTCCGTTTTTCACTGTCACATAGCTGATCTTAATCACTTCCTTGGCCCGGGTCATGGCCACGTAGAACAGCCTCCGCTCCTCCTCCACGCCGTGCTCCTTCATGGCACGTTTATAGGGGATCCGCCCCTCATTGGCCTGGATGATGAATACGGTATCAAATTCCAACCCCTTTGATGCATGCATGGTCATCAGACGGACCCCTGTCCTGTCATCCTGAGCTTTTTGCTTTGCCAGCGCATCCGTATATTCTGACATATATGCAAACCACTCATCTGCCGACGTAAAGGGTTTCGCAGCCTCTTCCAATTCTGCCAGTACGTCAAAATATTCTGCCGGCTGCTGTCCCTTTGAATCTGCATATACACGAAGATAATCATCATAACCGACCTTTTTCCTGATATATTGAATGGCGGCATAGGGCGCCATCTTCTCCATCATTTTCAGGTCCCACTCAAACTGGTCGATCCGGTCCTGCATCCACTCCTTGTCGCAATAGAACTTCCGCAGTTCTTCAAACGGCACGATCCGGTTCTCTGAAACGGAAGCCCTGCTCAGATAACGTACCGGCCGGTTCATCACCTGTAAAAAATCCGACCGCTCCCGGCCTCCTCCTGCCAGACGCAGATAGGCCCGGATATCTTTGGCGATAAAATGCTGGTAAAGGTCCGGCATGGACTCCCTCATGTAAAACGGAATCCTGTGCTTCACCAGCTGACCTGCCAGCGCGCGGGCATCCGTATGCACCCGAAAGAGCACCGCAATCTGCTCTGGAGGGATTCCGGATTCTATCCTCTGTCTGATCTCCGAGAGCACATAAACGCTCTCGTCCTCAGAATCCAGCGTTTCCTGGATATGCAGCGCCGCCCCGGCCGGCTTCTGTGTCCGGATCTTCTTGTCAAACCGGACTTCGTTATTTCCGATGACCTGCAGCGCATGCCGGACAATATTGGCTGTGGAACGGTAATTCGTATCCAGGAGCAGCTTTCTGGCTCCCGGATAATCCTTTAAGAAGCGGAACATGAGTTTTACATCCGCGCCGCGAAAGCCATAGATAGACTGGTCGTCATCCCCCACCACAAACAGGTTGTGTTCCGGCGCTGCCAGCATCCGGATCACATCATACTGCACCTGATTGATATCCTGAAATTCATCCACCAGGATATACCGGAACTTTTCCTGCCAGAGCTTCAGCACATCCGGACGCCGTCTGAATAAATCATAACATAGAACCAGCATATCATCAAAGTCTATTTTTTTCGCTTCCTTGCGCATGAATTCATATTCCCGGTAAATGCAACGGAAAGTCTCCGCCGGACAATGTTTTGCCTGGTATTCCTCCAGGTCCGCCCTGTGGTTTTTGACCGTACCGATCTCCGTAACGATCCCCTGCAGAAAGTCTTCTTCATCGAATACCTCTGATTCCTGTCTGCTCACAATCTGCCGGAGCATCCCGTACTTTTCCTCTTCGGAGAGGATATTTTGAGGACCTAAACGATAGGCCCATTTCAGGATCCCATAGTAAATCCCGTGAAAGGTCCCCATCGTCACCGGAAGCCGTCTGCCTTCCATCAGAGCCTGAAGCCGGAGTTTCATTTCTCCGGCGGCATATTTTGTAAAAGTAATGACCAGAATTTCTTCTGGTCTTACTCTCTGTTCCTCAATAAGGTATTTTATTCGGTTTACGATGGTCAGGGTCTTCCCTGAACCCGGTCCTGCCAACACAAGGCACGGACCCTCTGTGTGGGCTGCCGCCCGCTTCTGTGCCTGATTCAAATTAAACTCCTGCCTCCAGCTTTTGGAGCGCTTCCCGAATCCGCTTCAAGGATTCCTCTTTTCCAAGAACCTCCATGATCTCCGTAGCGCCCCCCGGGGTATTCTGCTTTCCGGAAACCGCAGTACGGATGGGCCACATCACATAACCGATCTTAACACCCTTCTCCGTCACATACCCTTTCAATGTCTCAAACAGCGCGTCGTTGCCGTAGTCCTCCTGTGCTTCCAGTACAGGAAGCAGATCCTTCAATACTGTAAGCGACGTCTCCGGCGTGGACTTCATTTTCTTATGCATATACATTGCGGTATCATATTCCGGAACTTCCTCGAAAAAGTCGATCTGCTCCCGGATATCCGGGAAAATCTCAATCCGGGTCTTTACCAGCGCCGCAATCTTTTTCAAGTCAAAGTCCTTCGAGACCACTTCCTGAATATACGGTCTGGCCAGTTCAAAAAAGCGCTCCTCATCCATGGCTTTGAGATATTCCCCGTTCATCCATTTCAGCTTCACCGTGTCAAAGACAGCCGGCGATTTGCTCATATGGGTATAGTCAAATGCCTCCACCAGTTCCTGGAGCGTGAAAATCTCCCGGTTGTCAGAAGGACACCAGCCCAGAAGCGCCACGTAATTGACAACAGCCTCTGATACAAAGCCCTGGTCAATCAAATCTTCATAGGAAGAATGCCCGCACCGCTTGCTCAGCTTCTTATGATCCTCATCTGTGATCAGCGGACAGTGCACATACACCGGAACCTCCCAGCCAAATGCCTCGTACAGCCGGTTATACTTAGGCGCGGAAGAAAGATATTCATTGCCCCGCACCACATGAGTGATGCCCATCAGATGGTCATCGATCACATTTGCAAAATTGTAGGTTGGATAGCCGTCTGATTTGATCAGGACCATATCATCCAGCTCCTGGTTCGGCACCGTGATATCCCCGTAAATCTCATCATGGAAGGTAGTCTCGCCTTCATTGGGAACATTGAGCCGGATGACCCAGGGCTTTCCTGCCGCAAGGTTGGCCTCCACCTCCTCTTTCTTCAGTCCCAGACAGTGCTTGTCATACACAACGATATCCGTTCCGTCTGCCGAAACCGAAGTCCGCAGGGAGTCCAGACGTGCCTTATCGCAGAAGCAGTAATAGGCATCCCCCTGCTCTACCAGCTGCTTTGCAAATTTCAGATACAGGCCAGAAGCCTGACGTTCACTCTGCACATAAGGGCCGACTCCTCCGTCCTGATCGGGACCTTCGTCGTGAATGAGCCCGGTCTTTTCCAGTGTACGGTAAATGATCTCCAGCGCCCCTTCCACGAACCGCTCCTGGTCGGTGTCTTCAATCCGGAGAATAAAATCCCCTCCTTCATGTTTTGCGATCAGATATGCGTAAAGTGCAGTCCTCAGATTCCCTACATGCATTCTCCCTGTAGGGCTGGGTGCAAATCTTGTCCTTACTTTTTTCATCTCTCATATCTCCAATTCTCTTTTATCTCCAATTTGCGTCATTTCTGCACGCCACCTTATTATAGAACAACTTATAGAAATGTTCAACAAACAAATACACATATCCTTAATTTCATGTTACAGATAGTTACAGTTCACGGTGCCTTGCACCCTGCTGCAAGGCATCCGGCCAGTAAAATAGCGGTTGCGCGCATCCAGCCCCTCGCCGTCAGGCGACTTTTCAATGGGCTGGATGCGTTACAGCTCGCGGCCGGTTAAGCCGTGAACTGTAACAATTTCATCTCGTAATTGTCACCGCATAACCCGCCAGCAGTTCTTCATATACCTGAGACGCTGCCTCAGAAACCACGATCTGGATTCCGCTTCCGCCGGAACTTCCAAATACATGATCTCCAAATGAAAGAATGCCGCACTCTCTCACATCCAGCCTGGAAATAGAAGTCCCTTCAAAAGCCCTGCCTGCAATCCTTGTAACAGTCGGAGGCAGACAATAACCGTCCATCCAGGCAGCCGGGAAGGCCATCAGCACAGACATCGTAATGTCAAACAGAACACCCGAATCACTAGTAAAACCAGTATTTCCGCTTTCTACCTCAATCCATTCCAGAAAATTTAATCCAGCAAGAGCACCTTCTTCAATCACCGCAGTCCCTGCCGGTATATGCAGTTCCAATATCACAGCGCCGCATCCGAGAAATGCACCGCTGCGGATACCTGTACACCCGGCGGGAAGCGTCAGACATCCATCCGGTATTTCTGCATATTCCGGCTGAAAACCGTATAGCATTCCCGCCTCATCCAATAGAAAGCAGGAGTCGTTCCCGTCCGTTCCATCCATATCCTCCCCCATATCCAAAGGTATGTCGTCCGTCGCTTCAGAATCGTCAATCCCAGGGTCTGGTACGATCGGATCCGGTACGGCATCTTCCGGTTTGGCCGGGTCATCAGCCGGGATCTCCGGTATTACAGCATCCGGATTCGAAGGATCTGGCAGGATCGCCTCCGGTGGGATGAGATCCGCCTTCTCTTCTCCTGATACAGCAGTATCTTCTTTCGGTACCGTTACTTCCACATTGACCGGATCATCTTTCCCATCCGCGTCCGGCTTTTCAACAGGAATCACCGGCTCTGCAATGACTGGATGACCTGACGGTTTCTCTTGATAAATGGAATCCGCTTCTCCTGGATTATCTAAGACCTTCTCGGATACTGAAGGCGTGACCACCACTTTTTCCACTGTATTTTGATTCCATACCTCGCCTCCAGAGACTTCCGGAATCGATTCAAGCGGTTCTTTTGTCAGATATTCTTCTGCTGTAACTGACGTATATGGCAATTCCAAACTTGGATCCGGTAAAGCAGCCGATGAAAGAAGCTTATCTGATACCGCTTCCTCCTGCACGACCGTATCTTTTAAAGTCAGGTTTTTCTTATCTGTTACACCTATTTTTTCCGCTTTCACCAGCTTTTCTTCTTTCTTACCGGCTTCGGCATCATTCCCTGCGGTCTCTGTCCACGGAATAATCGGAGCATTCAGAAAATCTTCTACCATATTCTGCAAACCCGGATTCCCGGCCAAAACAAAAACCAGCATAATAAACAGAATCGCCGCTGCTGTACGAGCCGATATCTGCCGGCTGCCAATAGCGGGTTCCGCCCTCATTACTTCATCCATTTTAAGTTACCTGTCCTTTCTTTATCCTCCTCAGAGGACAGTTCTCCTGCTGTTTATCTCAGAGAACCAGTTAAAGCGCCACTATAAATTATAAATAAAGAAAAGGAATGCAGCAATCATCTGCAACATACCATTGCAGATGTGCAACATCCCCTTGCATCTCTCTTTTCTATATCAGGGTATTTTCGTTTATACGTGAATCTCTGCCTTGACACCCAGAAACTCTTTATTTGCTTCCAGAAGCGGACGGATCACCTTATCCAGATAAGCATCCACCTGCTCCCGGGCACGTCCCACATATTTTGCCGGATCCATGGTCTTCTCCAGCTCTTCCAGGCTCAGGTTAAATGCCGGGTCTTTCGCGATCAACTCCAAAAGATTGTTCTCCAACCCCCGCTCTTTTACATTTTTTCCTGCTTCCATAGAAAGCTCCCGGATCCGTTCATGAAGCTCCTGCCTGTCGCCTCCTGCCTTCACCGCATCCATCATGATATTTTCCGTTGCCATGAAAGGCAGCTCGGACATCAGCCGTTTCTCGATCACCTTTGGATAGACCACCAGACCGTCCACCACATTCAGGCACAGATCCAGGATCCCGTCGATGGCTAGAAAGCCTTCCGGCACACTGAGCCGCTTGTTTGCCGAATCATCCAGCGTCCGCTCAAACCACTGGGTTGCAGAGGTCACCGCCGGATTCAGCGCATCGATCATCACATACCGGGACAGGGAAGCAATCCGTTCGCTGCGCATGGGATTCCTCTTATACGCCATCGCCGAAGACCCGATCTGGGTCTTTTCAAAAGGCTCTTCCACTTCTTTTAAATGCTGCAACAGCCGGATATCATTGGAAAGTTTGTGCGCGCTGGCAGCAATCCCGGCCAGCACACCCAGCACCCTGGTATCCGTCTTTCTGGAATAGGTCTGCCCGGATACCGGATAGCATGCCGCAAATCCCATCTTTTCCGCGATCATCGGATCAATCCTGTCAATGGTCTCCTGCTCTCCGTCAAACAGCTCCAGAAAGCTTGCCTGAGTCCCTGTGGTCCCCTTGCTGCCCAGCAGCTTTAAGCTGCCCAGCACATAATCCAGATCCTCCAGATCCATCTCAAATTCCTGTAACCAGAGGGTCGCCCGCTTCCCTACTGTAGTAGGCTGGGCAGGCTGGAAATGGGTAAATGCCAGGGTCGGCTGAGCTTTCTGTTCTTCCGCAAACCTTGCCAGCTCCGCGATCACATTGACCAATTTTTTCCGCACCAACTTCAGCGCTTCCGCCATCACAATGATATCCGTATTGTCTCCCACATAGCAGGAAGTTGCACCTAAGTGGATGATCCCCTTGGCCTTCGGGCACTGCACTCCATAGGCATAGACATGGGACATCACATCATGTCGGACGATCTTCTCCCGCTCTTTGGCCACGTCATAATTGATATCCTCCGCGTGGGCTTTCAGTTCTTCGATCTGTTCCTCTGTGATCGGAAGCCCCAGTTCCTTCTCCGTCTCGGCAAGGGCGATCCACAGCCTCCTCCATGTCCGGAACTTCTTGTCCGGTGAAAAAATGTACTGCATCTCCTTGCTTGCATACCGCTCGGAAAGCGGACTCACATAACGATCCGTACTCATGTCATTTTCCTCCCTTATATCTAAATGTTCCGTCTCCACGAAGATTATAATACATGCCCCTGTGAAAATCAATATGAAAACCTGCCGTAGCACATTTTCCGCCTATGAAGATCATCCCTGTGTAAATCTCGATAAAAACTGCCGTGTCCGCTCTTCCTTCGGATGTTCAAATACCTGCCTGGGGTCTCCCTGCTCCAGGATGTACCCATCATCCATAAAGATCACCTGATTCGCCACATCCCGGGCAAATGCCATTTCATGAGTGACGATGATCATGGTGGTATTCTGATCCGCCAACTCCCGGATGACCCGTAAAACCTCTCCGGTCAGCTCCGGATCCAGCGCTGAGGTCGGTTCATCAAAGCAGAGGATATCCGGCTGCAGTGCAAGCGCCCGGGCGATCGCCACACGCTGGCACTGGCCTCCGGAGAGCTGATGGGGGTAATTGTTCTTCCGGTCAGAAAGCCCCATCTGATCTAACAGAGATCCTGCCTGTTCTGCGATCTCTTCATGAATTTCCTTTCTTTTCGCCTTATAATCCGGCTGCTCCTTCGCCAGTAATTCCTTCGCAAGCATGACATTTTCCATGGCCGTATACTGCGGGAACAGGTTAAAGGACTGGAACACCAGTCCGAAATGAAGCCGCTTCCTGCGGATCTCCGATTCCTGCATGGTAAAGGCATTGCCCGCATCAAATAAAACCTCTCCATTCACACGCAGCACCCCTTTGTCCGGCCGTTCCAGAAAGTTCAGGCATCGAAGCAGCGTGGTCTTCCCGCTTCCCGAAGAACCAATGATGGAGACCGCCTGCCCTTTTTCCAGGGAAAAGCTGATGTCTTTGAGTACCTCCGTGCGTTCAAAGGATTTGCAAATATGTTCTACTTCTAAAATCGGCATCGTCTCTCTCCTCCCCTATCTGAAATAATCCAGCTTCTTTTCCATCCGTCCCAGCAGCACAGTCAGTATCCCGTTCCAGATCAGATAATACACTGCTGTAAAGAACAGGGGCCAGATGGCGCCGGAAATCCCCTGGGATCCCTTCATGAAAGCCTGTCCCGCCCAGATGATCTCCTGCAGTGCGATAATCCGCGCAAGGGACGTATCCTTGACCAGTGTAATGATCTCGTTGGATATGGGCGGAACGATTCGTTTGATCATCTGCAGCAGCGTGATCTTGAAAAAAATCTGGCTCCTGGTCATTCCAAGCACCAGGCCTGCTTCCTCCTGTCCCACGGGAACCCCCTGGATGCCGCCCCGGTAGATTTCGGAAAAATAACACGCATAATTCACAACAAAGGATACCGCCGCCGCTAAAAAACGCCCGCCCTCGCCGCCTCCCCAGATGGGGGTATGCAGCACCAGGCCGGGAAAATAATAAATGATCAGCAGCTGGATCATGAGCGGGGTCCCCCGGATGATCCAGACAAAGATCTTGGTGATAAAGCTCAGCGGCTTAAACCTGGACATAGATCCGAAGGCGATCACCAGGCCAAGCGGAAATGCGCCGATGAGAGTCACAAAAAACAGCTTCAAGGTCTGTATAAAGCCGACGTTCAGGGCGCGGACGACGATCGGCATCTGTTCTAAAATCAATTCCATGTATGTATCCTGCTTTCTCTTTGATTCAATTTTTGATCCCTTATTCCCGCATCTAAAAATCCGGTCGGCAGAGCTGCCGATGACTGTTCTAACCTCGTGCTCCGGAATCCAGACAAAAAGAGAGAACGGACAGCCCGCTCTCTCTCAATTTCTCTCAGGACTGCTCTACAATTGCCGCATCTACTCCATACTTTTCGGCAATTTCTATCATGCTGCCGTCCCCATAGCTTTCTGCAAAAAAGTCATTGAGGGCCGCCGCAAGGTCAGATCCTTTCCTGAAGCCGACGCCGTATTCTTCACTGTTCAGCCCTATCGTGTAGGTCAGGTCCGCATAGCCGGTCCCCTCTCCCACCATGGCTGCCGCCATCAGCGAATCAATAACAGCCGCGTCAGATGTGCCGGACGCTACTTCCATCAGTGCGTCAGACTGTGCCTTAACAGCGGTATACTCCAGTTCCAGTGCGCTGACCTCCTGCTCCCCAGCGCTTCCTGCTTCCACGGCAAAGGTAAGGTCCTTTAAACTGTCCTTATCCTGATACTTGTCTGCTGCATCGGAGGGTACGATCACAATCTGCGCATTGTTGCAGTACGCGTTGGAGCATTCCATGGCGCTGGTCACCTCGCTGGTAAGCGTCATGCCATTCCATACACAGTCAATGGTCTTGCCTTCCAGTTCCATGATCTTGTTGTCCCAGTCAATCTCTACAAATTCTACTTCAACACCCAGGCTTTCGGCAAATGCTTTCGCCATATCCGCGTCAAAGCCGATCCAGTCTCCGTTCTCATCCTTATAATCCATAGGTTCAAATTCCGTGATTCCTACGACTAACGTTCCCTTATCCTTCACATAGGCCATGTCACTGTCCGATGCGGCGCCGTCCTCTTCCTGGCTTTCGTTCTTGCTGTCTGCCGTATTACCGTCGGATTCCCCTGCATTGTCAGAATTGCCGCATGCCGCCAGTGAAAAAACCATTGTCAGCGCCAATAGCATGGTAATTAACTTTTTCATTCTCATCTTCTCCTTATGATATCTTTTTAAACTAAAATATTGCTGTGCTTCACAGCGCTTGCTGCAGATCACACCCCGGCCACATATCCATGCAGGCATAGCTGCACGGCCCGCTGCTCCGCGGAAATAAACTTGTCCTGCAACACTCACTTTCTTATATTAGCAGTTTACCAAGTTAAAGTCAACAAAAAATAAAGCTGATTTCTTTCTTTTTTCACCACTGTTTTTTTCACGCTTAATTCAGGTATAAAATACCTTCATTTACAAATAATAGAATCACGACAGAATTTGCAGATGGAGGTAATACAGAATATGAAAGCTACAGGAATTGTACGCAGAATAGATGATCTTGGCAGAGTTGTGATTCCGAAGGAGATCCGCCGGACACTCCGCATCCGCGAGGGCGATCCTCTGGAGATCTTTACTGACCGGGAAGGGGAAGTCATCCTGAAAAAATATTCTCCTATCGGTGAACTCAGCGCCCTGGCGAAGCAATATTCGGAAAGCCTGGCGCAGACCATGAACTGTACGGTATGCATCACTGACACGGATCAGATCGTGGCGGCAGCCGGAAATGGAAAAAAGGATCTTCAGGATAAGTATATCAGCAAGGATCTGGAAAAAGTGATCCAGCAGCGGGAACATATTCTTGCAAAATCAGACAGCAACAAGTTCATCCGGATCGCGGACGGCGACGTGGATTACCAGGAGGAAGCCGTATGTCCGATCCTATGTGAAGGGGATGTGATCGGTTCGGTAGTATTTTTGAACCGGGATGAGAAGAAAAAGATGGGGGAGACGGAGCAGAAAGTTGCGATGAGCGCGGCAGGCTTTCTGGGGCGGCAGATGGAGCAGTGATCCGGATGTTTTCATCCGCTTCTGCACCGGCCGGCTCCCTTGCCGCCGAGCCCAGGATATCATGAGCAGCAGCTGACACTTACAAACTCAACAGTCCGACAAAAGATGGGGATACCTGCCGGTGAAGATCCTTGTTTCAACAGGATCGGCCGCCTGGCTTTGGCAGGGTATCCCCAAAATGCATACTGTAACCTATTTCTGCGGGACGGAGGGACTTCCTCCGGTAAGACAGTCATATTTCACTCTGAACATTCATAGACTATATCAGTAGATACCGGTAAAGGTGAAATGGGAGGAGAAAGTATGGATAAAAAAAGGAAGGGGCAGGAGATTGAAAATGGAATGATCTGGATGCTCAAATCATTATTGTGCGCTTACATAATCAGCGGCCTGCTGCTGTTGTTCCTGACGTTTCTGCTTTATAAATACAATATTGACGAAGGCAAGGTCGCCGCAGGGATCATCATGATCTATGTGGCATCCACCTTTCTGGGCGGATTTATCATCGGGAAATTGTCCGGCAGCCGGAAGTTTCTATGGGGACTGACCTGCGGCATCCTTTATTTTGCGCTGCTCCTGCTGGTGTCCCTCGGGGTCTACCGCTCCCTGCAGGGAAACGGGGCAAATGTGGTGACAACGCTTCTTCTCTGTGCCGGCGGAGGAATGCTGGGCGGAATGGTGTCGTAGGCAGCCAAAAACATTTCAAAAAAGCCGGATCAGATCATCAAACCCGGAAGGAAGCGACGCAGGCTCCCGCCGGGTTTGTTATCTGATCGTATGTATAGACGGTTAAAAGCTTTTCTCAAACATTTCAGAACATTCAAAATATGATTTATCTCATTCCGATCATCATTCCCAGGATATATGGAACAAGCCAGATTTCCCAAACAGCAGTGTCATGCATCTGCCGTTCTGTACAAAAAGCAATAAAAAATGGATTTTCAATATTTCGTATCTTGAAAACCGCGCTTTATTCTGCTAAAATCAGAAGAGCAAAAAAGCACACAGGATGGAGAGATTTTTATGAGTCTGACAATACCCATTGAGACCTCCGCACGACATATTCATTTATCGCAGGAGGATTTTGAAACACTGTTCGGTCCCGGAGCCGAGCTTACCTATGTAAAGGAACTAAGTCAGCCGGGACAATATGCATGCAGGGAACGGCTCACAGTCGTTGGACCGAAAGGAAGTTTTGAAAATGTCATTGTCCTTGGTCCGTGCCGTTCCAAAACCCAGGTAGAAGTATCTGTAACCGATAACCGGAAGCTGGGGATTCCCAGCGTGATCCGTCAGTCCGGAGACATCAGCGGTACCCCGGGATGCACCCTGATCGGTCCCTGCGGAACGGTGGAATTGACCGAGGGCGTCATCGTAGCAAAACGTCATATCCACATGACGCCGATTGATGCCATCCGCGCCCATGTGAAGGATAATGACATTGTATTTGTCATCACTACAAGCTATGAGCGTTCTCTTATATTTTCGGACGTAGTAGTCCGCGTCAGCCCTTCCTTTGCTCTTGCCATGCATGTAGATACGGACGAGGCAAATGCATTTGCAAATGAAGACAATCCCACAGGCGTGATCTTAAAACTATTTGACGGCCACACCTACAGCCTGCAGTCCTGGGCCGAAGAATTACAGTCCGGCATCAACCGCTGATTCCATCCGGATACGGACGACAGCAGGTTTTTGTATAATCAAACAGGGAGGTTATTTACTATGACTAAGATTGAAGAAGTAAGAAAAGATATGGTCGCTGCCATGAAAGCAGGTGAAAAGGAAAGAAAAGCCACATTGTCTGCTCTTCTGACTGCATTGAAGAACAAAGCCATCGACAAGCGTGACGATCTGACCGAGGAGGAAGAGGTCCAGGTCATCTTAAAGGAGATCAAACAGACGAAGGAAACACTGGATACAACTCCGGCTGACCGTACCGATATCATCGAAGAATGTACGAAGCGTCTCTTGGTACTGGAGGAATATGCTCCGAAGATGATGGATGCTGAGGAAATCAAGTCTGTCATCCAGGAGGTTTTATCCGGTCTTGGAATCGATGCTCCGGCCGCAAAAGACAAAGGCCGGATCATGAAGGAACTGATGCCGAAGGTAAAAGGAAAAGCAGACGGCAAGTTGGTCAGCGAGATTGTTGCTTCTTTCTTACAATAATCCGCGTCATTTTTTAAGGAAAGGAACCATCCGAAATTATGTTTGTACTGATTTTTAACCAGCTTGTGAAAATGCTTTTTATAATGATTCTCGCGTTCCTCTGCTACCGGTTCAAGATCATCAACCAGGAAGGCAACCGGAATCTGTCCAGCCTCTTGCTGACCATCGTCAACCCGTGTCTGATCATTACCGTCTTTCAGACCGAATATGATAGCAGCCTGGTATATGGACTTCTGCTTTCTTTTGCCGCTGCGACAGCCGCGCATCTGATCGCGATCGCGGCTGCACACTTTCTTATACGCGGAAAAAATAATCCTGATTTTGAGATTGACCGTTTTGCAGCGGCTTATTCCAACTGCGGTTTTATCGGGATTCCCCTTGTGAACAGCGTCCTTGGAGCAAAGGGCGTTTTCTTTCTGACCGCTTATATGACAGTCTTCAATGTTCTTTCCTGGACTCATGGCCTGGTGCTGCTGGAAGGAAGGTTTTCTTTAAAAAAGCTGAAAGAGGGGCTTATGACTCCAATCGTAGTATGTACATTTATCGGGGTTTTCCTGTTCTTCCTGCAGCTTCGGATTCCTACTCCGCTCCTTGATTCCATGAATTATATTGCGGATATGAATACGCCCCTTGCCATGATGATCGCAGGACTTTCCGTTGCACAGGCGGATCTGAAAAAAATCTTTTCCCATATGCGCATTTACTGGGTCAGCTTTCTGAAGCTGTTCATCGTGCCCCTTGCCGTGCTGGTATTTCTGGCGCTGCTCCCGCTTGACCGGGAAGTTGCATACACGAACCTGATCGCATCCGCATGCCCGACCGCTACTACCCTGACCATCATGTGCATCCGTTTTAAGCGCAACTATACCTATGCATCTGAGATTTTTTCTTTTACTACCGTACTGTCGGTCATTACGATTCCGATCATCACATTTATTGCAGATTTTGTCCTTTAACCAACATTACAGCAAAAAAGATTTTCCGCCTGAAGGATTTTCTTTTTTGCTGCAATGCCGGATGTCTGTCTATACCTGTGAAAATTATCTTACATACCTTATCGTTCTATAAAATAATGAATCATAGATTGCCCTTCGGGTACATGGTCTTATTCACGTACAAGCGGGAAGGTGGGAACCACAGCATTTGCGAAAAGTGATCATGGCTTTTTTACATTTCCCGTTAAAATATTTACAACATGTACCGTCTTATGATCTACGGTAAATTTCACTTCCAGGTCTGCATACCGCATTCCATACACCCTCGTGGGGTCCTGCTGGTACGAGGGCCTTGGATCCTGTGCCAGAAGCTGGCAGATGATACGGCGCTCTTCCTCCGTCACATCTGCTCTCCATTCCTGTGGAAAATCCACTTCCAGCTCATACTCTTTTACCCCGTCCGCAAAACCTCCCGCCGCCTCCGGATGGCTGTCCACATAAGGCAAGTATGGCTTGATATCCAGTATCGGAGTCCCATCCAGCAGGTCTACCCCCAGCACATGCAGTACCGGCCCCTCAGGGGTATCCAATTCTATATTTTCCAACCGGACACAAGAAAGACCGATGGGATTTGGCCGGAATGGAGAACGGGTGGCAAATACCCCCTTGCGGAGATTCCCGCCCAGACGCGGCGGCCGTACTGTCGGCGACCACGGTCTGTCGGCGCATTCCGAAAACACCCACAAAAGCCAGATATGCGAATATTCCTCCATCCCCCGGAAGGCTTCCGCCGCACGGTATTCCGGCTCAAATATGATCATTGCCCTTGTATCCGCCAGTCCTCCCTGCCGCGGGATCCCGAACTTTTCCGGAAAGCTGCTGCGGATATGCGCGATCGGATTCATTGTGACGGTCTGTTCCATTGATTTCTCCCCTCCATTCCTCAAGGATGTAATTTATATTGATTAATTCCTTTCCGTAAGCAGAATACCAAAAACACCGCCTTTTCTCTATCTATAAAATACAATATAACCAGCTTCTGTGGGATGGTCCGCAATAAAACCGTCCCGTTCCTTCAGCACCTGAAATGCGATTATCAGATCAGCTCCGGCAGAAATAAAATTGACCATCATAGTCAATAATGACACCGTACCGGGATATATATAAATAAAAAGCACACTGCCGAACCCCAATACGATAAAAGGTGTCAGAACGCCAGCCAGATATGCTCTTTTTGCTAATACTGCTTTACAGGCACAGCTCGGCATCATTGCATTGATGTTAAACTGAACGACATTCCAGCCTTTCCCGCTGGCATATGCCCATCCTATCCCATGTAATAATTCATGTATGACAACGGAAACCGCAATAATCGCTGTAAACATAACGTAAAAAGCAATCCCGCTTACCTCCAGTAAATATGCTCTTTCAATCAGCAAAAAGCGATACAATAAT